>Ga0214479_101163_pt1 | contig 11373 bp, 3 predicted proteins | sample M1_20Mar14CPVII9_5_FD_165054 | JGI IMG/M metagenome (GOLD analysis project Ga0214479, IMG submission 165054) | Marine eukaryotic communities from Monterey Bay, California, United States - M1_20Mar14CPVII9sort6BwellE14 | ecosystem: Environmental > Aquatic > Marine > Unclassified | place: USA...
AAGTGGCACCTCAGAGATGTAGGCTTACTAGAATAGTAGTTGATTGGCATTGTATATGTGTATAACAAAGTGATGAACACTCCCAGCATATTTCTAGGGCCCTCTGTCATACTTTTACAGCCACATGCACTGTTGCCGAGATGTTAGTAATTCGTTAGTAATCGGGTACTTTTACGTTGTATGTAGATCTGGATTACTAACAAGAATTTCGATTACTTACAGTTTTTTAAGATTTCCTGTAAATTTGCTTTGTACTAATTCCTACGTAGGATTATTTTTAACCTTTGCAAGATTTTCCTAAAAACATACTTTTCCTCAGATGTCATCTATCATTTACAAGAATTTCTACAAAAGAGGTGGTATCCTACTACTTTTAGCTGCGCTGTACTGTGCACTGTGTATATCAACTAAGTAACTCATACTTTGCATTTGGGTGAACCATCTATGTTATTAAATTAGCCGGCACATACGATATATTTTAAAAGAGGTGAGTCAATTATATACTAAATGGTGTGATAATATATGCCACTACCTACCTGCAATTGTGTATGTGATTGCAATAATTGCAATATATTCCAAGCATCGCATCGTATCATCTCATTAATTATCATCTTGTTTCACATGCACCATCATTGTCATATTACTAATATTATCAAACACAGTAATAGTATATCAACATAAGTAGATGCAATTATGGACACCTCTGAATCTAACACACTATCCACGTTGGATGAACAAAAAAGCTCCCGATGCCTTCTTGGAATATTGGTTGAATGATGACGATGAAAAAGAAGAGTTGGAAAAGAAAAAGACTTCTACACCATCTGCTCCAGGTGATATTGATGTGAGCGGAGGAGGTACTGATACTGAAAAGGCTGAAAGTGCATCTAATGGAGTTATCAGTATGCTTAAGAGCACGGTTAGCACGGTCACAAGGAAGGTTAGTGTGGCTCTTTCGAATATCTCTCCACATTGTCATGATGTTACTAAGATTCTACCAAGCAATGATACCAGCAAGTCCACTGATACTGAGGGGGTTGAACTGTCAGTGTACCCTGATTCGGGATCATTGGATAGTCCCCCCGAAGTTGAAATGCTTGTTGGGGGAAAGCGCAAGAGAGGATCAAAAGCATCTCGTCGTAAGAATAAGAGACGCCACAGGGCAACCAAGAACTACAAGGTTGATGGTGGCGCAAGGGTTGTTCATACTCCGTTGGGTAATGGGGAAGTACGAAGAGAATGCTTGAAACATACAGTGTTTAATCTGTTCGCACCGGAGGAAATGAAGAGGGTACGTGACCTTTCGTTGTCCTTTCCATCATCACCTGACAATGGGGATGTTACTATTGAACAAGGCAATACGTGGCTAATGGAGCATGGTATGAAATTGAATCCAGTTACAGATCGGTATATAAAGAAAGGGGGTTTATTGTTTCACTTACTCCAAGATTCAGATTGCAGGCTGGTAATTAAGGTGAAGTTGACTATGCGTGATGGCAGTGGTGTAGCCAACCACTTCTTTGCCTATGACGGTACCACTCTCCATGACGAACCGGATAGTATTATACCTAGCCTTGATGATAGAAGTAAGGAAGAGAAATGTCTTTCCATCTTCCAGCAGTTGTTCCCAAAAGAGCGGTTCTCGAACTTTCGAGTAACTAATGTGTTTGAGTTGGGCTCTATCCGGGCATGATAGGAACTAGTGGCACTACATCCTAAAGTTTAATTTATTACATCTATCACAGTAGCGCTCATCGTGAGATAGGCCTAAGAGTGCCAAGGTTAATAGTACATCTGATCGGTCTAGTAAGCTAAGTTGCAATGCAGTGTTTGAACGGTTGTACCCGAAGAATCGATTCTTGTTGTGGCAGATTACAAATGTTTATGACTTCTGCTACTTGTAGGCATACCTACGAGGCAATAAGTCCTCCTCATTACTTATCTGACATGAACTCTCCGCTGTTTCAATGGAATTAGAGGACTCTGTCTCCTTAGCAGCACCATCAGTATCAGCTGTTTTCATTTGATGTTAAAATACTTATGTTGGGTGTTGGCAATCGGAGCTTCCCCAGATCATCTCTTATTCTCCAACTCTTGCAGATCAATGTGAAAGATTTGCTCTTACCACAGTCTTCATACAATGGGAACAAAATAAAGAAGTCAGATGCTTGATTCGACACATTTCTTAGACTCATTGTGCGAGCATCTTCCAATTCCTCTATTGACTGATACCAAAGATTATAATACCAAGATCCACCATCTTGTCTAAATACAACCTCTTTTAGTGTAACGATACTCTCAGTCCTTGAATCACTTTTCCTGTCAAAGCAGATAAATAGTTTGTTCTCAATAATAACCCCACTAACAGGCCCCTCACACGTATCCAATGAGAATGACTCGTCATAGGTTGTATAATGGAGAGTTCTATTATTTGATTCCCTCTTACTGTGTGGATTGTCCTCATTAATTTTGTCAAATATGAAATCTCTAAGCAACTTCTTCAATGTTATCTTCATGTACTCATGATTGTGACGGAAAGCACCACCAAATGCACTCTTAATAAACTGTATGAACTTTTCTCCTTCAACACCTCCTTCCCATAAAGCTCTAAAACTTCCACATTCTTCTATGACATCTTTCAAGTTCAATAGACTGAAGAAGTTTTGCCCCTCCTCGAAGAAGGAATTATATTTCACTGATCTACCACGGCTAGGCTGCTCATCATCACCCTCCAATCCCAATTGTTGAGCATTGTTGGTCAGCACTTCAGTAACTATACCCTGTTGATGTCCATTGTCTATTAGATGTTCTTCAATTGATAGAGGTTTTCTGTTAAAAAGCATGAATGTTTCCACACCCAACTTAATTTCGTCATTTGTTGGTTTTTTACTCAGATTAAGAGATGAATGATCTGATTGTTTCCAATGTACATCATATATGGTTTTCAATTCTGATTCATGGCAGTCTGTCAATTTCTTCTTATTCAAACCTTGATGAGCATCGAGCTTAGCCTTGAATGCTTCTGCTTGTAGAAACACTTGGTTTTCTTCATTATTTCTAGTTGTGATTGACTTTCTAGAACCTACCTCTCTTCGTGTCAATAAGTGCAGACTTACACAAGATGAAAGAAATAATTTTACATAATCATCAACAATCTCCGGCGCAACCTTTTCTTCTGCAAATAAATGAGAAACGAGACAAAACCACAATACCCTCATCTCTCTAATTCTATCTAGAATCTCTGATTGGCCAATATCTTCACGTTCAACATCAAAAGCACTGAAGAGAACTAGACTAATCCTAGTACAGGCTACGTAGTTCTCTGATTCCCACTTTTTTGTTGACATCTTCTCATCTCTAAATTTGACCGCTTTACACCAAGCCAATGATAATGTTCTAACTGTTTTTAGACTCTCATTTGCCTTACAATAAGCTCTTGCCAAGGCTCCCCTTTCTGCTTCTCTAGTACATCTTCCAGCAAAGAATGACGGAGTCATTGAAATTAGTTTTTTTTCACAGCCGAGGAAGATACCATGCATAGGTAGCTGTTTGAATAGTTTCAAATTTGTGTTATTGTGGTCTCTGATTATAGCAGGTATTACTTCCATGATGTCCTCCTTAGTTACCATGATGTCCTCCTTAGTTAATGCCTTATTCACTATCGCCTCTCCAATACTTGGTGCTACTCCACATCTCTGAAAATGATTCGTAACATCAGTTTTGGCTTGAGCCAATATGGAATTGGCTTTTCTCTTACCTTCGGCCGCTATGGCTTCTTTTCTTTCATCTATTTTTTTAAGTAGGTGGACAATACTATCATCGCAGCAATTATACATCATGGTAAAGTTCTGCTCAACGATTGGAATAGGAGATGGCAATTTATCTCCAATTTTTACAGGGTATCTAACACAGTCCTTGAAGTAGTTAGAACTGGTTGGACTCATCCAGTCAGTGCAACATTGACGCTTGGAAGGTGGTTTTTGGGTGGCACTACTTGACTCATCCACAAGTCTTTTTCGGCTCATGGCACCACCACTAGTTGGGATCTCATTCTTTCCATTGGCACTGCTATTGGCCTGTTCCTGATCGATGGAAGGTTGCTTTTCTGGTAGATCATACTTGGGGTAATCAACGTGGTCCGTATCAACATACTTCTTGATAGTTTCATACTTGATCCAGTAGCGTACACCATCCCCATGACATTTAATCCCAAAGTACTTTTCTTCTTTGTCTGTATCATTAATGGAATCAATTTCACACCGCCATAATTTTGATTTGTCTTCCTTCTCACAGTCGTCCCACCAATGTCCAGGCACAATCAGTTGCAGTCCAATTAGAGTCTGGATCCAAGGTATACTTATCTTTGTTCTAGAGGAGTCCTCCTCTCCCTTCCCATCAGATGACTTGTGTGGTGGTGGCTTCTTCGCAGTAGTCGTAGGTTCTACTAACCTTTTCTTCTTCTTCTTCTTCTTTGATTTCTTCTTTTCCGCGGTCTCTTCGGCCACCGCTGCAGAGATCCTTCTAGTTGAACCAGCCAACAGAGAGGTATCACTTGGGCATTGACGCTTGGAAGGTGGTTTTTGGGTGGCACTACTTGACTCATCCACAGGTCTTTTTCGGCTCATGTCACCATCACTACTAGTTGCCAAGACTCTATCAACTCGTCTCTGCCGACAATCCGGACAAGAAGGGGTATCCTTACTGTCGTATGAGCAAGTATGCATCCATCTCTTTGTAAAGTTACCATTAGATGAAACTCCCGTATGCGCGACCCTTTCGACATAGTCATTAGCAATTAGTTGTAGGTAAAAAGAATAGGGGAAGAGACATTTCTCATTGCCAGAATAACGTAGCTTTTTCTCTTCTAATTCTTTTGCCTGTGCCCTCAAACTATTTAGTATCAGGCTGTGTTGCTTTGACTTGAATCCTAACGCAAATGGCCAGACAATATTCTTTCCATTCTTTCCCATCAGAGTGACTGTGAAAGTCTGTATTTGGTTTTTGTCGGAATTTTGTCTGGTTTTGTATGCCTCAAAGCCATCAGACCAGACTCGTATGATGCATACTCGTGTATCCTTATCTGCTTTAACTTTTTGGTGGAGATTTTTATAAAATGATCCATCATATTCTCCATTTGAATCAACCCAGTCTTTATCATCAACATATTCACGTACTCCTAAATCAAGGGCAAGACTCAGATTAACAATTGCCTCAAGAGGAACACATGCAAAATTGTTCTCAAGGTGTACTTTAGGGAGAGGTAGGTTTTGAATAATGGAGTTTTTGCCTTCTAATACTTGATTGCGGATTGATGGGTAATCTATGAGGAGATCTGTATTTCTATCATCAGATTTTAATTTCATTTCTTCTCCGCACTTATTCATATTCTTCACTACTATCTCCTTCAAAGCTAATAAGGTTTCACTGCTAAATTCACCCTCTGACTCCATATCCTTCATACCCTGAATTATGTTCTGGGCACAATCATTATTAAATGAATCTATTATTTGTTTTTTCTCACCTGCAGATCGCTTGCTTTGATCAAAGGTCATTGCAGCTACATGTTCACATTGCTCTCTTTTTGCATCCTTCATAAACTTTGCATTTTGAAGTTCACGAAACATATCTTCTTCGTTGATATAAGCACCGAAATTGCTACTTATTTTGTGGTTGATTCGGGCATGAACAACCAAGCCTCTAATTCCATCACCCTTATTAATGTGTTCTCTAAGTAGAAACTTCGAGGCAGATTCACTAAAGAGAGACTTGTTTGTCAAGTGATCAGTTACTGTTGGTGCCGTTGGTGTTTCATTTTCGTAATCATCAAACAAACTATCTTGTCCTCCTTCATTATCATCATTAGTTGTGTTATCAAAATTGATTGGTTGTACCATCGCCTCCTCTGACTGATTCTGTGGTGCGTCAATTGTAGGTAAAGATTCTGGCTTCTTGCATGAACACTTTATTTTGGCGGGTTTTTCTTTACTATATCTGAAACACATCAAACAAACATAAACATTAAACGCACTCTCTTCTGTACAATAGTGAGAGACTTTCACTACACTATTGCAACAACGATTATTCGATCTGTTATGTTGAATAATTTGGGTAGTATTTTTGTTAATGAACTGTCCGAATGATTGGTTGCATACGTTACACCTGATATTTTGTTGCAAGTTTCTCCAGCTGCCATTATCTTGCTCGTCCTTGTTATGAAGCAACAAAGTTATCCGATTTGTCAAATCTTCGTTCGCTTCAATTTTTGCTGCAATTGTAGTACTAGCACTCATGATGTCGTATGATATGATGAGAGGAGAGCTCAAGTATATTATATTATAGCTTCAACACCTCTTTATTAATTTACCTTCGTTATATAGTAGTATATTGTACTGAGTACAATATCAGATAGATATAGTACCTATAGATGGTGGTGTATTTTGTATTACTAACAGATTACTAACAACATGTGAGGGGCGCACATATGCCCTGCCCCTACATAATTTTGGCAGTTGGTGAAACAAGTACTGCATGTACCTACAGTAGAATATCATCAGTTGGTTTACCAACAATTAGTAGTAGTGTGCTGTAGGAGAGATAGTCGTAACACAAAATAGTATTGCAACATAAAAAATCCAATATGTCAGTGTTGAAGCAGGTATCAAGATATATTGACAATAATGTTGAGTTGATAGAGAGTAGCCCATATTATAATAGTAAATACTCGTTGATATTAACGAACATTAAATCCATGTTACAACTAAAGAATAATTTAACCAATAAGAGTAAAAAAGACAAAGAATATTTCAGAGAACTATGGGTTACATGTAGTAAAAACCTCGGCCAGCCTTCGTTAACCACTGCTCAAGCAAGAAATGTGAAAGTATGTTATGATAATTTGCTTGAGGCATGTACAATTCTAATGGCACACTCAATATCATGTTTTATTGGATTAAATTGGTTAGATAGCAAGTTAACCGATGATGATTACAGTAAAAAAGATATTGCCAAATATTTATACTGGTCAATCGAACAATTGTATATGGGTAAGGAATATGGATTAGGTAATAAAAAGAGTTCTGAACGATTGTGTCAACAAGGATATACGGGATGGTCGTTGAACTGTATAAAAGATTGTGAGGAAAGGAGTAATTCACTCATTGAGCAGCTAGTGGATGCTTGTGGAAAGATAGAGGAAGACAGGCATGTCAAAATTAAACAATTCCTCGAAAGCAAAAGGTTTCGTGATTGGGAAAACTGGATAAATTTATTAGAGCAGGTATATGAGGATTTGGCTGGAAAAATGGGCAATATTGTTGCACTACTAAGTTTTTCATTTAGAAACGATGATCATAATCCACTAAGGATTATCTACAATATTGTGGAAGATGATACTGCAGAATCATTCCCCGGTCTGTTGACTCTGAACGGAGAACAGTGGGACCTTCTGGGTACGAGTAGTAGTAGTAGTGGTGATAAAGTTACATTGAATGCATTGAATGAGCTACAGACGGCTCAGCCAGTGGACAAGAAGATCAAGAAGAAGATGAATAAGAAGAAGAAGAGGAAGAAGAAGGGCGGCCTTAAGAGGCTACGTAAACTTGATGATGACTGTGAATCAAGAAGTGATGACCAACCTAAAAGAAAAAAAGGAAGTAGTACAACAAATACAACATCTGATATATTCGGAAGTCTAAGCGACTCAGATGATGAGAAGACTTCTTTCGAGTCGCTTGATGAGAAGAGGAGGAAGATAACCATGTCCCCAGTACCACAAAAACCAAACGTTGCAATTATACCATATGGGATGAATGGTTATGAATTCAAAGGGAAGCTCATTAATGTGGGACATACCTGCTCATATGATACCGTTATGCAGGCATTATTAAACATTCTAAATGAACGTGATGATTTAGAACCTTATATCAGACAGCATAAGGAGCTGAATGAAGCCATCGACTTGATTAAGGAAGGTGATTATAATTTGGCCCGGTGTAAATGGATGGAGTATTGTGATTATCGTGGAATAACAATTACAGAGAACAAGTCAAATGAACACTGGCATTGTAATGGACTTCTCGATAATGCAATTCATGGTGCTTTAAGTGTCTTCCAGTACTGGACGACGACTGAATATCTGGGTTGCAGCAACAAAGATACTTGTCCAAAAGTAAAAGATGGTAGTTGTAAGAGTACAACTCGGAAAGTTACTAAGTCGGTTTTCATTCCAGTCCCCAAAGATTGTATGAACAATGGGATACAGGAACATATTAGACGGTATCTATCTTGGGAAATAAAATGCGGAAATCAACTGGGGAGTTGCCCATGGAAAGCAAATTCTGAAGGTTGTGAAGGAGGAATAGTGAATGAAGATGAACTAGTGAATGAAGATGAACTCGAGGAGCCACGTAAACTCAAGGAGCCTCGTAAACTTGAGGAGGACGAGGATAGTGACACAGAGAAGTTAGGCGGTGAAATGTGGTGCGATGGATTTCGAAAAGTGAAGAGGACAATCATCAAGTCATCTAAGCTGGTGTGTTTTGAGAAAGATCGAAAAAGCAATGAGTTCAAAAGATTCTTGTCTAGTCAGTCGCCACTCACCTGCATGAACGATATCGAGAAAGATCTAGTGATTGATGAGCAGAAATATGAACTGGTGCAGGTCATTCTTGGGGATGGCCATCATTTTACTGGTATCACGGTCACCGCCGATGGCGGTTACTTGTTTTACGATGGAATTGGTTCGAAATTGGAGTATTGGGAGGCAAACAAGCAGTTTGACACAATCGGTGCTTACAAAACCGTCCCGGGTTCACAACCCTATGGCGTTGATCAACTATGGTTCATACGTAAACCTGTCCACGACAGCAATACCCCTGCTGATGATGCGATGGATGTAGAATCAGATGATGATGGTGACTCTAAGAGTTTCGGTACATCAGATGATGGTGACTCTAAGAGTTTACCAAAAGGCATGGCCAATGATTGTGATAGTGACGTTGAGGTGAAGGAAAGAAGTGGACACGGAGATGACAGCACTGCTGATGATACGATGAATGTAGAATCACCACCTGAGAGTGCAGATTTTGGCGACAGTGTTAATGCTGTTACCAACTCTTCTGTACTGGAGGGTGATTTGAAGGATAAATTGAAGACAATAAGAAACAATTTGTCTAACATCATTGAAGACGAGCAAGGTGCGATGCTTGGGAATAAGGAAGTTTATACAAAGCTTAAAGAAATGTCTGGCGAACTGGCGGATGTGGCAGAGGCTACTTATCAGAAACATGCACAACTTATCAAAACTGTTTTAGCTACGGAAAGAAGTGCAGAATCTTCTTCTCACTCTTCCACTTTAAAGTCCCAATTTGAGTCAGATGAAACTAGTATGGGAGATGATAATACATCATTGGAAGTCAGTCAATTAAATGGGGAGGTCGATATGGCATCACAACATACAGTACAAAGTCGTAATCAACAACTTGATACAGTACAAAGTCGTAATCAACAACTTGATACAGTACAAAGTCGTAATCAACAACTTCAGGAGCAAGTTACTGCTATATATACTAGTTGGGATACTGATACTGTTGAGGATGATGATGGAGAGAAACTATTGGCAGTGAGTTGCGACTTTATACAAATTGTAGCAAATGCTATTGAGGGAATTCTTGATGAATCATCTAGTTCAACTGGTCGAATTCGTGAACTTGTTGCTGATACGATTGCAGTTCTCCATCCTATCATTCATGCATACAATGAAATAATGATGACACGTGCTAGCCAACAAGTTAAAATATCAGAAGATATTGGAACAGAGACCGTACGATTGGGGCAACTTTTATCAATGTTTGAAGGAGAAGGAGAATCTGAAAGGAATGAAACAGATGATAATACTGCTGAATCAATGGCAAGTTTAAAGAAAGCCATAAGTACTTACATTGCTCGTGATAAGAAGGGGAAGAAGGAGAAGAAGAAGAAGAAGACAGATGATCTTTCACGGAAAGAGTTGGATAGCTTTCTTCGTCTCAAGTCTCCTACAAAGTGTCTGGTGGTGAATTTACTCAACATCCTTATTGTACACGAGGCTACTGCCACAATTAAGTTATCAGACCTTCAATGTGGCCTTGACAAAGAAGATGGAGATCAAGCTAATAGCATCATGAGCCAGGCTTCTTCTCTTGTCAAAGATATTGGAGCTAATGTCGATATCAACGAGTCGTCCTCTATCCAGGATTTAGTAGGGCAATGTATCATGCCAGCCTTTTCAAAGCATGAGTACTGTATCAGAGCAGCAAACTTACTCCTTGATGTAAGTGAGGGCATGATAGGATCATCATCACTTTCAACTCACTTTGCAAGAGCACTCAATTGCACCATTTCTGGGGGAAAAGAAGTGGAAGCAACCACTTCCAACCATGATTTCAGCAACAAAGAGAAGAGAAGGAGAGCTGTTAGAACATGGGTCCAGCTGCTTTTACGAAAGCCTATCTTGCAATCTATTCAAGATGGGAATTTATTAGACCCGAAAGGTGGATATACTCGCTGTATCCTTGCACTATCAACAACAGAAATGTATTCTAGATGCACATTCCTAAAGCGTGGATGTTTTGAAGAAGGAGAAAAATTGAAGTCACGCATTAATGAGAAGATACTAAAAGGCAAGTGTGATAGAATCGCTGAGGAAGTCTATACTAAGAGGACATTATTGTTTAGAGACAAAGACCAAATAGATAGGTTGAAGAAGTTGGTTGAATGGTCAAGAGCCTGAGCCTGAACACAAAGAGAATTGATGGATATGTATGTTTTGTTACTAAGTAATGTTTAATGTAAGATCAATGTTGCACAGAATAGTTCATACTCTCTTAATCTTCTTAACGTTGACACTTCTTCTCCAATTCATCCATATCAGGTTAGGCCTCATTCAGGAGGTGATTCTATTATGAGAGAAGGATGTGATTTTGGCTAGGTAGATACTGTGATATTCATAGGCCGTCTACTCAACTACTATACTATGTCAACGCCATGGTACTTCGTAAGTGTTGCAGCTGACAGTGGATTTTGAATTCTAATGCTTACAAGTGGAACTCGCGTCCTCTTACTATCACTGAAAAATGAACTTTTCTTAGTGGATTCTGAGGGAGTTCCCATTTGGCAATGAAACTATCGTACACTGTAATATTATCTGTATCATCTCGTATTAGATTAAAATGCCCGGCACAAAACTGTGCTTTTGTTGTAATGGTGGATGTCCAAAATACTATATCTTCCTTCGGGGTGGTATGTTTGCCAACAAAACTTATATTGATGATCAAATGATAAAATATCTGGAGACTAATACATCAATTTGGAATGAAGTAAAGAAGAAGCTAAGTA
>Ga0214479_101166_pt1 | contig 11350 bp, 7 predicted proteins | sample M1_20Mar14CPVII9_5_FD_165054 | JGI IMG/M metagenome (GOLD analysis project Ga0214479, IMG submission 165054) | Marine eukaryotic communities from Monterey Bay, California, United States - M1_20Mar14CPVII9sort6BwellE14 | ecosystem: Environmental > Aquatic > Marine > Unclassified | place: USA...
ATACATAATACATAATATATAGTACAATATTATCATCTTCGTATATTGTTTGTTGGTAGAGTTTCTGCTGAAACATATAACGATGAGCACATCCGATAATTGCAAAGATGGTGTATCAAAATTTAAAGATGGTATAATATGTGATGTGAACGATAAGTTACAGAAGATGAGTACGGTTAATAATAAAAATGATGTATCAGTATGTGCCAATTGTGGTAAAGAGGGTGCCAATAACATATGCAACAAATGTAAACAAGTGAAGTATTGCAACGCTGTATGTAAAAAGGTACACAAAAAGAAGCATAAAAAAGATTGTGAGGAATATATCAGACTTGCTACTGAGAAACATAATGAAAAACTCAGGCTTGCAGCTGATTTACATGATGAAAAGCTATTCAAAGAACCACCATCACAATATGGAGACTGTCCGATTTGTTTTCTACGTTTACCATTACCTGAAACGGGACGTAGATACAAATCATGTTGTGGAAAAACAATATGCAGTGGATGTAATCATGCACCTGTGTACGATAATCAAGGGAATGAAGTTGCCGATAAAAAGTGCCCCTTTTGTAGAACAATATTTCCTAAATCAGTAGAAGAAGGAACAGAAAGAGAAAAGAAACGAGCAGAGAATGGTGATTCCATTGCAATCCACAGTTTGGGAAATTATTATAGAGATGGGAAGTACGGTTTTCCACAAGATCATACTAAGGCATTAGAACTCTTTCACCAGGCGGGAGAGCTTGGACACTCTATAGCATATAATAATATTGGTTTTGCTTATCTTAATGGAGAAGGTGTAGAAGTTGATAAGAAGAAGGCTGTACACTACTGGGAGTTAGCAGCTATGGGAGGAGTTGCACAGGCAAGGCACAATCTTGGATGCATTGAGAGGGATGCAGGCAATATCGACAGAGCACAGAAACATTACATGATTGCAATTAGAGGTGGAAATGATGGCTCTTTAGACACTATCAAACAGATGTACCTACAAGGAGATGCATCAAAAGACGTCTACATGACAGCTCTACAAGCTTATCAAGAATACTTAGGAGAGATTAAGAGTGCTCAGAGGGACGAAGCTGCTACAGCCAACGAAGAGTACCGTTACTATTAGTATTAGACATACGTACTTTGAGAAGTAACTATCAAGGTTACTACTTCTTTAATCTTGATTCTCAGATCACTTGATAGTGAAGACTACAATTTCTATGAGCTGTATCAGAATCAATAAGAACTGGTTTCATTTAGATACAACTCCTAATATGTAAAAACTAAAGCATTTATGTCTACTACACTATTGCTTGTTGTGGCTATCTCCAAAAAATCTATCTCCGTGCTTCTTGTGGCATGACATGTCCACTTGCCACCTTCTCTGCCAATTCCACAGACAACAAGGGACGATCACCCTTCTTCTCATCACCTTCCTTCCTTGTATCAGGACTATAAACTACTGCCGCCGCCGTACCATCTGAACTAACATCAGGCCACATCTCATCCTTGATACTGTCCAAAAACTCAATCCACTGTACACGAAACTCATCTCCTACCACAAAGTCTAATGGACACTTGCCGTGGATATCCTTAACAAGTAACAACTTGGGATCAACCTTAAGTAGTAGTCTTGCAGATTCCAAGCATGGAGGATTAGCCCAAGCTGCATGATGCAATGGGGTACGACCGAAACCATCAGCAACTTGAACAGATGCACCATTATCTATAAAAACTTGTACCAACGAGGATAATCCTCGTTTACATGCCACAAAGAATGGCGAATCACCAAACTTGTTAGTAGGATTGGGACTCAAACCAGCTTGAAGTAAGGCATTCAATCTATCTGCACCATTAGGTTTGATAGATGAACATACTGCATAACCAAACGAGGCAAGTTGGAGAGGGGTAGGACCTTGACGGTATCCTAACTCACTTGCCGGTAATGTCTTGGGGGTATACCCACGTGAGGATAGGATTGCAGTAAGATAGTCTTGAAGTGAACAGTTTGGAGGATTAGGCAAGGATTCTTCTTCTAATGGTGATACAGATGGAAGATGGTGGGCTTCTTCTTTACTTGGTAAGGTAACTTGATCTGTATCTAAGCTACTGCTTCTTGAACGTTTGCCTCCTCCAATCACATCAATGTAATGAAAGGAGGAACTACGGCTACTTTGCTTCTTCTTCTTCTTCTTAGGTTTGTCAAGCTTGGATGTATTGTCAGAACGAGGACAATGAGTAGGTCGTATCCGCTTCTTCTTGTTCTTGTTTGGCTTGAGAGGTATATGAACCTTGCTATCAAAATGTTTGTTGCCAATCTTGTCACTTGTAGTCTTCTGTTGGTGTAGACTTGTTCCCATTAGATATACATTGGGTGTAGCAGTAACTCTAAGAAGAGCTGTCGTATGGGAATCACCAACTTGGCTTGTCGAACATCCAGCAGCTTGAGACGACGAGCAACTTGTATCAGTAGTACCTCCTCTTAGTTGAGCCATCGTGATAGCATTCTGCTGCTGAATAGCAAGTAACTGTATACTAGACATGACTGGAGGTTGACATTGTTGTATCTGTTGCTGCTGCTGTTGATTGGCAAGAGCAAGTAATTGCAACTTTAACTTTTCTTGTTGTATCTGTTGTTGAACTAAACAGAATTGTTGTATCTGTTCTTGACTAGCACGGCGTAACGTTTCTTGTATCTGATTACCTTGATATGTAGTTGTATCTTGCATAAGAGGAGCTTGTTGTTGGACTATTGCTTGTTGGGCTACTCCTTGCTGATCACGTTGTGCTTCTTGAGCAACATTCGGAGTAACAATATCGACATCAGACTCGGGAAGTTTTAGTATCTCGTCATTCAAAAGTACATCATCATCGAGTAATGCATCAACGAGATCCTCATCATCTTGTAAAGTAGTACCCTCGATGATGGAATTGCTATTATTATCAGTAGTATTTGGTAGGAGATTGAGGTTGTCAACTTCTTCTATTGTTGGTGGTTGATCGAACTCTTTGGATAGAGGAGAGAGAGATAAGGTGTGTGCACATCATGTGAGCAAGATACCAAACCAACAACAACATAGGATACTCATCAAATTATGTAGATGCATAGGATATCATATGCATTGCACATTGATATCATATAGAGGATCTTACCTTGACTAACCAATGATGTTGATTCAATGCAATTATTTTGTAACAATGGATGAGGAGATTGCAATACTGCATGATCGTTGTTAGAACTCGTCATCATGTTGTTCGTCATACCGATATCATTATTGATACTCGTGCTTTGTTGTTGCAATAGAAACTGAGCAGTCGAATGCAGTTGTGGATTGTCAAAGGCATTAGCAACTAAAGCAGCTTGAAGTTGATCGTAGTTGTTGGAGTTGTTGATAGAGTTGTTATTATTGCAATTGTTCACATCGATCCGGCACAACATGGCAGATTCTGTCTGATGATTTGACTTTGCATATAACGCCATGATATCTCCCCCCTTCTCCCTATATCTCTTACTGCTTCCTATGTATATATCTCCTCCCCTTATTTGCTTTCTATATCATTTGTATTGCAATACATTATTATGGGGTGTAGCCCCAAACTTCAAGCAGCACAACCAGCATGTTGAAGATGACGTGTTTGATGGCCGGTATCTTTCATATTTGTGGTGTTGAGGACTCACAATACACTAAATTCTATCCGTAATCTTCTCGGGTTCTAAAAATCATCCGGATAGGTAGGTTAAGTACCCTTCCATTCAGTGTCGATCTTTTATGTTGTCTATGCGTCTAGAACTGGCATGTTCGAATGTAGTTTTTGGCGCACCACTCTTCCTTGTATTGGTCATTCATACTATACCGAAATTATATCTTATTCGTGATAATCATGGTTTGCTGATCTTTTAAGATATTGTATGAGTGGTATACTTCTTTGCCTTGATATACTATTATGTTCCACCTCCAATACACAAGAGGACAGTGATGAGCACAACCTCCCCCGCTGTTACTACACACCAGTTTGAATCGACATTTCAATTTCAATATATCACCATCACCATTATTATTCCCTCCCTCTACTAGATGATTCAGTAATGGATTCCATTTTCACATCTACTTGCTGTCCTGTATCTCCAACAAGTGATGAATGAGGAGTGATAACTTTTCGTGATGAACTCATATCTACAGATTCGGCAGTTGATCCTGTAGTTGACCATGCTTGACTACTATTTCTATCCTTAACCATTGATGATACTGTTATAGCTTGATTTGAATACACGGCTGAGGTAGTCAAGGGTGATTGACGTCGAGATGCAGTAGTACTATCACTTGATACATACGCCGCCGCCAGACTACTCAAATGAGACGGAGTATCATTAGCTGCTCTTGTTGTTGTTGTTTCACCGCCAAAGTCTACTAGAACACCACCCCGCTGCTCATGCTCATCGTAGGCATTGGCCAAATACTTGATGATACCTCCATCTTGGCCCATTCTAAGTAGACCAAGCAGTATGTACCCACTCTTTGTAATCCTCTCCCCACCTTCTTCAACGGCACCAACATCTAGTTCACCCAATAGTCGTAACTCTTCAGTTAATACAGCATCCCAGGCAGCTCTTTTAATCTTTCTATAGTTATGTCCTTGCCATATCATGACAACAATTGCCGATATAGCCATGGCCATCAATGGTACTCCAATTAACATTGATATTGCTGCCAATAAGTACGTATATTCGGGTGAGTTATCTGGTAACGATAAACTACCAGCTGATGAACATACAGAAAATGCAAAGTACTGTGCCTTGTCAAAGTTCCATTCTTTTATACCATGCATACTCCATAGTATAATAACAACCAACCATACAATCCAAAGCAGTACAATCAATAGATACAAAGTAATACTTGATAAATGCCAAACATCGTACATCAATCCGTTGTCCTTCTTTAATCAACTCTTCATAATCTTCTCTTCGTGACAAAGCATCAAACATCTGGAAGATGTGCGTTTTATGATTTATGAAGATGAAGAGAACCGGTTGTAACATATGTTAGTATATGTGGTATGCGCAAGGCAATCAATTAGAGGTAATAAGGTCAAATGAAGCGGCAAAATCACCGAAACATCATATTGAACACACAGAATTACATGCCAAAACAATACTAACGCGGACTTTCCTGTAATGATGATCGTTCTTCAATCTTATTTCCCAATCCAGTTAATATAATGGCAATTAGTATTGCTCCTAGTACGATGTAACAGCTACTAAACCATGGACTTGGCTGATAGTTTGCATTCCGTGGTGATAGACCAACACTATATCCAATTGATAATGCCTGATAGAATCCATGGGAAGACCTAACGTCGTTAGTGTCGTCGACGAATGTGTAGAATAATGTGCCGAGGGCAATGTAAAGGACAAAAGATATTGACATGCTATTACTTTTGATAACATGTATTGATTTAGTACAGATTGTTGATATGAAGGTTTTAGATTGTTGTTGCAAATCGGCTGTTTCATGGATTGATCGTCTACTATTTACATTGCAAATGGATTGTAATTGTTCATCTACACTTCGACGATGTGTTGATGTTTCTTCATAATCTCCTTCTTCATTGATATTATCATCTCCACTTTGATCTGCTGTCTTTGTTGTGCGGTTAAACTTTGGTGATAATTGAGTATTCCGTAGCCTACTTGCTACTAATATCATACGACGCTGAAACATTATAAAGACGATATGTTGTATAATCTCTATGAAAGTACTACTTGATATGTCTTCTTGGTAACTATCTACCCATGTTGTTAAGAAACATTTACATCATTGTAGTAGAATCATATTGTATCATTACCACCAATCATTTAAGCTAATCACATCTCTCTTCTTTACTTCTTTGACATACAAAAAGATACGGTCATGACGGTGTAACATATATCTTTTGTTTAATTCTTCATGATGTAATATATTAATGAATGATTAAAGGGGTGCACCATCTCCATACTCTTCTTAACAAATCAACATGTTAATCAATCTTTGCACTGTTTATTCTTCCGTACCCTTTCATCTACTCTCCGTTCAATCTCTTTGCAATTTTTCATTTTGTGTTTGAGAAAGGGTGGTGGACATCGTTGGCGAAAAAGACGGCCGTTAGGATAGATCGGTATTAAAGTGACTAACGACACACAAAAGAAGCAAATAGTGAGTTCATTCTTTCTTAATTTTGGTAAGCCCCAGACATTATGAGTACCATACCATTGTGTCACAGTCTCAACTCAAATCTCAAATTTTGATGTAGATTTGAGTTGAGTTGGGTTCATGGATCTATTGCAATGAATGAAGAGGGTAATCTCTCGTATTCTATGAATATATAGCTATAAGATTAGGTAGTAGAGCAATGGCAGGCACTCAGCAAACCATATTCTCTTCGCAATCTCTTCAAAGGTAGTGTACTTGCAACACATCATCAATCTTGAGATGTACTTTTCTCATCAAGTAGGAGGCTTATGAAGTCGATTCTTAGCTCTTTGAGATCAGAAGAACGAGATCTACACGTTTATGGTAGTATTAGCGTCTATAAAGGACCTTGAAATGAAAGTTGCTCAACTCGAGCAAGGGGTACAAAGTGAAGAACAGCTCTGATTTGACCGCCGATTAGCTTCATCGAAAGCTGAGATTAATCTCTACAACATTAATATTATATTACGATTAACAATAAAAGACAATACAGTTAACATTAAGAACGTTAATATAAGACATTCACAGCTCGACTTCGTCTCGCAAGTAAAGTTTGAAAGTTTGAGAAACATATATTAAAAGAGAAACACAGCTCATGACTTCGTCATTCGCATCATACAGTCAATCTTAATGAACGATATATAAAGATGGTTGGCATAGCCCTACGGGCACTATCAAAAGAGAAGGATTCATCATCTCCTAACGTCGATGATGAATCCTTCTCTGATTGTTCACTGCAATGGAAGTAGAAGAAGGTTGATTGGATGTTGTGGTTGATGATTCACCAGGAGGTGGTAATGGCACAGCAGAGCTGCACCATCACCACCACCTGATGAATCATGATGGTTAACTGGATGATAAGTAATGTTTATTGTTACGAGCGGTGATGGTGTTATTGGTACGTTGTATGATATGTTAGTTGGTATGTTGTTTATATGGATTGTTGATACGAATGCGGAGCATGAGTATCTTCTCTTCATTACATCATGGAGCGAAGCGACTATGATGTAAACGACGGAACGTAGTGACGGAGTTGACGAGGCGTAGCCGAGTCTGTTGATCTAGGAGGAGGAGGCGGCAGCCGACGACGAGTTGATCAACTACCGAGTCGTAGACGAGGCTGTTGTTAGTAATAATAATGATGATGATGTTGATGGTAATAATCAACCTCTGAGGAGTACTAACATGGAGCATAGCTCTTATTGGCTGCCGCCGGCTCCAAAATCTGACAATATACCCTTGATCGAGTTGAGTTGATTGACAAAAGGTTGTTATTTGAGGCTGAAACTACCACCAATGGATAGAGCTTGATGAGAGGATCATTTTACACTAAAAATTAGCTTGATAGGGGTAGTAGAAGAGAAGATATACGTGATATAGTGTTTGAAATATGTTATAAGGGTACTACCTTATATATTATCATGTACACCACCATCACCATCGCCGCCACCACCAAGGACAACATGGTAATGTCACATAGAGTCTTGCAAGCAATACTACATACTACTTTTCACACCACAATATGGGTAGTAAGAAGAGCAGTTATACATGATATACTATTTTAGTATGTTCTAAAGGTACTACCTTGGGTATTATTATATACAATACAAGCTTGGTATGATGGGATTGGTGGTGGTAATAGATATTATCAACTACATATCACATCATATCTCAGTTTGAGTCTACGGCTGAAGGATACCGAATTTTGTTGGTAGGATATGCTTGTCAATAAAATAAAGAGTGTGGCTTTTGAACTAATGCATGTCAATACTCCATCATTATGTATGCTATTAGCGTGGTGATATGATACAATCGATGGTAGGATGAGATAGTATAGTTCAATAACATAAGGATACCCTTCCCCGCCATTGTGGTATCCTTGGTATTACCAATGTTGGTGGGTGAATTGATGATCGATCTGTGGTGATACAATACCTCCATATGGTGGTAATGGCACAGCACCATCATATGATATGTTGTTGCTCGTCCCCTAGTCTAAACATCTCTATCCTCCCCATATTACCAACATCCTAGAATCCTGTAGTATCCCTAGCCTTGACCCATGGCTTCCACTGCCTTCTTCAATGACTTTGACTATTACCACCTCACTCATTTCCTTTACTATTGATTCACTGATTAATAATCGAGTTGTATAATATGATATGATATGATATGATGATCATTTGTACCCATTGCCATGTTCAAGTTGTTATCTAATAAGATATGAATATGAGATAGCATATATTTGCCTTGGAAAACTGATGTGCACTCGTCCAATATCAGGGGTACCATCAATCCAATACCAAGTAAGGACAGGGATATAATTGCCGTCTGTCTAAAACTACTACTACACACCAGTTTGAATCGACATTTCAATATCATCATCACCATTATTATTATTCCCTCAGCTAGATGATTCAGTAATGGATTCCATTTTAACTACTACTTCCTGTCCTGTATCTCCAACAAGTGATGAATGAGGAGTGATTACTTTCCGTGATGAACTGACATCTACAGATTCAGCTGTTGATCCTGTAGTTGACCATGCTTGACTGCTATTTCTATCCTTATCCATTGACGATACTGTAATAGCTTGATTTGAATACACGGCTGAGGTAGTCAAGGGTGATTGACGTCGAGATTCAGTAGTACTATCACTTGATACATACGCCACCGCCAGACTACTAAGGTGAGATGGAGCATCATTTGCCGCTCTTGTTATTGTTGTTTCACCGCCAAAGTCTACTAGAACACCGCCCCGTTGGTCATGTTCATCATAGGCATTGGCCAAATATTTGATGATACCACCATCTTGACCCATTCTAAGTAGACCAAGCAATATGTACCCACTCTTTGTAATCCTCTCCCCACATTCTTCGACCGCACCAACATCTAGTTCATCCAATAGTCGTAACTCTTCAGTTAATACAGCATCCCAGGCAGCTCTTTTAATCTTTCTATAGTTATGTCCTTGCCATATCATGACAACAATTGCCGATATAGCCATGGCCATCAATGGTACTCCAATTAACATTGATATTGCTGCCAATAAGTACGTATATTCGGGTGAGTTATCTGGTAACGATAAACTACCAGCTGATGAACATACAGAAAATGCAAAGTACTGTGCCTTGTCAAAGTTCCATTCTTTTATACCATGCATACTCCATAGTATAATAACAACCAACCATACAATCCAAAGCAGTACAATCAATAGATACAAAGTAATACTTGATAAATGCCAAACATCGTACATCTATCCGTTGTCCTTCTTTAATTAACTCTTCATAATCTTCTCTTCGTGATAAGGCATCAAACATTTGCAATGAAGATCGTTCTTCAATCTTATTTCCCAATCCAGTTAATATAATTGCAATTAGTATAGCTCCCAATACGATGTAACAGGAACTAAACCATGGACTTGGTTGATAATTGGCATTCCGTGGTGATAGACCTACACTAAATCCGATTGATAATGCCTGATAGAACCCGTGGGATGATCTGACATCATTGGTATCATCGACGAAGGTGTAGAATAATGTACCGAGGGCAATGTAAAGGATGAAAGATATAGACATACTGTTCTGTTTAATGATATGTATTGATTTAGTACAGATTGTTGATAGGATATTTTTAGATTGTTGTTGCAAATCGACTGTGTCTTGGATTGATCGTCGACTATTTACATTGCAAATAGTTTGCAACTGCTCGTCTACACTTCGACGATGTGTCGATGTTTCTTCATATTCTCCTTCTTCATTGATATTATCATCTCCATTCTGATGTGCCGCCGCCTTTGTGGTTCGTGTAAACTTTGGTGATAATTGAGTATTCCGTAGCCGACTTGCTACTAATATCATACGTCGCTGAAACATTATAAAGACAATATATTTATATTGGTTCTAATCAGTATAATAAGTGAGTTACTTCTCTTTCTCTCTAATCTTTATGTTTTGAAGAGATTAACATGAAATTATTATGAGTAATGGATAGGAGAGGATACGCTCAATAAATATCGGACCACAGACCACTATAATACTACCAATCGATAGACTGTGAAAAGATGACCAAACTCAATGCTGGGCGGTATACGAACTGCTATATCTGCGATGCAATCGACACTATGGTAAACTTTTCAACCATCATCTCAAATCAAGTTATTCGTCGAGCGTCACGGATACCACCAAATTGAAAGGTGGGTTTGGCTAGCATTAACACCATTGCCACATATGACTGCTTTATAAGAGATACTAGATCTATGAATGTATGTAGTGTCAATCGATATGTTATGAAGTATAGTGTTTGTACTAAATCTTCTCTATCATTATTTGGCTGAACCGGCACTTTAAAAATGACTCCGGCATTAGTAGTAACGATTTCCATCATGAGCTGCAGCAGCTTTATCCCTCTGATCACTCTTGATCTCACTAAGGTATGCTTGATATGATTGTAATGCCTTCATGTAAGCTTCTTTTGTTGTATATCCTTTTGAGTACATCTGTTTGATAGTATCCAAAGAGTCATACCATCCAACCCTCACTGCAATCATGAGATGCTTCAATGCTCTCTTCATTTTTCCTGCTCTCACTTCGGTAGCAGCTAGATTATGCCTTGCACTTTCACTCCCGCCCATAGCTGCTCGTTCATAGTAATCCGTAGCTTTCGTCTCGTCAACCTCCACACCTATGCCATGATCATATGAATAACCAATACTAGTATATGCTTCAGGATAACCAAGCTCTCCTGCCCGATGCCATAATTCTAATGCCTTAGTATGATCTTTTGGATATCCGTTTCTCCCATCTCTATAATAATTTCCTATATTGTGGATTGCAATAGGATTGTCCTTTTTTACGAGTCGGTTTAACCATTCTACTGCCTCCTCTTCTGAAGTAGGAAACTGAGTTCTGCAAAAAGGACACTTTTCATTATCAACTTCATTGCCTTGATCATCAAAGACAGGTGTATGAATACATCCACAACATATAACTTTTCCACAGCATGTTTGGTATTTATAACCAGTCTCAATTGTGGGCATGCGTAGGAAGCAAATAGGACAATCTCCAAGTTGTGGCGGTGGTTGTTTGAACAATTCTATATCATGTAACTTTGCAGCATGCTCAGCAGCA
>Ga0214479_101168_pt1 | contig 11306 bp, 7 predicted proteins | sample M1_20Mar14CPVII9_5_FD_165054 | JGI IMG/M metagenome (GOLD analysis project Ga0214479, IMG submission 165054) | Marine eukaryotic communities from Monterey Bay, California, United States - M1_20Mar14CPVII9sort6BwellE14 | ecosystem: Environmental > Aquatic > Marine > Unclassified | place: USA...
GCCGATTACTTGTGGGTGACTTCTTGCTTAGTGTTGACGAGATTAATTGTCAGGGAATGTCGGCAGTTCAAGTATCAAGGTTGATAGCTAGCCGATCGAACAATCCTACTCGGACATTGGCTGTTATGAGAAATAGTGGCAGTTGCTAAGAACTGTTGCTGAAGATATATATGAATATGTGTTGTTGATGTGGAATTATGTTTTGTTGATGTGAAAGTATGAGTGTGTTAGAGAAGTATACACACTTGCTTATAGAATCTTAACACCTAATAGATGATGCGAATAAAAAAGAGATTTATCTTTTGAAACTACCTAGTTCCCTGACAATTAATCTCGTCAACACTAAGCAAGAAGTCACCCACAAGTAATCGGCCATTCAATACACTAGACTCCTTAATAGCATGAATGACTGGCATATCTCCATTCTGATTGTCCACAACTATACCAAGTTTACCTCCCGGTGCCACGACAATTAAGCGTTGATAACTCGATCCACCACCTTGTTCTTCATCCATATCATCAGCTGGATTAGTCGAAGTGTCGGGTGTTTTATAGACATCTTCTAACGTGGTATCATCACCAAATACCATCCTGCCTTGTAAGGTAGCCGTGCCACCAGACACTATCGTCGATCCACCAGCCTTGGTCGACCCTCCACCAGTATTAAGACGCGGTCTTCCCACGCCAAAGACATACATTTCCTGTTCTGATGAGATCATACTCTCGGCTACAGTTTCATCGGCACGTGGTTCAGGTGGTGGACAACCTTCACCAAAGTACGGATCTCCAAGTGTACTAACATCATCTTCACACTCTCTTGATTCGATAGTGCCAAAGTAATTCTGGGCTGGGGGTACTGTTGGAAGCTGCACTCGTTGATCTTGTTGATTAAAGGCAGCTTGGGGTGGTTGACTGCCCGATGATTTACCAAAGGATGTCCCCGACGGTTGATCTTGTTTATGAGGATACGATGACGAGAAGGATTTGGATCCTCGTGGATTAAACTCTCCAGATCCCATCTCTCGTCTCTTCTTTCGTTTATACATTAGTCCACCGACTAACATTAGTAGTAATCCACCACAAACTGCCCCACCAATAATGTAATATGTCGTAATATCCTTCTGTTCCACTACAGGATTCTCATTATCATCAATCTCTTGTGTAATAACCTCACCTTCCACTGACATACTCATACTTTTCACACTGTTAAATGCTGTACTATCGGCACCTTGTAATTCCTTAATATAATCTCGTTGATCAGTTGGTGAATCAAACCCCATTGCTACCATTCCATTGGCATCTTCTTGATCCCATATCTTATTATTGGAATTGAATTTGATTGTTGTTGTAAAGTTGAGTTGTAGTTGATCCGAGGGAGGAGGAGATGATGTTTGCTGCTCTTGTTGTTCTTGTAACCTTCTCTTACGATCAAGGTATCCATCCAATGAAATGACAACAGACAAATCACGACCGTTAATACCAATCGTTTCAGCGGCATGTCCCTTAATTCGAATAGTAGTTACAGATAACCATGCCTCTTTTGCTTCATCGTCAAGTCGTTCATCTTCCTCCATACCAACGAGGTCCATTGAGGAATCAACATTAAAGATATTGTTCGGTTGAATTGCAGAAGTGGGTGGTGAAGTCTTGGGTGGACTTGCCGGAGGCAATGTTGGTGATAAAGGTGCCGATGGAGACTTTGTTATTTCCTTAATCGTTGGATTATAGGTTGGGCTTAAACTTGGCGATTCTGACGGAGATGGTGAGGGATTGGATGTTGGCATAGCCGACTCGGTTGGCGATGAACTAGGCCAGTAGAATGGCGTTGGTTTTGATGAGATGGTTGGGAATTCGGTTGGTGAGCTTGATGGCTCGACTGATGGGGATATAGATGGTGTTGCTGATGGTTGTGGTGTGGGAGATTGACTTGGATTATTCGTGGGCTGTAATTTGTATGATGAGGGGGAAAGATGTTAGTGCATATCATGTGAGCAAAACTTGTGGGCTAAATGGACACAAGAGGAGGCATTCACAATCCTTACCGATCTAGTAGGAGGCAGGGTTGGTCTATTCGTCGGTCTATTCGAGGGTGACAAGGTAGGACTTAACGATGGCTGTGTAGACATAGATTTGGATTATGAAAAAAGTGAGCATATGATATGTTCAATAAACTAGATCCATCCAACGCCCTCGTAACAGACAGCAAAAGACAAGCCGTATCCACACCCAAACACAGACACTCGCATATCCTAATCCCCACAGGCTGACCAGTGCAGATAGATATACAGGAAATATTTGACACATATAAATCCTCACTCACCTTAAAAGTAGGCTCCCTCGTCGGCAACTTAGTCGGCTGCCTCGTTGGTAATCTCGTCGTAGGCGGCGGTGTAGGATCAACCCACGTACCCTTACTCGGACTCAATGTAGGCACACTTTGACATTCATCATTTGAAGGACAAACATCACTACCAAAACTAACATTACAACATTCCTCCAAAGTTGGATAAACTGTTTTAAATGGTGGTATATTTTCTGTTCTAATACATTTACCATTTGTACCACTTGAGGAATTGTAGTAATATCCATTGTCTATACAATTTATTGGAAGTATTGAAGTGGGGGAGGATGTTATTTGACGTATTGGTATTGCAAATGGTGTAGGCGTTTGATTAGGAGATGGTTGTGATTGTAGAGCAGGTTTGGGTGTAGGACGGTTTACTAATGTGATACATTTATTATTTGTCCAGTAGCAATAGACATCTTTGGTACCATTGGGATTATTCTCACAATTCCCTTTGGTGGATTGTTCTTCACATACTTTTATATTGGATTGTCTAATTGGTGGAGGCTGTCCAGAGAAGTTAAACATTGTATGTACTGATTGGATTGGATGAGTTGCTTCTTGTTTGAATTGAGACCAGTTTACTGCCTCGGAGGTTATTATTGTAATTAGGAGTAGGAGTAGTTGCATTATTAATATTGATTGCTGCTGTTTAGATATTGTTGTATATCGTCTTCTTCTTCTATTATGGCGGCGTATATGCGGCCTGTCTATTCGATCGTACATAATGTTTCTATTGCAATTATTATTTGGAGAGGATATATGAGCTTCATTTATTGCTATGGTCTCCGCACAGGTTGATATAGTAGACGAGGAGCTTATTGTAAGCTCATCATCCATACTACTACTGCTACTAGCAGCTAATGTTTTTATTGTCATTGGCATACCATTGAGGCAATCATGAAGGCAATCATGGTCTTGAGTATCATTGTTATCATTGTCCTCTCCGTCGTCTGTGGGTATCCTACTCGACGGCGGTGGTATCATTGTTCCTATGCTATCTCTATTTATCATCGTCTGCTAATTGCTTTGTTGTTTGTTATCTTATCGTCGGCATGCCTTATTGGGGAGATACGATCTTCATGAGAAGTAGCCAATATTTGATTCTATCTAACGCCAATGCCATTGCAAATAAATGTGTTTCGAGTTGATGAATGAAAAAATGGTGATAAAGAGACGCTTATGCACAAGTTGAGTCGGACGGTATAATCTATTCTGGGTACTTATATTTGGATTATATGTACCCCAGAGCGTCTTCTCTGAATGATCGCGTAAGTAGTTTCGGGGTTATCAGTTTCTCTTTTAGGTATCTTCGACCCCTCTGGGCAGGATAGGGATATTACCCCCATCCCCGACTTGGTTGGCTGAGCCTACTAGTTTGGCAAGATTGCCTCACAATATTGGTGAAGATATAAACGAAGTTATACTAATATGAGCTTATATGATATTCGTTTAGTAGTGCCGTAGGCTAGCTTTTCTTGGCGGTTGAACACAAAACATTACCCATCATTTAGCGGTATCCTACCCCCACAACATAACACAGAGACTCAAGAGATGTTATCTGGTATAGTTGTATGTAGTGCTGCAGTTGTCGGCTCTTACATTGTTTACTACTATTATCAATATGACGAGTATCCATCCCCATGCAATATATGTTATAATGTCTGTTGTGTTAGAGGAGTAACAACGGAACATAGTGATGATTACATAGCATCCGGTGCCGATTTAGCTTGAGACTGAGAGAGATATCTTCAGGAGGGATAAGGCAGATAACTTTGCTAAGCCGGTTGGCGTATTGTTAAGTTTGTAAACTTATACATACTATACAATTCATATCTTTTCCTCTGTACATATGTCCATCCCTCTCCTTGTCAATGATGATTGTATTATCTCTTCTTTCAAAGTATATGAACATTGGAGCTCCCGCCGACTCGAGACAAGTGTATCCACAGTCCATCAACACAATGCACAAACATTTAAAGACCTTCCTTTTCAAGTTTATTTGTCCATTCAGCTACACCCCATGAACTTTCTGTATCTTCCAATAATCGTTCATTAATAACATGTTGCGGAGTTCCGTAGACCTTATATCCCAATGCAATCTTGTGTTCATTATATGCAGGCTTCACTGCCAAATTCCAATCATGTATCTTTTTTACAAATACATCTCTAGTAAATTCTTCATTGAATAGACCATCTACCTTCTCGGCAATGTTTGCAAATACTGCAATAGTTTCTGATTTTCTACCATCACCGATCGCTGCATTCATGTATAGTTCTTGGTGTTCAAATAACATATCTTCATATTGACGACGTATATCTAATCCTCGAATGTTACCGACTAATGTTACCGCACATTGTGCATCAAATGCTTGTGGATGGAAGACTAATGATGTTATATGACGTGTGAAGGTAAATTTGTTACCAAACTTTTCTTGAATGGATGGTAGTTGTTTCCAGAATACCTTTGAGTATGGACATTGCAAATCTAAGAATATCTTCCACTCTGTCATATTATTATTGTTGTTATTAGATTCGGTGTACGTAGTTGATGTGTCCACTCTCGATCTTTGAAGAAATTGTGAATCAATAGAGATATGATTTGTTTTTGTGTTACTTCTTCTGCCGCACAATATACTTAGATACCAGCAGACTGCTCCTATACAAGATATATTCAATATTGATGTCAATTTCATTTACTATGCCGTCATCCGAGAGGAGCAGAGGTTAATCAAGAACAATTCATCTAACAAAAGCTCAAGCAATTGCTCGCTACTCACTTAAATGGCGGTTTAATAGAGGCAACAACACGGCAAACTAAGATGCATATCGCCCATAAGAGAAGAAGCCTAAGGCATTTTGATATCAATTTTATTACAATAACAATGAATCAATTGACGAATGGCACGCAGCCCAAATATATGTATCTACCTAACTAAAACTGCTCAGCATTTTCATTTCTCAAAAATGCATAGTTGAGTCTTCGGATCAATATGATATGCCTCTTTAGAAGAACCCTGGTTCAAAGCATTAGGAGGAGGATAGTACACTTCTTATCCATCTTTTTGTTGCAATATATCTCCGCCATATAACATAAAACATATCTTGGTAGTCGGTATCCTTGATATATCAGTTGAATCAAAATATCGATACAGAGTACTATGATGGTTATGATGGACGTTCAGGATAATAATGAAGAAACACAGCATGCGGTTTTAATCAGACATAACCAGCATCACTTTGACAAAGAATCGACAAATTGGGATGATCCTGAGGTTGTAAAGGTATCTCAAGAATCATATACTACACTCCAAAAGCATCTAAGTAAATTCATCTCTAGTGAAACAAGAGTGTTGAACTTTGGATGTGGTACTGGTTTGTTGGAATCACAATTACGTCATGATGTGAAGGAATGTGTAGGTATTGATATATCTCATGGTATGGTAGAGCGTATGCAGTCTAAGATTGACAAGGAGCAGTGGGAGAATGTCAGAGTAATCAAAATGGATATCCTGCCGGAGGAGGATAGTGACGCATCATCACAGCAGTTGCAATATGAAGGATTGTTCGATATGATCGTAAGTCTATACACTTTCCATCATCTAAAGGATATTTCTGCAATCGGGAAGGCATTAATGAAGCATCTTAGGCCAGGCGGTATCTTTTGTATTGTTGATTTTGCATCGGTAGATCAAGACAAGTCTGAAGAGTTTCATTCTCATCTCAGTGAGGAGGCCAAAGCGTCTATTGGCACTCATGATGGATTTGCAAAAGACTTTCTTATTGACTTCTATCAGTGTCAGCTTGGTCTGAGGAACGTTGAGGTACATTCGGCGTGTCCTTTGAAGTGTGGTAGTGCTGATGATGAGGAAGAGTATCCTACTGTTATCGCTTATGGGCAGAAGTGTTGAAACGATACTATTCGGTCTAAACGATTATTGTCTTGTAAACTGAAACTGTACCTTATATATGTAACCTATGATTATGTGTACATACTACTCTAATCATATTGGTCGGGACTACTTAAAACTCTTCCCATACTTCTTCTTGTTGTTTTATGGGCCTCTTGCTCTCGGCTATGTCCATCTTTTCTAACAATAGCATCCGAGACTTTATTAGTTCCTCATATTGTATCTCATTCTTTCGTAAATGAGCTTTTAGTTCCTTCTCTGTGTCACTAGACAGGTCTTCCAGCTGATGTGCTTCTTCTACCATACCTCCCAAAGACAAGTTGTCTATGTAAGCCTCGGTATCAGTGCTCGTGTCATTCTCATCATAGCTTCTTGTGTCCTCCTCCTCGTGTCCACCAGTTCTATCAGTATCATACCAAAGACTGTTTATATTTGCTGTAAGTTTCCGAGCTCTATCGGATGGTTCAAGAACGACAGTATCATCCTCCTCTCCTTCTATGCCAATGGTATCTTCTAAATCAGTGCCATCTGATTCAGTCGTAGCACCTTCATGCTCTCTCGACTTGAACATACTGACATACCACGGATCTGCTTCGGAAGTTTCGTCGTCTTCTAATTCGTCACCAATATCTGTTTTAGCTGTTGGGCTATCCGTATCCGACTCGGGTAACGAAACAGTAGGGGCCATCGTCGGGGCATCGGTTGATGAACAAATGGGCTCACTGCCATCTATCAATTCTGGAGGGTGACAACTCTCAAACAGTGGCCGCCATATACATCCAACAGCTGATTCTTCACAGTCTATTTCTGTCTCAAATGCACCACAATTACAATCAGTGGTATTGTCCATCAATGTCATGCCCAATCGTTTGGCAAGCTCATCCTCAGACATGCCATCAAGCTTTTCTTCTTTTGCAAAGATCTTAATGAATGGCGGTCTAGCTCCATACAGCGATCTATCTGTCAACTTGTACATACCTTCCTTGCCATTCTTTGCTAACCAGGCAAGATAGGAAGTACCAGTGGGGCCAGGCGGACCGACGATCTTCTTCCTGAACATGAGACGACGCTTCTCATTCTTGTACAGATCCTCGCCCTCGTCTCCATTCTCCTCCTTCCACTCTTTGCAGAAGGCGTTTCTCTCCTTGGTGTTGTAAAGCATATCCATGTCTAACACGACTTTACTGTGGCCTGGATTGATACGCTGAGCAAGACTAATCGTCTCCTTGCAGTATGGGAACTTGAAACAAAAGGGATATGTGGCGGGTGTGAAGGGAATGACTGGCTTGAAAGTACCGGGTGTGAACATAAGATCAACATGCCGAGCAACGTGATGGTATGAGTTGGTGATCATGAACCAGTCCGTCTTGATATCAGCTTCACATAGATCCATGAAGTCGGGAGCTCCTCGATGTTGGGTTGTAACCTTGACAGAAGTCATCTCATCATAGTCATCGTGAGCACCGGCAACTGGCGGTACCATGACAACTATCTCCGAGTATGGATGATCCTTCTCGTCCAAGTTCTGAATGAGATGAGTTGACCTATCATCAAACCACTCCGATACTACGAGTGTAACATCAGTCTTAGTAGGATCCCAGGGAGAGTACAGCTTGGCACCGTGGATGATATATTCGGGGCCCAAGTGTCGAGGAATCAAGTTGGTAGCAGCATAATTGTGGATAACCGGCGTGTATTTGAAAGGATCCTCACGCTCCCATATGTCAGCCCACTTCTTAAACATCTCTAGATTGTCGGACAAAGTGATATTCTCACCCTCTTCGTTCAGCATAATCTTGGGAGCAAGTTCGGGGACTATTCCAAGGGTACCTTCAACCCACATTTGACTCATTCTGTAATCATACGGTATCGAGTTATATGGACAAGGAGCTTCTACTTCTAGTTGACCCACGAGACGTTCAAGTAGTGGATGTGATGTGTTGTAGATGGCATTACCATTCGTATGATGCAAAAGTGATATCGGGATGCTTTCATAGAAGGTATCCCACTTGTCTCCATCGTATTGGCTGATGAGATGAGTTGAGAGAAAGTGAACACATGATGTGAGCAAAATTAGTGGATAGTCAGAAAAGTGAACATATCATACGTCACACATGTTGTCAAACATGAACTCACGCTCCGAGAATGGCAAATGGACGATTCACTTCTATCTCACTCAATACAACATCCAACCAATGTGCTTTGACAGGTACAGAATCACCCTCCATCAAGTAGAAGCCGTCATACTCTCCCCACTCTCCACTCTGTATGATCCGAAACGCAGCTTCGTACTGTCGATTTGGACCATTCACCCAACTATACAACTCTTCTTGTGCTGATGGGATATATAGATCAAGCTCTTGAGGTATATTTGCCTCAATGGCATAGATATTACCAAAGCATTGACTCCACCCACCCGGTTCGAAGAATTGATCAATGATTGCATCTACAGCCTTGATTGCCACATCATTTTCCGAGAATGTTTGAGAGTAGAATAAGAACACATCTGCATTAGCACTCTTCATTGCATCACTCCCTACTAAATCGAATAGATGCCTATCACCAATACTAGCTTGGTTATATAGATTTCTTCCTGCTGTTGAGTTCTTATTGTATGCCATTAATTCGCCTGTATCCACTTCATACATCGTTTCTTCTTCTTCATTATAATCATCATATTCGTCATCTCCAATATCCCCCGCGGCAGCCTTACACGGCGGTAAAGCATTCCAACAAGTAAATGTAGTAGGCAACGCCTCTGCATCAAATTCACAGAATGGTCGGACTATTGCTAATCTTGTTTTAATCTCGGGTGTAGTATCTTCTATACCCGCTGCTCGTTCTGCTTCTCTTCTTAGATTCCGTACAACTTGTTGATTTTGTGTTGACAGTAATGTTTGTATACTTTTAGTTGATGTGTAGTATGAACTAGAAACGTATGGATGTTCATATACAAAGGAAGGTCGTGGTCCTATGTCTTCTTCTTCTTCTGTTGAATCTTCTTCTTCGTCATCGCTACTTTTACTTCTTCTCCTACTACCGCTGCTACCTATAATAGATAGTCGTCTCGGTATCATCTTTGTCATTAATTCTAACGGTGAGCTGGTTATTATTTCGGTAGGTGAGTAGAACCCTCCCAACCATCCAATAATTGTGCATATAAATAATATCGAAAGTATGACGTGTTGTTTAGAAGATTGCTGCCCCCGCTGCTGCCGTGAGAAAGTTTGTCTATTATTATCATCATAATCACTGCCATCATAACTACTACCCTCTTCTGAATATACATCAGAGGGTTGAATATAGATTGTATTATTATTCTCACCATTGATATTATTCGATCGTCGTTGTCGACCATAGATACCATCGGCTTGATAGATTGGAAGATCATCATTAGATCGCCGCCTCATACCTCCTTCATTGAATATCATTCTTCTCTATTTATTAGACCGTATTCTCATACTTCAACTTCCCATTGCAATGGATGCGTTGGCTGAGCTGGGTCATAGGTTTTACGAAACAATGGCACATCGGCAAAATCTAGATTCAATAAATGACTCTGAATTTTTGGGCCAAGCCCAACGCTTCCAGCATGAACATAATAGAATACTTTAGAATCATGGGAAAATAAATCGTCACATCAGATGACCCACGTGTGTCTCATTGTGACATGAGCGGTCATGCCCTCAATCTTATTGAAGATAGTTTATTGGGATAACCTTCATGTTTTCAAAACTGCAACTAACTGAGGGAGGAGCATATTTAAGATAACACTTAAGTGGTGGCGATATTGCACTCTCAAGTGTTGATCAGTTGCCAGTATATCAAAGTAGCAAAATGGATATGATAATAATATACTGCCTGCTTGGGTCAAAGCACCTCTCTAATGAAATGCTATAGACCCCTTGGCATACGGTATTCAGGTCGTTGGCTGTTTTATTCGGCCTATTTTTTCTTCTCATCATGAATGGTATAATTTCTTTCTTTTTTAGTGGCACCTAACTTCAACATAATTTAGTAAAGAGTCTTCCAAATGATGTTGTGCATGAAAACTTTAGTAAACAACATGACAAATCGTCCCCCATCTTTATATAGAGCTTTACAGGCACGTTACGTCAAAAGTATAAGTCAAGGTATGCAACAATTGTAGATACTTATTGTATATCTATCGAAGAATCTATTCATTAGTTCTCAATATAAGAAATGCAGTACTCAATACAAAAGACAGAAGATACCTCTAAAAAAGATACCTGTAACACGACCTCTCAACACTTGCAAATATTGCAAACTGATGCGCTGATGACAGGGTGTAGAGCGAGCTGCATATATATCTTTAGACTCATTATAATATATATGACTATAGATTACTTTATATCCCAATATAAACACATGACTATACAGAAGCTAGTTATTGCAATAGATAACAATACAACTCATAAGATGTGATCATCACGATATGGTGACCATCCATGATGGTCACATGGTTTGTTATATACTGGGGTAGTATTATCACACCGATATATCAACATATACTACCGCCGCCGAAGACCATGTAGTTAGTTTGTTAGATATCTCCTTATAGTCGTGGGTTATGTTGGCCATCAAAAAGATACTGTACTCGTGCATGAGGATTTATATGTAAAACAAAATGTTTAGTACACGACCACGCATCAAATACAAGTGGAGTTGCACATGCACCATTACAACTCAAACTAATTCGAGCCTATACCATACCCACTACAGTAAACAATCATATACATGGATAAATCAGGTTGATAATAACTTAGTTCATCTATGCCACAACCAAAACAACAACTACGCAAGTATCACATGCACCATCATTAACACACCAACACCATCACATACACCATCATTAATAATCACCATTATTATTAATACACCATTATTTAATTCCAATCAATACCATTCAATAATTGAGGTTGGGGTATTAAGTAATTGTACAACCAATTGTTGATTATTGAATAGTAACCGATGATTTGATTGGTACAGGTTACTTAATAGATACTGTATATTAAACTCAATAGATAATG
>Ga0214479_101173_pt1 | contig 11261 bp, 8 predicted proteins | sample M1_20Mar14CPVII9_5_FD_165054 | JGI IMG/M metagenome (GOLD analysis project Ga0214479, IMG submission 165054) | Marine eukaryotic communities from Monterey Bay, California, United States - M1_20Mar14CPVII9sort6BwellE14 | ecosystem: Environmental > Aquatic > Marine > Unclassified | place: USA...
GTTGCTTGAAAGCAAATGATATCAATGTCACCCCTGGCACTGAGGATGCGATGGAATACCTTGAGAATAAGGGCCAGACAGCGGTTTGTGTTTCAATCAATGGCCGTAGTGAAGCAGTTATAGGTATCATTGATCATGCTAAAGATGAAGCAGCTCTCACAGTTAATGTGTTGCAACATGTGTTTAATATCAAGGTTCACATGTTGACGGGTGATAACTTTAGAACAGCAAGGGCTGTGGCGAATGATATTGGGATACCACCAACAGATGTTATCGCAGATGTACTACCATCAGAAAAGATTGAATACATTAAGAGACTTCGTTTCGAAGGTGAGCATGTGGCAATGGTGGGTGATGGCGTTAATGACAGCCCTGCTTTGGCAGAGGCGGATGTAGGTATTGCCATCGGAAGTGGAACTCAAATTGCACATGAAGCTGCTGGAATAGTCTTGGTCAACTCCAAACTTACCGACCTCTTGGTTGCCATCGATCTAGCCAAGACGATCTACTTTCGTATTCGGTTGAACCTTCTCTGGGCATTGGGCTATAACTCAATTGGCATACCGATTGCTGCCGGGGTATTCTATCCAATTACTCACAAAGCTCTTCCACCGTATGTGGCTGCATTTGCAATGGCATTGTCGTCAGTGTCTGTGCTAACATCATCACTATCACTGAATAGTTATAAGCCCCCTACCTTCAACACAAAGAAGTATGGACGTGATGCACGTGGCGGTGAGCTCGGACTCGAAGAGATCGTTTTCAAAACATCAAGTGGAGAACAGTATGATATAGCAGTTCAATGTGAGGCAATGATGAAAAACGAGCCATGTGCATGTCCACCTGAGACATGCAACTGTTATCCTTGTGAAGAGCATGGAAACCCTCCTCCTAAAAAGGCTTCACGACGAACTAGTTTCCCGGGATGTAATAGTGAGTGGGGTGGTGGATGTAAATGTGACCCTTGCCTATGTGTGAATTGCGCATCATGTGAAAAGAAGAAAGCATCAAATAAAGCTTGAGATTATGTATGTATTAGCTTAAGATGAAGCCTTCATCAACCAAACCTTGCTGTGCACTCTGGGGTATTTCAGTGATGTATCCAGCGCCATCTCTTAATGATAATTTGATATCATGATGGGCCAATAGAGTAGGTCGATGCCCCACTGAAACAAATGTTAATCCTCCGCCTCTTGTTTTGTCGCTACTAGAAGAGATATCCTTCAATAATTTGTACATCTTCTCTTCTGCCACTACGTCTAGCGCAGATGTACTTTCATCCAAGACAACAAGCTTTGGTCGATTGATGAGTAATCTACCAAATGCAAGTCGCTGCTGCTCTCCAAGAGATAGCGTATTCGACCAATCCAACACAGCGTTAAGTCCACGATGTGGATTGCCGTCTCCAGATCTACTAGCCAAAAATGGCAAGTCGACTTTTTTCAGCACATCCAGCAAATCATCATCACTCCAATCCTTCCACATTAGACGCCTTTGGTTGCTCGGAGATGGTCCACCGTCAGGGCGATGTTCACTTCCGTCTATACCGGTGAGAGCGAAATGATCATCTTTGTGTTCTGTGGATGGATATAACAGTTGTTCTCTCAATGATCCTGGCGGACAGTAGGGACGTTGTCTTTGAAGCATATGAAAAGTAAGGTGAAATGATATGTACTTGCAGAAATGCGCAAACAAGTACACAACGAACTTACGGTAAAAAGTAGACGTTTTCTGAGGTCGGACGACTTATACTTCCACTTCCCGTATTCCATAGCCCTGCTATTGCTCGAAGCAAACTACTTTTACCACTACCGGATGCTCCGACAATCAGTAAATTGTTACCACTGAGTAGTGATAGGTCAAGATCTTCAACTAACATTCTTTTGTTATCAGGAGTGGCTAGACAAAGTCGATTGACAGCCAGTATTACGGATGGTTGAGACATAGGAGTGGGTGAAAGCAAGGGATCAAAGTCGTTGATTTGAATAACATCCTTTGGTGACACCATCTGCTCATCTTTGGGGCGCGTTATGTTGTCATCTGACACTGGTACACTCAATAATGAGCCCATTGATCTTCTCTCGGGATCAAGGGCCAGTATTGCGCTCATAAAGCTGTATAAACGATCTATACCGGCTGAAAACTTACTAACATCTGTAAACGAGTTGACAACAATTGACAAATCGTCAAGTATATGACCAAAGGCACTACTTGCTTGACTAATGACACCCAATTCTACATTGCCATTGAAATATTCTGGTGCTACGACAATTATTGGCAATACCCAAGTCAAGTAATTGTATCCGGTTGTTAGGAAGTCAAGATTCCTTTGTGCAACATTGATCAAAATCATATTGTCGATGACATTCTCAAATCTACGATCAGTTTCTCTCTCTTCTACATTCTCTCCTGCATAGAAAGCTATAGACTCTGCGTTTTCTCGTACTCGTACCAGACTGAAACGAAAGTCTGCCTCCTTTTGTAATGATTCGTAGTTCAATCGGATAAGAACTTTTCCAATACAAACAGTCAAAAAGGTGCCAATAGACGCAAATAAGAAGATTGCAATGAATAGCTGAGGCATGATTGAGAACAAGATAAAGCTGAAAGCCACCAAATCAATGATAGATGTAACAAGCGTTAAAAAGAAGCTCAAACTGAATTCCGTGAAACTCCTGATATCTTCTGATATACGTTGATCAGGATTGTCAACTTCTTTTGTTTGTTCATTATAATCTATCGGTCCATTGTCATCTACTGATTTTGATACTCCCGATTGTCTCTCAAGGGCATAATAAACCTAATCAAAGAGATAATGAGTTATAAATATACATGTTATATACCGCCACAACACATATCTTCTCAACTCACCTTATTTGAAAAGTATAACCGTAAGACGCGTCCAGTTAACCACTTCCTCCATGCGATGGCTAATTTCTGACGTTGATATCCATATAATACATTAATAGGAGCCAACACAAACATACTACCAACGAACTTTGTCATGATTGTATAAAACTCTTCAACTTTCTTATCACTAAGAGCGCTCCAGAAATCCCTGGCGAGGTACGAAAAGAACACCCTGACTGCAGAGTTGGCCAGTGTCAGTACTACCATAATTGCAAACAGTATACGTCCATTTCTATTCTCTTGAAAGTAGGGCAGAGACATTACTTTAAATTCATGTAGTTGTTCACGTAGTCCATTCTTCTTTCTATTCCTATTATTGATATTCATATTCATATCATTATTTGTTGGAGAGGTCGGATGAGAAGGAGTCCCCTCGTCCATAGACATTGCAGCAAAGTCCCCTGGAAGATGCGTGATATCACAATACGGTGGAAGGATAGAGAGATAACATAACTTGTGTTAGATAAGAAATTTGCAAATTCACACATGATGAAACATACAAACGCGGACTTTCCACTGGGGTCTTCTTCATCCATGGCTAAACTATTGTACTCTTGATTTCGTGTAGGTGAAGACCTCTTCATATATAACTAGTCCTTATTCTCCTCGTCTCTATATACCGTATACCTACAAACTCTACAATCACAACACCTTCAACTAGCTAACCCAACACAAAAAAAAACAGAAAAAGAGTCCATATTAGGGGTCAACACGAACGGTCTGTCCGTCGCTCACCATGGATCGGACTGGGTATTTATGCCCATCTGGTATCCGCTATCGGATACATCTCTGTCCAATGCCCCCGGACGTTTATTGCCGCCCCTCAGCAGCTCATCTCTACTTATAAAATAAAAGTAGTGTAAAGTAGGTAGCTGATGTAGTATGTACTAGTGGTTATGATATGTGTGATGACAATAGACTGTAGATGCAAATATAAATATAATAGATAGTTCTTTATTTTATATACTAACATATGAAAGGAGAATATATAAAAGGTCGAACATATACCTTAAAAAACAACTCATATCACATAATGCACATATTCTTTCTCTTCTCTAATAATCAATGAACATACAACTAAAAGTCGAACCGCCAGTCGGACGTATATTGTAGCATTGATTAATTCACTAATGTTGGAAGTGGTGTAATGACGACAGGCAAAAAAGAGGTAGTAGATGGAAGGAAATAATAGGTGCACCTTCCCTCCTCTTCACATTCGGCCGGCAATTGAATGTAGACATCCTTATCCGCAGCCGAGCCGAATGTAGTAGTAACGAAGACAACGCTATTTTGAAGAAGGGTGTGTTGTGGTGGTTGATTGAGGACATACGGTGAAGAGATAATTCCATTGCAATAAACTAACAAGGTTTTTCTTGATACTTCATTGCAACGATATTCCGTCGGAGAGCGTCGGAGACTATTCATCGGTGGCCCTAACGTCGTATATACATCGTATGTATCAATGATATGTGTACCTAGGCCGCATTCTCGGGGTGGTAGGGAGTGTAGATGTTGTTGATGATAGTATGATGATGCACTTTTAAAAAAAAACGGCCACTTCGACGTCGATGATAACGCACGCGTGACGTACGCCGAGATTACCGCAGTCTGATACACCTATTTAATAGAGTGGTATGAATAAAGAGGAGTAGATATGTGGAGTTGAGGCTGGGCGATAGAGGAATATAATAAAGCACACTTACTTCACATGCACTAACTTACAAAAAATTGATATTCATCTTCTGACAAGCCCTCCATCAAAGAACCCCCAGACATCAGCTGGAAACATCATCATCGGCGGCGTCTATACGGCGTGGATAGAGCGGAGGAGGTGGTGTTATCGGTGGGAGGAGCTAGTAGTTAGATATAGTTGTTGTTGTTACTGCAAAAGAAAAATTATGAGCTCGATTGCAACGATATTTCTACATCGTTCTACACAGCGATCCAAAGCGGATTATTCACTGATCGACGGACAGACCGTTCGTGTTGACCCTCAATGTGGACTTCCGGTATCTTTTATCAGCGTCATATAAACACCAATTGAATGAGCGGGTAATCTGCTACTGCCGCATTCTCCTAGATTCTTAATTGTACGGACCACGATATTAATTGGATGAAGAACAGGTATGTGAGTATTATATTACGACTCACACTTTTTCACTAAATGCATTGCAACTTGCAACTCTCAAACTCTCATAATTTTTAGTCGATCTCTCAATAAATTACCAAGGGGGGTTGTTTGATAATGGCGGAGCTACCCACACCACATTCAATTGCTATTGGCACATTGATATCACTCTATTCTGATCCACACTGCCCGTTAATGGCAATAGATGTTACTTCAAATGGGCGCAGTAATCGTGTAGGCAACAATAATACGCCAACCTCATCAACTGAATGGTCCTTACGCTTAATGTCATTAATACAACAACTGGTATTAAAAGAAGATGAAGGTGTGGTTGTATTACCCACAAATAATAGCAGTACTACCAATCAATCATTGAATGATACGATCAATCCAGCAGATGAAAATAATCAACTCAATACAACACAACAAACATCATTAGCTACCACACAACAAACTAGTAGTAAAGATCAATCAAACCCTAATGATAAATCAAATATAATATTAAATGATGATGAATATTATATTAAAAAGTATGAGATGTTATTAAGTGGTACTGGCACTGATGTTGAGGATATATTTAATGATGTTTTGAGTGGTAATAGTCAGAGTGATACTAGTGAGAGTCAGAGGGATAATCAACAACATCAACAAGTTGTAAATGGAACATTAAACTTTTCCATGGAGACATTATCTACATTGTTAAATCGTATTGATAATCTATACTACAACAACACAGCAAACAACTCCAACACAACAACTGAACGATCACCACCATCACAATTTTTATTATCAAAATTAACACAGGCCTCTCAATCTGTAGATCATTTAATGGATATATTAGATGAATGGCATGCCTTACTTGAGGGTAAAGGACATGGTTATCCATGTAATCCAATGTTGCCGCCATTGCCATGTAGTATTGATGGCGAATCATCCTTTGGTGTATATCTTCGAAAGTTATGCTTGGGTATGGAAGAGATACCATTCGAGGCCTTGTCTAGATTATGGGATGCATTGCGTAAGTTTGTTAAGGATGAAGAACAAATGTCGTCGAACAAGACGTTGAAAAAGAGAGACGATGAGGAAATGAAGAACGATGATGAGTACATTGGTAGCAGTGGATACTCTAACACGGCAGATTGGTTACCCTCGTCACCACAGATTGAACGGATTGTAAGGAATACATGTCTCAAGTATAACCTTGATTCAAGAATGTTTTTACAGAATATCCATGAGGGTAGTGGTAGCAATGGTCCTTCGCTATCAGGCTCGTCGTCATCGGGGAAACAGCAGCAGCAACAACAATTACACAATCTACTATCCACACATCCCGAATGTCCCTCGCTACACTTCTTACTCTACCTAACATCACTTGCCAATGGGCATCGTTCACAAGCAATAGAAAGCTTGCATCGTTACTTTGATTATGCCATGATACATGAACGTAAAGAACGTGCCGAGCGTGCACTAATGATTCAAGTATCCGGCGGTGCCGAGGGTAGCGCCGCTTCGGCAACTACTGCCAATCGAGGGATGATGGGTACCATGGCAAGTGGTATGGGAGGAATAACAGGCGGAATGACTGGCGGTATAATCAATGGTACTATCCAAACTACAACACAGCAGCAACAGCAACAACGACCTGGAGGAGCAAATGCGGGAGGAGCAAATTCTGGAACACCTCAAACGATTTACAAGGAATCAAATGTCATGCAATATGCGGCCATCTTATTAGCACAGACGTATTACAGATTTGGATATACAAGGTTATCATTACAGGCCACTGAAGAAGCTATTCGTGTGGCTCAGCAGTCAGGTGATGGAGAGTGTGTATGCTTTGCTAATGGTTGGTTAGCAGTAGTTAGTTCGAGTTTGGGAAGCGGTGGCATTAGGTCTAGTGACGGTGGTGATGGTATTATTAGTAATAGCGGAGGAGCTTCGGGAAGTATATTTGCAAGTGTGGGTGGATTGGATTGTACTTTAGGGAGCGACATCGGTAATTATCGTCCACTTGCCCCCGCATCTCAAACTTCAGGTATTGGCGGTAATAATGTACTAAACAATTCTAGTGAGGAAGAGGCAATGCTACAGCGATGTCAGGAAAGTGCCTCTCAACGAGGCATGTCATCATTAGCAGCAGGAGCATCGTTGGAGTTGGCACGAAGATTAGCCTATCAACGACAAGGACAGACTGACACGCCAGATGACAACACTGATGAAGGCAGAGGCTCCTCGTCACTAGCATGGAATAGCATTCAAAGTGCAGGTCGGACGCGAAATGTTGCGACTACTGCAAGTCAAGGTCGTGGCGGTAGTCATGGGGGAACATCGTTAGCCGTGTCCGGTAGCTCATCTGGTCAGGCATCAACAGATATTTACAACATGTCACATACAGAGGCGACAAGCATCCACGGCAGACAAAATGTTGCAGTAGCAGGCCTATGGGAATCTACCGGTCACATGTCCTTGGCATCGCTATCATCTTGTGCAGCTTTGTATGGAAATGGAAATGGTGGAGATTTGAACGGCTCCAGTGAAGGAGGTGGCAATGAATTAGATTTCTTGGCAATGAATCGAGTATTAACTTCATTTACAAATGGTCCTGGGTTAGACGTTTGGAGTGGCAGTGAAAGAGAGAAGACGGTAAACCAACAACATGGGTCAACATATGCATCAGTTCTAAATCATCTTGTGTCCCTTTCGGATGATAACTCCGAGCGTACTTTGGTGGCATCGTCAACCCTACACGAATGGTCAGTACGATCATATGATCTATCACTTGCACAAGGCCTCAACACCTTGCTATCTAATCATGCTGCTTTCCCGTCGTCTTCGGCATCGGGCGGAGCATTACCGGCAGTCGAGGCAACACTTGTTTTCCTCGCCCAATCAACTCATTTGTTTTGTCAACGAGGAGAGTATGACAAGGCCAAGGTAGCTTCGCGCCGTGCTTGCTGGTTGACAAATAGACACGGCTTGTTGTACCATTTAGGGTGGAACTTACTCCAACTTAGTTTGATTAACTTGGAATCATCGCCAGCTAATGCACCAGAACGTGCTTTGTCACCACTGATGGAATGCCTTGATCTGGCGAAACGGTATGCAATGGATCCTCTTCGAGCTGTGGCTTTGGCAACTCTAGCCAAAGTACTATTATGTATGGGAGGTAAACGATATGGAAAGGCTCGAGCTTTTTTGAAAGCTGCAATGCCATTGATAATGCAGCATGGTCATATTTGGTTTCAGGGCGAGGCACACTTGACACTGGCAAAGTGTACAATGGCTGAGATTAGTACAAATGGTAAAATGAACGACAATGTGGAGCTACATAAAATGGCAGTGGCTGAGCTAAAAAAGGCAGAGTCTTACTTTGAGCAAATCGAGGATGTTCAAAGGTTACGACAAGTATATTATCTTTTGGCTCGAATGTACAACTCGATACCTAATGCAGAGAAAGATCGAGATAGTGCTGCCAAGATGTTTTCTCGATTGTCAATTGCAAAGAATAAGCGTGAAGGCAACTCGGTGATGGAAACTTCTTCTAATGGAGATCAGTGGTCAGTACTACAAGGAGTGCTCATAACTGACTCAAAGGAGATGAGACAATGTGTATCCATAAGGGAGCAGAGATGAAATACTAACTAGTATTCAGGAGACACTGTATTACTAGACACTGTATTGCAATTGATATCTAAATTGATTCATAGCTTTGTGAAATTTTATGTACTTATGAAAGTAACTAAATGGGCTGGTATTGACTGAATCCCTTTGGATTGCTCGTGTTATATACATTTGATATCTTGACTCTTCTTCATGTCTCGAGTTCATCATGATTTTGTTGCCGCTCCGCGATGAATTCATCGATTGAAAAAAGATGATCAGTGTTATAGTTCATGGTGTCGGTAATGAATGTCTTTATATCAAGCCGGGAAAGAAATAGCTTGAATGGTGGCTCTTCATCGTAGTTAGGAATGTCAGTTGGATTTCCATCGTTCTCATATGCGGCGAGGGCAGTGTAGATTGTTGTAAACATAGTCTTCATTCCGATTTCAGCGAAACCCGATCTACCTTCTTCTGGATATTCTGTAATCCAGCCATTTGCAACCTCGACTTGATGACCGAACAATAGAATCAAGTAATCGGTGAGAAACTTTAATTCGGGCTGATACGGATTATTTGGATTTGGACTTTGAGGGTCAAAAACTTCCATGAAGTAGGTGTCTGTTACCATAGCTAAAGGAATACTCTCGTCTTCATCTCTCTTGTTCCACAGCCTTTCGTAATCCTTTGTATAACCAATACTCAATACCTTGTATGTTGCTGGGTCAAGTCGTGCAATAATGGCACTAATTTTATGCCTATCACCCATGATCTCTTTCGATTCTTCAACCAACAACTCACATACCGAATTCAACTTGAATTGGGTAAAAGGATCATCCTTTATAAATCCAGTACTTTCGTTGAAAAGCTCCACACTCCAGGGAACAATCAACACACCCTTTTTCTTGAGAATACTGAGAATCCTCATCCCGATCTTCACAACCTTTTTGCTGATCGGATTCATAACATCTGGCATGTTGAGGTTGTAAGCTACTTTATTGATCAGACCAATCCCCCAAACGTCAGGGTTACAAAATTGTGTATCCCCTGTGAAAGGAAATTAACATGTCAGGTTACAGTTATATGAGTAAAAGTATACATAAACAGCCAAAGTATATCAACTACTCACATCTCCAACGCTCGTAAATGTTGAATGGATCATCTTGTTTCGAGAACATCATCTCCTTCTTCTCCTTATATGACAACTTTGATTCGGGATTGTTCTCAATCTCGTCGTCAACATTCATAATCTCATTGAACATTTCTTCGAACATGTTATTCTCACCATTCATTGCATCAATTAATGTCTTCCTAACTTCATCTATCACTTCTGTATCAGTATCATTCGGCCATAGATTGAAATACTTTTCAAGATCGGATTCAATTTCTTCATCTGTCATGTAGTCAGCGCCACTTGCTGCTGCATCCATGAGCATTTTCATTACCTCGTCCATCTCGTCCTTATCGGTATCATCATCGTTTGTATCAATAGCAGTGGCGTATGATTGTGATGATACAAATATGAGAAAGATACCAGTAGCAAGTAGAGAAGCGGCGGCACTACGATGCATCATATTGAATTATACCTGTATTGTTGCAGTAGCGGTCAGCTGATGTCACTGATGTGTCGTTAGTAATAGATTTATTGTGGATGTATTACGATACAAAGGTTAGATAATGGTATCGTATTGTTGTAGGGTATCTTTTGCAAAGAAACCGTGCGATTTAGTCCAGACAGTAAACCACTTAATATAATATAGCCATGTAATAGATGTAGGTGTGCCATGGGCGTAGAATAGAGACGCGGAGAGGTATTATAGGTTGACAAGAAATTCATGTGACATTTACAAGAAAGCCCTCCAACGGCAACACAAGAGTGAACACAGTAACTCCCTCTCAAACCTCAACTCCACAAACCTCTTGATCAACCTCTTCAATTATTCTTTATCAACCATAGTCATCAGGGGATCCTTGAGTATCGTACCTGTGGCGAGTGGTGAGGGAGAGTCACGGGTGTGTATCAGTGTATCAATCCTTAGAGCGGATTTACAATCCCCACTCAACAAGAGACAAAAAATAACATAAAAACTAAAACTAATATACCACACTAAACAATAACTATGTTACGAGGTATCACAAGTCCATCGATAATAAGAAGTGAGCTAGAAGCCTGTCAAGCAGAGCGGGATTTCTTTAAAGAGAAATACATGGAGAATACTGCAATTATTGAACAACTCAACAGCAAGTTGAAAGACTCCCAGCGTATTATTGATAAGCTGCGTAGTCAAATATTAGACTTGGAATTGGAAAAGTCAAGACTTACAGGTGCTAATAGTGACGCAGGCGGTGATAGCAGCAAGGATACATCAATTATATGTACATCGAGTGAAGATGTAGTTGAGGACAAAAATACTATTAGCGTTGAGGAAGATAAATTGAATACAGCAGTTGATAGTGATGACAATTGCAATAATACTCCCATTAAAAGTAGTGTACAAGAGGCAGTCGTGTTGGATAATGTGGGTGACTCGTCGGTAGATGTAGGCGGCACCGCACATACGGATAAATGTATAGAAGAGGATAAAGGGGAGATGGAAAAAGATGTGGACAATAAAGATGATGC
>Ga0214479_101175_pt1 | contig 11236 bp, 8 predicted proteins | sample M1_20Mar14CPVII9_5_FD_165054 | JGI IMG/M metagenome (GOLD analysis project Ga0214479, IMG submission 165054) | Marine eukaryotic communities from Monterey Bay, California, United States - M1_20Mar14CPVII9sort6BwellE14 | ecosystem: Environmental > Aquatic > Marine > Unclassified | place: USA...
AAACTTATAGACGAACACTTTCCGCCATTAGAAATATGTGTTATACAATCAGTTGAGCTACCCTATCTCAATACCACACAACAGTTCTTTGACGTTTTCTTTGCAGATGATGCGCCATACTCATTTCGAGACTTTCAGAAAAAGAGGGGAGATGTGGATATTGTATATGGCAAATGGAAAGATTGCAGTAGTAGTGTTGGTAGTGAAACAGAGGATACATTAGACTCGATATTTCCTCCGCTACCACCCAGGTCTTCGGCTAAACAACGAAAGCAGAAATTCAGTACACTTACTAAATCTTACTTCGGCCCTGCATATGCAAAAGCTTCCAAGATGCAACGTGCAACACAGCTAGCAAATGGCAAGATATTAGTTCTTGAAAATGTTACACAACTTTCTGATATTCCTTTTGCCAATCGATTTCAAGTTATGGAGCGTTGGGTACTAGAAGTAGTGCCTGAGGAAGAAGTGTCGAAGAAATCACAATCCACTGATAACAATACTACACTTCACACTGCAACATGCAAACTCACAGTCTATGCCGAGGTACAAATGTTAAAGTCATGTTCATGGGAACCACAGATACGCAAGAAGGCTTCGGAAACATTTACAGAGGTAGTTACTGATTGGTGTAAATCTGCAAGAAAGGCATTAAAGGCCACAGAAGAGCAGAAACAAAAGCGGCTTCGATTATCAAAAGAAGCTACAAATAATACCACTATCACAAAGAGACAAGTATCGCCAGTGCTGTTAAAGTTAGATGCGACACAGACCCCAGCAGTAGCAAAACAAGCTGAATTGTTTGCAAAGCATAAACGAAACTTTGATCAATTAGATCAACTCATCTCAATTGGCGACCTTGAATGGTGTAGTGTGGAAGTTATGCACTCTCCTAGACACAATTCGTTAGACAAGTCGACTACATTCTCTACTGTGTTGGAATATCCCTCTTTGAACGAGTATGAGATTACATCCTCCAATACAGGTGAAGATGAAGATGACAATGGGAAAAGCTCCTCGCCGAGTAAGGCAAGAGTAATAATGAGAAGGAAAAGTAAAAAGCTATTCAAGCGATTGAGCTCAAGAGTAATTAATAAGTCTTCTCAGAAGCATTGACAAATGTGAGATTAAGTGCCATAGACTATCAAATATGAGTAACGACTAAGATGAAAACCATTTTATTCATTCATATCCCAATATATAGTTAGCTCATCTTCATCGTCGTCGTCCATGAAGTCATCTATTGACAAAGCTTTAGATTCAAAGTCTAAATCGTCAAAGTCGGGCATAATGCAGTCAACCAACCACTGCTCTTTCTTACTATCAGTATCTCTATGTAAACTCATCTCCCACCAGTACCAAACAGGGAATGGTCTTCTTGCTTTCCGATTTGGTCTTATACATACTAAGCATAATGCCACATCTAATATTTGATCCTCCTCTTCTTCTTCTTGTATACTCAATTTATCGAAGCCACTGTCTGGTCTTAGTTCCAGCAATACTGCTGAATAATCATGTTGACAAATCAAATCATATGGAGGTATTTGCAATTGTCTTTTGAATTCATCTATACCTCCTGTTGCTTCTTGATTTCCAGGCGAACAGCAGTTATAAACTTCTTTTAATTGATTTGTTTGATAATAATGTAATTGATTTTGTACAGCTTCTTCTGGGGATGCTGGATGTTGAAATGGTGGTTGTTGGGGAGTTGCTGATGATGTACTAAATGCATTGCATTTGGGAAGAAGACTTATGTAGGATAATGTATATAATAATACGATATCCAATGCCAACCTAAATAGTATGGTGTTCATTCTGTGTAATAATATTCAATCAATTAAGATTACAGTATCCTCTATGACTTTATTTGCAATTAACGACCACACGCAAACTCGTTAAGATGAACTTTATTTATGATAATATTGATATAGAAAGAGAGCGGAATATAGTTTATAAATCAAAGTAGGCAGCTATTCTAATAGATGTCATCTACAATAAGTACCATACCGTGAAAAAAAAGGAAAAGATACCTTTTTGACATTTTGCATGAATTGAAAATTGAAGCTTGAAGCTCTTGATGAATAAGAGAGAGTAGTAATAGTTGATGGCTGGCAAATAGGACGATCAAATGAATAATAGAAGGTATTATGTCATGACAATAATACTGATGTCAATAATATGTACTATCATTTCACCGGCGTTGGCTCTCGTAGGAGGTATCACTCACTCTCCGCCAATTGTTCCCGAAATATCAACAATCCATCTCTCCCGAGTTTCACTACTTGTTTCATCTGCACTAGGAGATGTTGTTGTTATTGATGATGATACTGGGAACGAAGATGCTTCTAGTGGTAGATATGCTCTTGCTGATACTGGTAGAAAAGATTCTTCAAGTAGTAGATATACACTTGCAAGAGATGCTGTGAGTAATTTTCAAAGTGATAATGATGATAAAGAATCTCCATCATCAATACCCCAAAATGAATTAGTATATGGAGAGTTATCAGTGCCTACATTGGCAACGATATTAGATGCTGTAGGAGTACACGACAATGATGTATTTTTAGATATCGGGTCAGGAGATGGAGCGTTAGTGTTAGGAGCATCTCTACTTTATGCATCAAATGATAGTAGTAGTGATAGCGATGTGGATGAGGAGAAAAGCGGAGGGGAGGGAAGAAGAAGAAATGCAATACAAAAATGCTATGGAGTTGATATAGTACCAGGCTTAGTTGAACGAAGTCTAGTACATGCAAAGAATCTAGAAAGAATACTTCAATCTGACGATGATGAGTCATCAAATGGTATATTGAACGACAATCAATCAGAGATACACTTTCTCCTCGGCGACATTCATACACCAGACAAACAGCTCCAAGGTATACTTAAAGAAACAACACTGGCTGTGTGCTTTGCAACAACTTGGAGCGCTGGTAATGCAAATAATGGTAGTAACGAAGATGATAAAAGACGAAGTACTAGTCTACAAGGCAGACGGTTGCCTAAATTGAGTAAGGCTTTATCCACCAGTCTATCTGCAGGATGTAGAGTTGTAGTTATTGATGGAAAGTTATCGGAAGAAGACGGATTCATATGGCAAGGAGATTTAAAGATTATATGTCCAGATACCGCTCCCCATAGTATAGCTACTTTGTACTATAAGCAATAAGCAATCATTTGTCGGCAACTAGTATGTTCAAACACCAACGAGGATACACCATTGTTGTGTTACAAACGTTATTATAATCGTCTATAAGTAGTATGCAGCCGGCATGCAGCCAGTAAGAGCCGCATCCCCATGATGACAAAATGACAAGGGTGACATTCCACTTGTAAAATCTTGTACTCTCACGGTATCCGGTATATCAAGGAGTTTTCTTTGCTGAAAACTGACGGCATGAAATTATTCTGCTTGATTGATCATCATGAAGGCTCCTACTAGAGGCGTTAATCAGAACAGAGAGCACAAACAACCCATTGAATAAGGTCGAGGAGGAATTGTTTACAAGTACTGCAATTTTCTATCGCGGCAGACACTAATTAATAATTAATTGCAACGGTTTACACAACATACAAAATTAATTGTTCTTTTACCACGATTCTGTTGGGGAAAACAATAGTTATTTTAGTATAGAATGGCAGCACAAGTTGGTGCACAGGTATTAACAAAAGGTCCACTCTCAACGGCATTAGGACAATATGTCTTTATTGGATTAGGAACGTTTGCACTATTCACTGGGGATAATGGTGTATCAAAGGCCTGTCAGGAGGTTGCGAATGTTGCTTTTCGTTTAGTTACTGGACGTGATTCTTTACCATCAACATCTACATTATTTAGAGAGGCTGCGTTGGGTGGTGGTACTAATTCACATTTACAACAACCACAAAATCAACAACAACCAATTGTTATTCATTCACATGCTGCACCTAATTCAAAATATGGAAGTTGGACAACATTAATAATACAAGTGGGTGTTGGAAGTGGAGCATGTTGGATGGCATACATACTATTTTCGAATTATCTACCAGAACAGATCAAGGAATTAATGCCAGTTACACGTCGATTCTTCGAGAATGCCGTTACAAGTTTAGGACAGGGGATAATTAAAGTACGTGATGCATTAACTGAACAGATTGCTGTTATTAGTGGTAAGCAAGATAAATTAAGTGCCAAGCAGGATGAGACACATGGATCAGTGTTGGGATTGAAGGATGATATTGGTGATGTTAGGTTACATATTGATGATATTGCTGTTGCGATTAGTAGATGTGAGGGATCGTTAACTGATGCTGCTGGGCGTCAAACATACATGTCACAAGGCGTGAGATTATTGGTACAGTGTGTTGGAGACTTGTTACGGCCCAGTAATCCAACAGTGGCGCAAGAGTTAGATCAATTTAGTCGATTGAGTAGTGAAATGATGGAATCGGATGATTTCTATTACAAAGAGGGGAGGGGAAGAGCACAGTTGGAATATCCCTCTTCACCAAACTTGAGTGAGATTGGGTCAACTACCTCACAGGCAATTGAGGAACACAACCGTCGACATAATACTCCTCATGCCACTGATACTCCCCCTTCTCAACACATTAGTGGCATTCGACCATTATCCTTGCCTCGTCCTCGTAGGTCTCAATCTTCATCAATGGTAACACCTCGTGATCATACTTACAGTAATACACCTGCAAGTACATCCAAACTTGGTGTATTGGGCATGCATCAATCTCCCGTACCCACGACATCTCGTGCTATGAGGATGATTCAATCCTTTAACAAGAGTGCAAGTAAGTGTGATAGTACTGTGAGTACTGCGGCTACGAGCAGTACAAGATCATCATTCATGAGATCAATCTCAAGTCCTGAAGATGATGTCCAGTTGTCAAACTATCATGATTCATCTGGTAATATCTCCCCATCGAGTGATGGAACAGATCCAGTAAAGTTAAGCGAGGTTGAGGATTTGTTGAGGAATGTTCGATCAGGATGTGTTCCTGTTGGGGTGTGAGAGTGAATTGGGATATGAAGGGTAGGGTATGAATGAACACTGAGTTAATTGGGACAAATATCATTCTACTTCTTGTGCTCTTTGAAAGATCTTGTCATATTAGACACTACTGGCACTTATCAACTCTTACTCTGGGTTGGGTTTCTTGTTTATTATTTAAAGGTACAGGTAAAGATACATAAAATTAATTGTAAAGATAAGATTTGAGACTAGAGCTCTAAAATAGCCTTACCTTCATTTTGTACAAGTGGCCCTGGTACCAACACATACAATTTATCAAATGGCAGTTGTCGTTGTTGACTTCATCATAATTTGAATTCAAACGACCATCATCATCGTTTAAATATAATTTAAACGACACCATCATCATTTGACTTGTGAACCAACGATAATGTGAATTGTTTACCATGGATCAAGCTCATTCTTTCCTCGTCTCATTGCATCACAAACAATGTCTCGCTTCTTACTCGTTGTATTGGCTTTATTTGCTGTAAGTGATAGTTATTTGTCGTTGTTAATTTATTCTCTCATCACATGCTCACATCTTATGCCCATCTTTCTTCTTTCAACGATTCATTCACAGGTTGCAGACGTTCAGGTTGCCTTTGCTCGTCTTAAAACTGATGTTTCATCATCTAGTGCAACTTCATCAAGTCCACAACAAATACGGAAGGCATACCATTCACGACCACACCTGGAAAGTCCTCTTTTCTCTTGTTTTGTTGTATTCAGTCTAGGCGACTCTATTTGATTGCCTTTGCATATCACATATACTAACATTTCAACTATCTCCCTTCTTTCATCATATAACCTGACTTCTAGGCTGAAGGTTCTGTATGGAAGGATGATGCAGAGAATCTTCAAATTGTGGCCGACTTCTGCGAGATTAGTGAACTATACCAAGAGGGATTATGATAATGATTAGGTTTTGGTATGCTACAGAGTTCGGTGACGTTAGATGTCTAGCCAGAGATCGTAGATATTGAACAAACATAGGTCACGACTAGAATAGCTTTGCTGATAACAGCTTAAGTTAGGTCTATAATGACTTGTTCATTGCTGTCTTTTATATCTCTCTCTTTTTACATACTTGCAACTCTAGGTATACTCTAATCTCCGAAGTCAAAGCCACCATCATCTAGTTCATCGTCTCCTCCATCATCTTCTCTGTTGTAATCATCAATTGAGATTTCAGACCTATATATGAAGAAGATGTGACAGTGTTAGCTAATGGGTAGGAAAAGGTTATACATGATAGCACACAGCCTAAACTCACTCATCGTCATCCATAAAGTCTCCATCTTCTTCCTCTTCCTCCTCTTCGAGTCTGTTTACAAGTGTGTATGTTTGAGTGCAGGTTGTCATATAAGATATAATATCACAAGACATACAACTTCATAACAATAACAAATAAAGACTCACTCTTCATCTTCTTCTCCAAGATCTAGACCTAAATCTTGCAAGAAATCATCATCATCTACTTCTTCCTCTTCTTCCTCCTCATCGTCTCCAAGCCCAAGCTCCATAAGGAAGTCATCATCACTCTCGTCTGAATCATCATCCTGATTATCTGATTCATCATCAATTTCTTCCTCATCAGTATCGGTACTACTTTGCAACAATGCCTCAACGCCCTCACCCAATCCAATACCAATATTACTAGTACCCCCTGTCTCCTCGTCTTCCTCATCATCATCATCCATAATAACCATTTGCTCACTACCAGCACCACCCTTACCTCCCGCCAAACTCTCTTCATTCTCACGACGTTCACGCACGCCCCTCCTCATACCCATTCTCATTTCAGCCTCCTCTTCCACACTTGCCCATCGTCCCTGTACTTCAATAAACTCCTCCATTGCCAATGCACTTTCATGTGGAGGATCCCACTTATGATGCCATTCAATTTCTTGAAAATGTGGCCAAGGCACTGGATCGGGATCATTAATATCTAAACCGGGTAAGTCATGATATGGCATGTTTTCAGGTGTCCGACCTGGACGCATCGTTCCTGGATATTCAAGCATTGGTTCATATGTTTTGGGATATATAGACGGTGAGATTTGTTCAATGTCGGATGCTTGTAATTCTGGATGTGTTGATGGTTCTATCTCGTCATCGTCTACTACGTCAGAACGGACATATCCTGATCCTGGCGGTGCAAATATATACAGATTTGATGATCTTTGTGATGATGATTTGATATTATTAGTACATGTATAGGTATTGTAGTTCTTCTTATATATATTGTTTGTAGTAAAGCCATCAACTTTACACATCAACTTTGATGTGAGTACTATTATTGCAATTAACGATGTGCTACACCGCCGCCGCCTTATAAACTCTACTATTAGTGACATGATGATCAATACTATTAGTTAATATACTAATTGGTTGCTATATCGACTATTGACAAGCTATCGTCTCTCCAATCCTCTTTTGTTGTTGTTCGAGCGTACGATATCGTAAGTTGTGTTTTGTTTTGTTGCAATAACGACGGCCAGACTTAGATGTTGGCCCCGAGACAAAGGCAAATGCACAGAGTTAGTTAGTGCTGTTCAATACTTGGAGATTGGCCGGTTGAATATGGCGGCTCCTTCAATACCCTACCGGACAATATTCTTGCTCTGCATCCTCAAGCTATTCGTCTTTTGTATTATCAGTATCTTTTATCAATTCATTGCAATACATTGGATAGATGAGCATTCTTCAAACTATTTATCACCATACAACCTGAACAATGTGGTAGTAACATCTCAAAGTAGTACTACTCAATCTCAAGTGATTGCATATGTTGTAACATTAACAGGTTGTGGTGATAATAAACGCTACAAGAAAGAAGATGCAATGAATCTAATAACGCAAGGGGCAGCAGTACTTCAACACTCTATACATCTTGCACATGCTAATTCAAAGTATGATTATCAAATGTATGCACTGGTACACCCGTCAGCGAAAGAATGCTCATCTTCTATATCAAAATTAGGATATACTGCATTAATACGAAATACACCATTTGATACTGATGATATACAAACCAAGTTCTTGAGAGAACATGTCGATGGTGCTAGTTGTTGTGGTCGAAAGGAGTACATTAAACTATACGCCTATACACTAATACAACATCCAGTAGCAGTAGTATTAGATTTAGATTCGTTGATATTGCAACCATTAGATGATTTATTTGATGCATTAATAGTAGGAAAATACAGTGATAATATTCCAATACATGACGATGGTGTTAATACAAAGAAGCATATGAAGAATGTAGAAGCATTCTATACAAGGGATTACAATATGGTCAATCCAGGAGGAGAGAAGTATGCTGGAGTACAAGGTGGCTTCTTAATGGTAAATCCTAGTGAACAAGTCTTTTCAGAGTATGTTGATATCATTCTTGAAGGAGACTATAGAGAAGGCAGAGGTTGGGGTGGCAAGTATGGTTACTTCTTTGGAGGTATGTTCGATGTGAATGATATATGTCTGCTCCAATGATGTTACTTGACTACTTCTCACAAATGCATCTTTACTTTATATAAATAGGCATGCAAATACAAGGTATTTGTGCTTATTATTATGGTGAAAAACATCCAGAGAAGGGTATCGAACTGAATCGCTGTAGGATAAACTCAATGGTAGACAATCCATACTTTAAAGAGAACGAGAAGAAAAAAGCTGGCGAATGCCGAGATGGAAGATCAACTTGTGAAGACTGTAGAACAACTGACATATCTAGTATATTATCAGCACATTTAACAATATGTCAAAAACCCTGGGAATGCCATCAATACTGGGATGATCACGCTCAAACATTATGTTATCAGCTACACAGTAATTGGTTTAGAATACGGAGAAGTTTTGAGGAGTCAAGGCCTGATGACTTGAAACAGTTACCTGATATTCAAAGTTCATTCCAACCAGATCTTTTTCATGGATATTGTACATCACCAGGTCATAAAGGATACTTGCCAATAGAGATATAATGATACAATGAATCAAATTGGAATGGAGCCTGTGGCATATGGAAATATTGTTATTTCTTTTTCTGATCTTTCTTTGGGTTCTTCACTCTCTCTTTGCATTGAACACCCACGTGGCGATGTGTCTTTGATTTCTTATCTTTCTTTGCCTTTGTTTTCATCTCCTCTTCAGACTCTTCATCGGTGTCTGGAAAATATAAAGGTGTATCCTTGGTTAAGTTGCATGTTAGGACATTGTCTCTAAAGAAACTGTCAAGTTCAACTGATGAATCATCATCACCATAATCTTCATTCTTCAATTTGAGAAGCAATCTTTTTATACCTTCCAGATTCTTTGAAGTCCTCTCCAATTTATAGTTTGTGTTCCAAGCCAATCTTTTGCTCTTGATGCCCAAATCTGTCTCTTGTATTGCTGTCAAATCTTCTTGAGCACATTTTACTCTGTGAAGAGCATTATTGATGGTTTTAGCTGTGTTGCTCTCACTGTCAGATGTCATCATGAAAAGACGGAGATTCAGATGCTGGACGATAACAATTGTGGGAAAATGGGGATTCTGTTCTAAATCTAGAACGTTCTAACTTTTAGAACAGCGTTTTAACTCCCATTTAGAACTAATGTTCTAGATTTTGAGAGCTCATAATTTTGATTTGCAATTGATTGCATCGTCGTTCTTTGTTATTGGTTGCCATTCGTTGGATTTGCATTCGATTTGTCTTGTATTTATCATTGCTTTGCATTTGTACATGTTGTTTACTCTCCTCCAGCGTTTTTCCGTGTTTGATTTGACCTCTTATCGGCTAATTGAGATCAACAAGAGCATTTTAGAGAATCCAAATATAAAATAACATTTCACATGCAAGTCAACTGAAACAACATCAGAACGCTACTACCATGAGCAACGAGGGCCGCAGGTTCTCGTTCTCATGTTAGTAGCGTTCTCTTTTAGATTACAATAGCAACCTAGCATCTCACTACCACACTCTAGTGTTCTAAGTTCTCGTTCATGGGAGTTATTTGGCTGTTCTAGAATTCTAGATTTAGAACAGAAATCCCGTATCTCCAATTGTGAGTTTTTTTTTTTTTACAACAAAAAGTGAGATGATGTTTCTTCTCACTATGACCTTCACACTGAAAAAGTTATTATTGATTGGCGGCTTGATACCTCTAGATAGTTGTTATATTACATATGACAGGACAATGTATAGTTCTCCGGTAAAGAAAGATGGTGATAGTACATCATCATCTACATCGTCACCAGCTCGTAGTAGACATAATGCCGGTCTCTCGCCCCGTCAAAGGCGATTACTGCAAGCAGCAAAACGAGCAAAGGCAAAGAATAATATTATTGGTACCGATGATAAAACAACTAATACATCAGGAGATCATAATATAATTGAAGATTCTAAAGTAGCTGCAAATAATAATTCATCATCATTTATTTGCAGTATACCATCATCACCCGCCTCGCCAACTACTATACAAAATACATCTCCAACTAAATTTTCAGTTGGCAGTACACCAATAAATGAACTCAAGAGTTCATTATCTAGTATATCTCCTATTCAACATCAATCATCAATTGGTGATTCCTCTTCTCCGGCAGTATTATCTACTTCTCGACCAATACATGAATTTAATACACCACCACAAAAAATAAGTAGTGATGATAGTATGAAATATAGCAGTGTTGGTATTACTACATCTAAAAGTACTAACAGATCAAATACTAGGTTAAATAGAAGTAGTAATACAGCTACAGTAAATAGAAGTAATAATGCAGCAAGTAGTAATATTGCATCAATTGACAATAGTTTACAAAGATTAAGTATAAAACCTTCAGCTAGAGACACAACTTCAACTCAAAGAAGTAGAAGTAATAGTCATGAACAGAGATTAAAAATCAATAGCAAATGGCAGGCAACTGCAAATAAGTATAATCATGTCATACCACCTCCATCGCCTTCTCGGGGTTCGCCTGGATCAGTAGAAGAACAATATCAGCAAGGAGTTGAAGATGTAAAGTATGAAGTTGGAACAGGAGAGGATGGTTCACCAACATTGAACGTTGTTCGGGGTAATGTTAGTGATCGGATACGAAAGTTTAGCAGTAGTCCTTCTACTAGAAATGAGTATGGCGCATCATCTGCAAAGAAAACGTCAAAGAACTGTTGTGTGGTATTGAGATAGGGTAGCTCAACTGATTGTATAACACATATTTCTAATGGCGGAAAGTGTTCGTCTATAAGTTT
>Ga0214479_101176_pt1 | contig 11236 bp, 8 predicted proteins | sample M1_20Mar14CPVII9_5_FD_165054 | JGI IMG/M metagenome (GOLD analysis project Ga0214479, IMG submission 165054) | Marine eukaryotic communities from Monterey Bay, California, United States - M1_20Mar14CPVII9sort6BwellE14 | ecosystem: Environmental > Aquatic > Marine > Unclassified | place: USA...
TTGAGCGGCATCCTTCTGCTCTCGCAACGCACGCGCACTGACTTTGAGCGATTCACGTTCTTCGCTATCCTTCGCTTGCCCAATTTTTTTCGACTCTGCATTTGACTGGGTGTTTAAATCCTGAACCAGCTGCAGTTTCCCTCGCCGCTGCAACTCCAGTTCAACTAGCCGATCAACATCGACGCTGATATTTCGGTTAGCGCAGTTTTGCTTCACAGCTTCGACGTTTTCAACAATGTATTTTCGATCAAGCATGGCGTAAATTTAGATTTTGGTTATTTAAATAGGAAACGGCAACATTCCAAGTTAGTCCGTTGAATGTCACTAAAAAATCTCTTGAAAATCAATAGTCTTGTGCAACGATTCTGTTTTACCGCGTCAATTTGCGATTTTGGCAACTTCATCCCACAGGCAACAACTCGACTTGATTCCTCGGTGAAAGTCCTCAAGAGAAAACTTTTCATTAGGGCTATGAAGATTATCGTCATCCTGCCCCCAGCCCAGCAGAAGGGTATCAATTCCCAGCATTTCTGTGAATGCGTTTACAACGGGAATACTGCCTCCCGAACGCACAAAGACTGGCCGAACGCCGAAGCCTTTTTCAATCGCATCCGCCGCAGCCTCCATGAAAGGGCTGTCAAGCGAGAGCACGAACCCTGGGGCTCCATGCAGGGCAATGAATTCCATTTCAATTGATTCTGGGCAAAGCCCCTCAAGCATCTTCCTCATTCCCTCTTGGATGACTTCCGGATTCTGATTGGGTACTAACCGGCAACTAAACTTGGCACCAGCTTTGGCCGGCAACACAGTCTTTGCCCCCTCTCCCTGATATCCACTCCATAACCCGTTAATATCAAAGGTCGGCCGCGCCCATCGTCGCTCCAAGGTAGTATAGCCCTCTTCTCCAGCGAGAGCCTTTAACCCTAATTCTTCCTGGTATTCCTGATCAGAAAAACCGAGCTGTGAAAATTGCTCACGCTCTCGGTCAGTTAATTCTTCAACATCATCATAAAACCCCGGAATCTGGACTCGCCCTTTCTCATCAATTAACGCCGCCATCATCTTACATAAAACATTAGCGGGGTTAGCAACCGTTCCACCGAATCCGCCGGAATGCAAATCCCGATTGGGTCCAGTCAAATTGACTTGGTAGTAAGTAATTCCTTTAAGCCCATAGGTGATCGCTGGTTGACCAGGTCCATATTGAGAGCAATCACTTATCACAGCGATGTCCGCGCTAATTTTTTCTTTGACAGGCACCTCAGCGTCGTATTCACCATTCAGGAACGCCTCCAACCCGGCGCCACCGGATTCCTCTTCACCCTCGATTAAGAATTTTACCTGAATCGGCAGGGAGCCTTTGGTTTTCAAATAGGCTTCCACGCCAAAGACATGCGTTATCATTTGCCCTTTGTCATCAGTCGCACCTCTCGCAAAAACCTTTCCATCACGCACGGTGGGTTCAAACGGAGGTGTTTCCCAAAGCTCTAGCGGATCTGGTGGCTGAACATCGTAGTGACCGTAAACCAAAACCGTTGGTGCACCTTCCACCTTGGGTGATTCTGCGTAAATCAATGGATGGCCGCAAGTTTCAATTGTCTCTGTTTTCAACCCCATGTCGATAAACTTCTGCGCCAACCACTCCGCAGTCTTACGGACGTCAGCATCGTAGGCACTGTCAGTGCCAATGCTTGGCATCCGCAACCACTCAAACAAATCGGACTCAAACCGGTCGTGGTTCTCATTTAAGTAGCTATCGAATTCGGACATAACAGACTCTCTGATTAATATTGGCAACCAATTCTCAGTTGCATTTTTTAAAAACGATGCAAACCTGGCTCCTGATTTCTCAAAAACGCTGGGGGAAATCGGCAGATTTGCAAACAGGCTAATTCGGAAACAAACCAAAATTTCTAAACGAAATCGCCGATTGTGGCTCCAATATAACCCTGACCTGCGATTGCGACCACGGACCCTGGCTTCAACTCGCCCACGGAGTTCCCGATGCGTGGGTAAAAAGACAAGAAATGCTGCTGGTTTCTGCAATACGCAAAAAAATTTACTTGAATCCCGAGAGAATTTCAGTCAAAGTAGGCGAAATTCGGAGTGGAACGGTGTCCAAGAATTTAGAGAAACGATAATGTCCGACAAGGATTCAGCAACGCTTACCGCCGAGCCGGTGGTAAAACCAAAAAACAAAAAAGATCAGCGACCGAAACGTCAACCAAGGTTTCACGTGATTCTTTGGGACGACGATGATCATTCCTACGAGTACGTTATCTTGATGATGCGGCAAATCTTCGGACACTCGATTGACCGGGGTTTCAAAATTGCCAACGCAGTCGATTCGGACGGTAGAAGCGTCTGCTTGACCACCACGCGGGAACACGCCGAGCTCAAAGTCGAGCAAATTCATTCATTTGGAAAAGACTTCCTAATTCCTCGCTGCAAAGGGTCGATGTCGGCGACCATCGAAGCCGAAGCGAGTGATTAACTAACGCCTAGTTAGCCTGTGCGGCCTGCCTACTTCAAAGTCGGAATTTCGCGTTGCAGAAGTAACGCAATAGTGTCCAATATGAACTGCAGTAAATCTGATCCAAAAAGAGACATGGCGTGGGCGCGAAATTAAAAACAGTGACTCTCGGTTGCAAAGTCAATCAATACGAGACCCAACTGGTACGAGAAGGCTTGTTGGGCGTTGGATTTTCGGATGCCGAATCAGACCAACCTGCTGATCTTTGCATCATCAACACTTGCACGATCACTGGCGAAGGCGATTCCAAGAGTCGTCAAATCATCCGCCGGATGAACCGTAACAATCCCGATGCCAGAATCGTGGTCATGGGGTGCTATGCGACTCGGGAACCCGATGAGGTCGCTGCTCTGCCCGGAGTTGCAGAAGTTGTCACCGACAAACGCGAAATCCCTGATTTGCTTGGACGATTCGGAGTTGTCGATATCCCCAACGGTATTTCGGGACTCAATAATCGTCATCGGGCCTATGTCAAAGTGCAGGATGGCTGCCTACTCCGCTGCAGCTATTGCATCATTCCCACGGTTCGCCCCGACATGTTCAGCCGCCCCCTTCAGGACGTACTCGATGAAGTACGGGTACTGATTGACAATGGCTTTAGCGAAGTCATTTTGACAGGAATTCATCTTGGACATTACGGAGTTGACTTTAACCAGGGAAAACCAAAAAGTGACTGGGTTAGACTCTCCCATCTCGTTCGCGCCATCTGCGAGATTTCCCCTTCCGTGCGTGTGCGACTCTCCAGCATTGAAGCGACGGAGGTAACTCGCGAACTGATCGAAGTCATGAAAGATTTTTCATCACAGGTCTGCCCTCATCTCCATGTCTGTCTGCAAAGCGGCAGCGATAAAATTCTCCGCGGAATGAAACGAAGATGGACGCGTCGGCACATTATTGACCGTTGCCAGCTAGTCAAAAGTGAACTTCACCTGCCGGCATTTACCACCGATGTAATCGTTGGTTTCCCGGGGGAAACCGAAGACGATTTTGCAGACACGATCGATGCCTGTCGGCAAATTGGATTTTCAAAAATCCACATGTTTCCTTTCAGTCCGAGAAAGGGAACTCCAGCAGCAGAAATGGAAGAGCAAATCCCCAAAAAAATTAAATCCGAACGTGGCGCCAAGATTGCCGCTTTGGAAAAAGAACTGAAACGAGAGTACTTTGAGAGCCTCGTTGGGGAACAGCTTCAGCTACTTGTTGAGAACGTGAATGACGACAATTCCGTAACAGGCACCTCCTGCCGATATGCCACCGTTAACGCCATTGCTCCAGAAGCCAAGGAAAATGAACTCATTACGGTTCAAGTTGAAACTGCTGGCGATATACTCTTTGGTCGAGCAATCTAGAAAAATTCAAATTGGACATTCCAGGAATCCCTACCACTCCGTGGCAACCGCACGTGGATTCTCAAGCCCCAGCTTTTTCATTTTCTTATACAGAGTGGTTCGGTTAACACCAAGTTGCTCCGCTGTTTCATTCCGGTTCCAGTTATTCTCACGCAACGATTGCAAGATAATTTGCCGTTCCGGTCCCTCTAAAGCTGCCTTGAGCGTCTGACGTTGTGCCAACGGTGAAATCGTCAGCGTCTCGGTCTGGCAAGCACTAATGTGAGAGGGTAGGTCTTGAATCCCTAACTGTGGACCACTACCTAACAGCACTGCCCGCTCAACAATGTTCTGAAGTTCTCGGACATTACCTGGCCATTTGTATTGTTGCATTGCTTGCAGCGAAGCCTGATCAAATCCTGTAATTTGCTTTCCCTCTTCCTCACAGACCTTTTCAAGAAAATGTTTCGCCAATGTCGGAATATCGGAAGAACGTTGGTGAAGTGAAGGCAATTCAATGTTGATTACGTTGACTCGATAGTAAAGGTCCTGCCGAAACCGGTCTTCAGCGACGGCTTTCGCTAAGTCTTCATTGGTCGCCAGAATGATACGGGTGTTGACACGAAATGTCTCAGTGCCGCCGACTTGCTCAAATTCTAACTCCTGCAAAACACGCAATAGCTTGACCTGCAATGACGGTGACGCCGTGCCGATTTCATCTAAAAAGATTGTTCCACCATCAGCTTGTTTGAATTTCCCAACCTTATTTCCAGTTGCTCCAGTAAACGAACCCGCAACATGCCCGAACAACTCGCTCTCGAGCAAATTATCAGGCAACGCCCCGCAAGCGACCTCAACAAAAGGAGCCTTACGTCGATTAGATCGCTGATGAATCGCTCTTGCAATTAATGATTTTCCGGTACCGCTTTCGCCCGTGATCATCACAGTTGCTTTGGTATCCGCAATGTTATCCACCATATCAAACGTTTTTTGCATTCGGTGATCATTGCCGATGATGCTATGCCGACCAAATCGTTTATCTAGTTGTGTTTTTAACTGCTCATTTTCTTCAATGACTTTTTGCTGCGATAAGGCTCGATCAAAACAAATTAAGATCTCGTCGTCGATCAAAGGCTTAGTCACCAAATCGAAGGCTCCGGCACGGATAGCCTCGATGCCTGTGTCGACCGTCGCATACCCGGTCATTAAAACGACGACCACATTGGGATGATGCTTTTTACACTCGGCAAGTAATTCGAACCCATCATCATGCCCAATCCGTACATCGAGTAATGCCAAATCAAATGTTGTTTCATTTAAGCGTTGGCGTGCCGATTCCCCATCGGATGCAAGAGAGACCTGAAATCCCTGGTCTGCTAACCATGCGCCCATTGATTCCAACAAATGTTTATCATCATCCACCAAGAGGATTTTCGAATTCTTCGGGGTTCTCATGTTCATCTTCAACTTCATTTCTTATCAATCTCGGCTGTTCGATTACCGAAGTAGCAAACGTGCCGCAGGTGATTAAATACAACGCCTATGTTTATTTAGGTCACCCTTGCCGCATTAATGCCTGATTTTGTTAAGAACCCTGAATTTGAGGGATATTTCCGATTGTTAAGATTGTGCGGTACCTTCCGATAAAGTCGGCCTTAACCGAGATTTCTTTCCCCATCTAAGCTATAACTAAGCCAGTTTAGTTCGAACCAACCTCTTGTGACCCATTCTTTTGATCACAGTCGTAAATTCTGATTCTAAACATACTCTTCAAAGTCTAACTGCATCTTATTCCCATGACGCCAAAAATACTGCTCGCGGACGATCATCCCATCGTCGGCCTTAGCCTCTGCACACTCGCGAAAGAAGCGCAGATGCACGTTGTTGAACAGATTCGAAACTCCTCCCAAATTGTGCCTTCGATCGAAAATCATCGCCCGCAAATCTTGATCACTGAAGTTCGGCTCGGTCGGCAGGACGCTCTGAAGTCACTTGAGAAAATAGATCCTGAGTTAAATTTAAAGGTGATCGTTTTTACCTCTCATTCCAATCCAACCAATATCGCTCGCGCGAGCGCACTGGGCTGTTTTGAGTTCATACAAAAAACATCCCCAATCGAGAATCTGCTTACCGCACTTCGGGGTGCCTCCGCCGGCGAAGCTACGCCGCCCACAAGCTTGCTGGCCACGACTAAAACGAGAATGAAACGAATTGGCTCAGGCCCTGCAGAGAGTCCGCTTACCAAGCGTGAGTCGCAAGTACTGCAACATGTTGCCATGGGGCTGAGTAACCGCGAAATTGGAAAATCACTCGGTATTAGTGTCGAAACCGTTAAAGAGCATGTCCAAAATATCTTGCGTAAGCTCGACGTCAATGATCGCACGCAAGCCGCAGTTTGGGCACTAAAAAACGGGATGATTTAGGAACCGCTTGGCTGTTTACACTCTCGCGGCAAAACTTGCGACGGTTACCGATCGGGCTGTTTCAACTCCTGGTAAAAACGTCTCATACGTGCTTCTAACTCCTTGAAGTCACCCCCAAATGCCTTCGCAAAATCGGCCGACCGTTGCTTCCTCGAATAAGAAGCAAAATCAGTCCGTGCTGCATCATTTTTTAAAAACTGCTTGTATTTGCTCGGCATTGCTTCACTAAAATAAAACGTCATGCCCCAGGAAATCGCGTAAGCAGCCTGAGCATTGGCTCGAAATAAGTCGTCGCTGACCACTAATTCAGCCATCTTCCCCTGGACTTTTCCTTCGCGATATAGCTGCTTTAATTGCGACAATCGAGACGCATGTATACGATCTTCCTGACGAGGGAAATTCTGACTATTGTTGACGCCACGAGCCTCAAATAGCATCGCAAGCCCTTCGCTCTCCCAACGCACGACGGGGGCAAAACGGCTGTGCAACCCGGTATTGAATGCCGTCTGGTGGGTGGCTTCATGCAAGATCGTCCCAGCATTAAACAACCATGACTTGTCTTTTGAACGCCCCTCGGTTTGATCATAGGTGATAATTCGATTGCTCTTGGGTGAGTAGTAACCGAGAATCGATGGATCGTAATTGTGAAAAGCCTTCAACATTCGGTCGAACTCACCTCGAGTCCTTAACACAATCGCTACCATGGGGAACTCAGGATTCTGCAATCGAAATCCCCGAGTTGAAAAGTAAGCTTGAAATCGTGCGTACAATTGCTGAAAGGGAGTCGCCCAAACCTGTGGACTCCCGGGGGGGTGAACGACGACAAAATCATGAGTCAATGAAACATCGTACTTATTTCCAAATTCTGACTGCAAACGCCTTCTCATCTCCGAAGCGGAATAAGGCTTGAAGTCGGCACTCACAGTTGAATAATCACGATCAGTTTTTACTGGCAAAATACTGACTTTGCCGTCGCGGCGAAGCAGCATCATTTCACGACCATCCCACGCCAACGGCCTGCCGAGGTAGGACTTTTGTTTATAAGGAACCTCAATGGTTACCGGGGGCTGCTTTGATTGCCCATTTCCAGCTTCGACAACGAACAAAATCATGACACAGGCAAAGCTGACAATGAGTCCCTTTTTAATTAAATTTACCCGCATCGCTGTTCCCTTCCGTTTAAATGTCCATCGAAATCTACGCCACCTCACTCCTTTCGCAAACTGATTCCCGAATGAATAGCATTCAAAACGAATTTTTCCCCCCCGGATCGGACTCAATTGTTAAAATAAGGATTGATATCGGACTTAAGGAATTAATATGCAACGTTCTCCCCTTCAATTTGCCGTCACATTGTTAATCGCCATTTGTTTCACCAGCCCTTTCGCACTGGTCGGCCAGGAAGAATCCCCCCAGGACACACCTCCCAATCAACAAGACAAAGTTCTCGGTGACATGGAACTTATTGATCGTGTGGATGTACTGAGACAACAACTTGAATCTCCTTCCATTCCCCAGCGAGACAAAGCACAACAAGAATTGATAGCCCTTGGGATTCGCGTCCTTGACCATCTTGATCCTGCGGAACCAACCGAAGCCACTGATGTAATTCAGCGTATCGGCAAGGTCCGAACAGAACTAGAAAAAGCAGTTGCTGCCATTACTACCCAATCTTCCCGAGTCACTCTCAGTGGAAAAATGACCGTTGGCGAAGCACTTGCCGCCTTGAAAAAACAAACTGGAAATGACGTCGCCCTGACAGAAACGACGCCTGATATTTTTAGCAAGCGAGAGATTGAACTTAAAGTTGAAAATGGCACATTTTGGGAAGCTCTCAACAGCATCATCCAAACGGGAGAGGTCAAAATTTCCCCGTACGCAGCAAGCGCCGGTCAGCTCCGTCTCGACCCAACCCAAGCTGCAATGCAGCAGGCCGTTAGCCCCGATGAAAACAAGGCAGCGGCTTCGACCGAGCAGCCTCCGAATTGCATCTCCGGCATTTTTGGAATCTCTGTGACCCAAGTGAATGCATCTCGAAACCTCGTCAATCCAAATCTTAACTATTGCAATATTAGCACGGTTGTTCGCTGGGAACCCAGAATCACACCCATCTCGTTCCAACTTCCTGCCGCAAGCATCAAAGCCGTAGACAATCAAAACAAACCAATCAAACTTACCAACAGCGAAGCCGTATTTTATGGAACTGTCCAAGCGGAAATTGCTGAAATCGAGTTCTCGATCCCTATCGAACTCACCGACCGCTCAACCGAAAAAATCAAATCACTCACCGGCACTGGCGAGGCAATCATCGCAGGACGCACCGAGACTTTTCGTTTTAAAAAACTCGGCCGTTTAAATGAGGGCTATCAGCAAACTCGGGCAGGTGCCACTGTGACGTATCAAGGAATTGAAAAGAACGAACAACTGTTCGGACTCGCAATTAAACTTGGATTCGATGCCCAACAAAATGCACTTGAGTCCTTCCACAGTTGGGTCTACGACAACAAAATCTATCTTGAAAATAAAACAGGTGAGCAGATCGCCCCCATTGCTTACGACGGGATCGGTCAAACCGAAAATGAAATCACCGTTCGCTACTATTTCGACACGGACCCCAGCGCCTTGAATCTCGTTTACCAAACGCCTGCTTCGATTGTTAGAGTCCCGGTCAAGTTTGAACTGACTGACATCCCGTTACCATAGCAAAACCTTCAACGCACGTCGCTTTCAATTTGGAGTGCAGATTTGACCTCACTTGCTCCTCGATTCACTTTTGTCATTTCGACAAAAACAAAAATCGTCGCCTGTTGGCTGACGTTCGGTTTTTTAAGCCTCGCCTCACCGCACGCCTCACCGCACGCCTACGGCTACCAACGAATAGACTCCGACGATGCAGCTACGCAGAATATTCTTGCGACTATTTATGGCCTGACCATCACACGAGATCAGGTTGAACGCGATCTAAAGCGCACCCTAGGCGACCGGCAACTCTCAGCCATCGACAAACGAAAAGCGATGGAACTGACCACTCAAAAACTGATCGATCAGCATGTAGCATTGGACTTTCTTTCCAAAAAGGGATTAGCAGCCAATCCATCTGAAGTCGATTTCCAAATAGAGAAATTAAAATCAGAGCTTCAAACGATTGATTTGAGTTTTACAGAATTTCTTAAAGAAACCTACCAAACAAGCGATGATTTGAGATTTCAGACGAAGTGGCAGATCAGTTGGCAACGCTATCTTAAAAACAAACTTACGGATGAATTCCTTGAGTCCTATTTCGAGCGAAGCAGGCGACGCTTCAATGGGACGGAAATCAAAGCAGCGCATCTGCTGATCAAACTGCCCGCAAACAATTCTCAAGCACAAGAAGAACGCATCAATCAACAGTTGCTTGAAGTTCGACAGCAAGTCATTTCAAAAACTGTTTCCTGGCAGGAAGCCGTAAAAGCTTACTCTGAGGCTCCGACTCGACTTTCAGGCGGCTCCCTCGGATGGATCACACGCGAAGGCCCCATGTCTCCCTCGTTTACAAATGCTGCTTTTCAACTTTCAGAGAGCGAAATTAGCTTGCCGGTAAAAACTAAATTTGGCTTCCACCTGATTCGCTGCGAATCTATCCGTGATTCTGCATTCGGGTGGAAAGATGTCAGGACCGAGCTTGAAAAAAATGCAGCCCGCGACCTCTTGCAAGCGATCGTCAAGCAACACAAAACTCAAAAGGCAAACTAAACTGAGTCATTTTCACTGCGAACCTTTGCTCCAAATATATAGTTGCTGCATTTTTGCATTGCGTGGACCTTTATTCACTTCCGCGAACCCGCGACCCTTTTCAAAAAAACCAATCGCAATTTTTTCTACACCCTTCAGATCGTCACGCTCAATTTCCACCCGATCAATCACTGTTTCTTGAGGCTCCAAATTCGAGAACACAACTTGATTGGCACTTCCTCGCTTCAAGATCTTATTCTCAACACTCAAAAGATATAAAAAACGAATCTTTCGCCGGTCCGAATTCAATTTCCACACAGCCTCTATCTGCAATCCATCGTTCTCTTCGCGAGTCACTCGTACTCCACGAAGAACAGCATCGCCACCAAATTGAACATCTTTAAATTCACTCGATGAGGCTGCAACAATCGCATCAGCTAACTTGCTACTATTTAAGTTAAATCGGGTTTGTTGGATGCCCCCCCAACACGCCAAAAAGAGAACAGAAATCATCACAACTTTTTTAACTGAGATCTCATTGGCTAAAGCATGGAACAAGGTCTTAACAAACGGCGCGAGAGTTTTTTTATCGAATCGGGCCACAATCGCTTTACGAAACGGGACTTCAACCAGATGATAAAGCAGTGACGATGCGGCGATTGAAAGACCAAGGCAACAGACTATTTGCAGTGGCGTGACCCAACTCCCTTCAATTCGGTTATACCGTGCGACTATCAACAGCACACTCATGTGTACCATATAAAACGAATAACTTATTTCTCCTAGATAAACAAACAATCGACTCGATAAAAGCCATGCCCCCCAACCCTGACTACGGGCAAAGATAAAAATCAAAATCACAAATACGGGCGCCGCACCTGAGAACCGATACCAATAATTGAACCCGGCACTTATCCCCGGCGGCTGATCATGCCTGTATAACCCCAGCCAATTCGAAGAGTAGAAAAATAAAACAATGAGTGAAACGCTAAATAACTCAACAACCGTATCGAAAGTCCGTGAGTGTTCAGACCTCTGAGACCGTGACAAGAAAAAAATACCACAGGCTATTCCCGTGGCGAATTCAAAACATCGCATTGGAGGTAAATTTCTAATTAAAGCATCGAATTGAATTCCTCTGCTTTGCCAGGCCGGCCCATAAACACCAATCAATAAGACGAGAAGAATCGTGAAAAGTAGGACGCTCAAATACTTAAAAACAAACCTCTTCGGCCAACCAA
>Ga0214479_101177_pt1 | contig 11236 bp, 10 predicted proteins | sample M1_20Mar14CPVII9_5_FD_165054 | JGI IMG/M metagenome (GOLD analysis project Ga0214479, IMG submission 165054) | Marine eukaryotic communities from Monterey Bay, California, United States - M1_20Mar14CPVII9sort6BwellE14 | ecosystem: Environmental > Aquatic > Marine > Unclassified | place: USA...
ATATTATCACTATTTCCCTCTTTACCACATGCAGCACATATGGATGTATCTTTCAGGATAGCCACGCTCTCGACGCGCTCGGTAACACTGACATTACTTTGTTCACATGATGTGTTCTCTTTTTTGTTAGACGTCATATCTCCAATACTACTGTGCTGCTTATTATCTTCGGTATTGTTACTGCTCATATTTCGAATCTTCTAACACCATGCATGCACGTGTGTATCAATGTATCAGCACCAGTATATATAGTATACCAATATTACTAATACACCACAAAAAATATTGAAAATTGGTGTACTAATTTTCAGACTCTCTCTAGGTATATTAATACTTACACTACCAAGATAAAACTGCTACCAATTGAAATAGTATTAAATACTGATGTTTGGACTGTATCCACGGTATACCAATGCGATTAATGGAGCAACTGACCCCTCAATTATTGCGTGTTCAAAAATTTGAAAATGATTTGCTTATTTGACCGGGGCCACCGCCAATTAAAGATCGGTACGATAACAAATTCATTATTACTGATAAAGTTCCATAGAGGGTCGGTCTATATCATCAGGCAAAGAATAAGTATGCAGGGCGGTATGTGAGCGCCGTGGGCGGAATTTGGCAAACTCTGTGGATTCCGAAGCGAGTTCTACCATAGAGTAACTAATAGCCTAGTATAGCATATATCAAGTAGCTTTACTATGACTTTACAATTGATTTCGAGCAGCAGCTGCTTTCTCCCTTTCATCACTCTTCATTTCATTTTTTCGCTCGTGGTATGCTCGTAGGGTATTCGCATATACATCTTTTGAAATAACCCCCTTCATAAATCCTTTCTTAACATTCTCCAAAGATAAATCATCTCCTGCCTTTGCTGCCATAACAAAGTGCTTCATTGCTCGATGATGATTGCCTGCCTTTCCTTCTAGACAACCAAGATTATTCCTCGCATCTATACTCCCCTTCATAGCCGCAAGCTCGTAGATGTCTAGCTTTCATCTTATTCACTCCCACTCCTCTCCCAAAGTCATATGCATTGCCCAAGTGGTAATATGCCTCAGCACTTCCAAGCTCCCCTGACTTGAGAAATAATTCACATGCCTTTTGATGATCTTGTGGCATTCCCATCGTTCCTTGTGCATAACACCCTCCAAGCATAGTAAATGCATATGCATTTCCCCTATCCATTAGCTTCTTTGTTTGTTTTATGTGTTCCTCGGCAGAAGAAGCTTTAGGCGTTCTACAGAATGGACAAAGATCTTTCCCTTCACTCATCTTCATAGCATAAACACAACCATCACAGATCGTCTTCCCGCAGCAGGATTTATAAATTGATTGATTAATTTCATATTTCAGGGGCAACATACATATTGGACACTCCTCTGGCTCAATCTCTTTAAATAACTGCTCTTCATGCAACTCTGCAACTCTTTTCTCACATTTCTTCTTATGCTTTGATCGATGTTTCTTTTTACATGCGGCATTGCAATACTTCACCTCCTTGCATCTTTTGCACGTATTCATATCATCACTTTTACTCTCCTTGCCACAATTAGCGCATACAGATGTATCATCCAGTACTGCCACCATACTTTAATACCCTCGGTAATATTATCGATATTATTTTGCTCACATGATGTGCACTCTTTTTTGCTCGATATCATATCTCCACTACCACCAACAAATTGCTGATCATTATCGTCGTTACCTGTAATACTACTCATATTTCCAATCTTTTATTCCCAAGCAATATATATCATTATCATATCACGTATGTTTATTGAACAATATCAACAGAGAGTATACCTTCTTAGAAAGTCTATATTTTTAGTCTTGTCGGTTATTAAGGCTTCTTACTAACCTGGTGTGTACGGAGATGAAGAATATGCCGGAGCCCTTTATATATAAGTTATAAAAACGTTACGCTTGGCTATCATTGATGTTTGTTTGTCAGCATCTGTCGTATGGCGTATGTTACATAGTAGTATAATTTAGTTTCGTACGAGTGTATTTTTTGCCTGTGAAGTACGGATAAATGAGAGTTGAGTTAGTTGTATTGCTTGCGTTGCTTGAGCTGTGTGTATGATATAGGCTGGTTACGATGGAGAGAAGTGATAATAGACAATAGACAGTGTGGTAATCTCATTCAGTAGTAGTATTGTTGTTGGCGAGGGCGAGATAAGCAACTAAGGAGTAAGTAGATAATAATGAGTGACAGTGCATCAGATAACCACCACTCCTCTTCCAGCAGTGATGATGACGATTCATTGAGCAGCTATGAAAGTGAAGTATCTGATTCTGTAGACGATTATAGTTCTTCTGATGATAGTTCTAGTAGCAGTAGTGCTGGTAGCTCGTATGATAACAGCTCTTCAGATAACGAGAGTAGATCATCTTCTCATGAATCACCTGAGCATTCAAGCAGCAGCAGATCAATGGATGGTAACAACAATATCAATGGCTTACATCGAGATGATATACAAAGCTTGCAATCAAATAATATGTCAAAAAATCATACTACTGCAGCTTATAGAGGGAATCAGTATAATGACCTCCCGAACAGCAAACTAACACACAGACGCAATGGAAAATCTATACCACAATGTAGACCAGAAGATGAGTATGAAGAGCCAAGTAGATCGAAATATCGTCGTAGAGATAAAAGCTCTAGATATAGAAGTGACAAGAGAAGATCTGACAGCAACTTATTCGTCAAGTATATCTGCTGTCAAACAACTAAGCGATCAACACAAATACTCATCTTTGCATTTGCAATATGGATAGTTGCTCAGGGGTATTACTTTTACAATATCAACACAAATACTACTAACCACAAAAGAGGGAGGAATGGTCAACACAAAAGAAATACAATGGAAAGAATGATACATCATCTTCATGCAGATGAAAACATAATGGAACAATTACGTAAACAACGTATGATTGAGGCACAGATTGCATTAGGGAGTGCAGCAGGCGAAGTTCAAGAAATTGATACTGAAACAAACTATAGACGATCACGTGATCGAGGCGGTAAACCAATCAAAACACGAACTAATGGTGGTGGCAGAGATAGACGTAGCATGGGATACAATAACAACAATAGAAATAGTAATAACAAATCTCGTGATCCAGAAGGAAACACCCGTACAGAACGATTAAGAGACGGATGTTCCAAGTTAGATTGGCATGATTATCATTACCCGAATTGTAATGAGATACATGAGATTGATATGAGAAGAGTTATTGAATATGGTAAATTTGGTGGTAGACACAAGAAAAAGAAGCATGACAGTGGTGATGATGATAGTGAAGATGATTCGTCAACAGACAAAACTAAAACTACACCCCAAAAATATCCATGGGGATTTGTTGGCAATGGATTATGGCGTGATGTCTTCACCTGTGACCCACGAGAAGAATCATTAACCACACCGGTAGCACCAGCCGTACTTAAAATGATGAAGTCCGAACATAAATATGATGCAAGAAACTTCAATAGACATCGTCGTGATGCATTAGTTATGGAACGTCTATCATCATCACATCATTTGGTACCCATCTACGGGTATTGTTCACAAACTGTATTGACTCAGGCTATATCACATACGTTGGATGATGTTATATATGCAAGAGAACATGAGAGTGTAAAGAAGTGGTCACCAAATGGCGGATATAAAACAAAGCCACCATTAGAATCATGGATGGGAACTGATGAAGATGGTGAACTATTGGCAACACGAGAAACAGAAGTTGGTAGAATAAAGTTAGCCTTGGGTGTATTTCGTGGATTAGTTGATTTGCACGAGGGTGACAAAATAACTAATAGTAGTAATTGGCTACCGGTAGTACATGCCGACTTGCAATCGAAGCAATATCTAATCGATGCACATACCGGGCAGATTTACTTGAATGATTTTAATCGATGTCGATTCATGACCAAGAAAGATCGTCCTGGCTCCGATGAAACTGGTTATACCACTTTAACAACAAGTGACAGTACTCTTAAAAGCTGTCCACTCTACATTGGAAGTGCACCAGGATCATCACGATCACCAGAGGAATACTCAATGGAAGCACTATCCGAAAAGTTAGACATCTATTCCGCCGGGAATGTATTATATGGTATCATAACAGGTAACAGACCATGGAATAATGAACGTGGTAAACATGTGAAATCGGATATACAAAAGGGTAGACGGCCACATGTTGATGATACAATTCGTAATGCTGTGGGGACTGTCGATGCTGAATTAACTCGTTTGTTGGATAGAGCGTATGAACATGATCCGACTAAGAGAGCTAGTGCTAGAGAGATTGTTGATGATCTGGAAAAGTTATTGGATAGAGAGTTAAGAAAGGAGCGAGATAAAGGAGCTGAAAGAGGTTAATACTTAATACAAAATGCCCTACCCGTGTAATTTAAGCAATAATGCAGCAGCTTCCTCTCTTGCATCACTCTTCATTACTTTTTGTCGGTCGTGGTATGCACGTAAAGTAGTTGCATAGCCATCTTTTGTAACGATACCCTTAATAAAATATTCCTTGACTTTATTCATTAAACTCTCATCTCCTGCCCTTGCTGCTAGTACAAGATGCGCCATCGCACGCTCGACATTACCAGCATCTGCCTCAAAACGAGTTAGATTATGCCTCGCACCTACATACCCACCTATAGCTGCTAGCTCATAGTAGTGCTTAGCTTTGTTCTTATCAATTGCCACACCCGTTCCCTTCTCATATGAAATACCCAAGCCGTAATAAGCCTTGGAACATCCAAGACCCCCTGCCTTAAGGTATAGCTCATTTGCCTTTTGATAACTTTGTGTTAATCCGAAATCACCCTTTCTATATGCTAAGCCTAAAGTATAAAATGCATTAGCATTGCCCTTATCCACTAGTTTCTCAATTCTATTGAGGCTCTCTTTGTCTGAACTTGGTGGTGGTGTCCGACAGAATGCACATAAATCATTTATTTTCCCTCCACTCTTACGAATCGCAATCACACTCATTTTCATAGCAACAATACAACCAGCACATATTACTTTCCCACAGCATGACATGAAAGATTCTGTTTGGATTCCATGTTGTAGAGGAAGGAAGCAAATATGACACTCTTCTGAAGGTGGATGCTCTTTGAATAACTTTTCATCATGTAACTCAGCCACTCTTCTTTCGCAGGACTTTTTATGTTTTGTTCGGTGCTTCTTTTTACACGCCGCATTGCAATACTTCACCTCCTTGCATTTATTGCATGTATTCATATCATCACTATAACCCTCCTTACCACAACTAGCACATGTAGATGTATTTTTCTGTTTGGTAACACTGTTGAAATCCTCGTTATCATCATCATCATCATTTTTAGCTTGCTCTAATTTTTGCTCACATGATTTGCATATTTTCGTGGTTTGTCCCCAGCTGCATAGACTGCATTCAAAAGAGTCACTACTATCGTCTTTGCCTCTTTTAGTACGTGTTTGAAGTTCGGTAAACATAACATCAGTGCCTACATTATCCACATTATTATTTTGCTCACATGATGTGCAATCTTTATCGGTATCCTTCTTATCCTCAGAGATGACCACTCTCTCGATATCCTGAGCGATGGTATCGATATTGTTGTTGTCCTCACCATGTTTAGTAGTATCTATAGAGCTCATATTTATTGTACTGTCTTTTAACTAGGTACGACCGGTGGTTTGTGGTGATCTGAGGTGAAGTGGATAATAAGTGATCTATTTTTTAATAGTTTGTGATTAATGACCTAGTGACGGACGACGGATCTTCTTACCATAAATGCTACTGCTGCTGCTGCTGCTGATATTAGAGAGTGCTTCACTATGAGTACAATACGGCGGAGGGGCTAAGCAATTTACTACTAGCGAGCATTAAAATAGGAATAAACTCCTTGCCGTTGTCGCTAAGATATGAAAGATGTTGGAAAGAGAGCTAGTGCTAGAGATGGTCTAGAAAAGTTTTTGGATAGAGGGTTGAAGAAGAAGAAATGAAGACTGAAGGAGATTACATACATTATATTTATAATAACATGATCAACTAATTATCAAGACCTTCTAATGTGTGAACAATAGAGTTTATCCCTCGCATCACTCTTCATTATTCATCTTTTTGCTGCTGATGTGCCTCGTCTCCTGCTCTTGCTGCTATTATAAATTGTTCCATTCTCAACGAACGAGGATGTAAAGATACCTGATGCTGCAGCTTTATCCCTTGCATCACTCTTCATTTCATTTTGCCGCCCACAATAGCTAACTAACATATTTGCATATTCCTCAGAAGTAACAATCCCCATAAGTCCCGCTACACTAACTCGTCCATCATGGCTTATTGGGGACCACCCCCCTTTAACTACATTCTTAGACCTTTCTAACCCAGCCCTTGCCGCAAGTAGATAGTGCTTATATGCCCGATGTAAATTTCCAGCTTGCTCCTCCTCACAACCAAGATTGTGTCTTGCATGAACACTTCCTTTCATAGCCGCTAGCTCATAATAATGTTTAGCTTTCGTCTTGTCTATATTCACTCCCCTTCCCAGTCGATAGTTATCACCCACAGCTAAATATCCCGAAGCGCAACCAAGTTCTCCCGCTTTGAGGAATAACTCGTGTGCCTTTGCCAAATCTCGTACACCATCATTCTCTCCATTATGCCCCAATACTCCTGTCTCATAATATCCGGCAAGTATATAATGTGCCTCGGCATTACCGTTATCGATTAAGCCCTTCTCAAACCAAAACAGTGTGAGATCTTTGATTTATTGGCTGCTGGTGGGCAAGCATACATGTATCCTCGAGATGAAATCGGTATTGCTGTCGGCTACTCTTGTCCTACATCTAAGGGATGGACAAACTCACTTTCAAAGATGAGTTCAATTGGTATCATCCAGTACCTCAAGGATCCTAATAACCCCAAGAAGAAGCTGATTCAGTTGACTGAGATGTGCTTCCCTTTCTTGAATCAGCAAGCAAATGTCCAGTCAGTAGCTGCCGATAATCATATCAGTTCTTCAACTGAAGTCGATGATGAAGCTCTCTACAATGCTCCTACACCTCCCCTGAACTTGTTTGACATCTCTGCTTTTAATGAGGACCGAGTAAATGTTTGAGCATCTTAATATGTTGTAGAACTATCTAGTATTGAGTGTAAAATAGAATGTCTGAATTGCTATCTCTATTCTGTTATCATGAAAGTTTCAACTCGACTCTCTATCCCGACTTTGATGATACTCTGCTCCTTTCCCTACAGCTCTATTATGACTGCACATCTCACTGACGATGGAATGAAGTTTGATATCATTCTTTTGCTGTGAGAATGGCACATAGAAGCAAGAGATAGCAGCTGCCGCATCTGTCATGTCTTAGTGTCAGGGTGTCAAAAGATCCAAAGATGCGGTATCTTTTTGCTTAGTGAGCATTGCGATAGTAAATCTTTGCAACGATGCAAAGCAAGTGATATATCACAGATTCTCCTTCTAAGCATACCATGGATGAAGATATTAGTACAAAAGATGGTGCCATCAACGATGGAGTTGGTTGGGGTATGATGACGCTGAAATCTTTTGTACCTTTTGCATGTTATTTTTCTCAATCAACGAAGACAAAGGATACTTCTCCAACAAAGATCGTAGATGTACAACCACCTGTGCCTATGCCTGTAGCAATCAATCCTCTTCCCAATACTACCACCAAAAACGAATGGTTGCACTTTTGCATCATGGTACTTCTAGAGGGCAAACATGGTAAGATACAGTATAGTAGATATGCATCTTTGTGTGCATATTTTATGCACACATATCTTATGCCTATCTCTATCTCTCTCAACCTATCTTCACTCATGATAGGCACCAAACGTCTTAGAATTCCATACAATACCGTGTTAGATACTTATGCAAGTCTTGTTGATGCAATTCTACAGAAGTATCTACCCGATGATGCAAAGCCCTTCTCAGTTGATGACTATTTGATCAAGCTAAGAGATATCCGAGATGTATCTTGTCCGGTCGATATTGAAAGTACAGAAGATCTTGATATGGCCATCAATTCTCCATTTGCCAAGCAAAAAGAGTTGAAGATTCGTGCTACTATTCATCTCAAGTCTGATCCTCCCATGCCTGCTGCTGCTCGAGTTACTAATCGTCCTCCCGCTGTTGTTGATCTAAGCAGTAGTGATAGTAATGCCTCCTCTTCTGGTGAGAATAGAGAGCTAGCTGCTCCTGTTACACCAACAAAGGGGCCTCCTACAAAGAAGAGGCGGACAAGTAAAGGCAAAGGAAGTAAGCTACCTGTCCGTACTAGTATCATTCGATCATTAGCTGAACTTCGTGCAATCGGCAAATCTGATCCTCTTCGTACTATGGTTGGCCTTCTTTCTGGATACTCTAATGTCGGAAGTGCGTCGTTTGCAAAAACATTAAGTGCACTGAAGACTGGAGGTGTCATCACCTATCCAACTAGGGACACAGTTGCTTTGACTAGCTTGGGTCTTCAAGCTCCTGAAGCACACGGCATCATGCCCCCCTCGAGTAATACTGAAGTTCATTATCGTATCAAGGCACTTCTTACACAAAAGCAGTGTGAGATCTTTGATCTGCTAGCAGCTGATGGTCGAGCTCATTTGTATGTTGAAGTTGCTGCTGCCGTGGGTTATAACAATGTTGGATCAAGCGGTTGGAATAACTCACATAAAAAGATGAGCTCACTCGGCATCATTCAATACCCCACGAACCCTGCCGATCCAAAGAAGAAGTTGATCCAGTTGACTGATATGTGTTTCCCGTTCTCAAAACAGCAAGCTGCACAATCTGTAGAAGGAGAGTTTGCTGATGCACTACAGCAGAGGATGGAGCAAAAGTTACATGAAAGGCTCAATAAAAGGAATACTGCCACAACAGAACGAGCCACTGTCTAGATGATCTAAATAGATGACTATTTAACTGTATAATATAAATGTTGAAGTAATGCAGTCTTCTTTATACAACTGAGTTAGTCTGGTTTAACATCCTTCTGATGATCATATCAGCCCTTGCTAAATGTTTGTTGTTTATCATATCTAGTATCCTCATTACTTTCCCCTTCTCAAACATTTACATATACAAAAAAAGTTTACTCGACAGGATCACCACGCTTTTCTCCATTCCAATGATAGAATCCCTTGCCAGTCTTTCTACCTAAATCTCCAGCGTCAACCATCTTCTTTAGACTCGCCGGTACTGTAAATGCGCCTTCATTTGGAAAATCTTTTTCCCAACCTTCCACGATATATAAACAGGTATCTAATCCAATATAATCTGCCAAATGCAATGGACCCATTCTATATACCAAGTCAGATTAAATAAAAAGTAGGTTAGAGTGAACATCTAGAATGAAATGATACATATTAAGACATATCATATGCACATAAAAAAAGAACATATCATTGCAAAAAACTTACGGATGTCCTGCTCCCAATTGCATACTCAAATCAACATCCTTAACACTAGCATCACCCCTTTCAACTAATGCAATAGCTTGCATTAAATTCGGTACCAATAATCGATTCACAATAAATCCAGGCGTATCACGACATTTAACACCAACTTTCCCAATATCTGATACCCATTGCATACATTGATCAAATACTTCTGGAGATGTATGTTCGGTTCGAATAACTTCTACTAATTTCATAATTTGAACAGGATTAAAGAAATGTACACCCACAAACTTGTCTGGTCGACCACTTGCCATTGCCATTTCTGTAATACTCAAACTAGATGTGTTTGAGGCAAAGATTGTAGATGGTTTACATTCTTTACCCAATTCTGAGTACAGATTCTTTTTTAAATCCATATTCTCGATAACGGCCTCGACTATTAAATCAGTATCATTTAATGCACTTCGGTCTGTGGTGAATGTAATCTTACTCATTAATGTTTCGGCATCTGAGGATGTTAGCCGTTCTTTTGCAACTAATTTATCTACAGAACTTTGGATACGGTCCTTGCCTTTATCTAAGAATGTAGAGTCAGTTTCGTAGGCAATTATAGATGAATGAATATTGTTCTTGGTGGCGGCCATTGCAGCTGTTTGGGCTATACCATGTCCCATTAATCCGAGGCCGATTACTCCTAACTTGTCGAATGATGAGTTGAAGGGTGTTGATGAGGAGAATTGTCGGAGGATACCCTTGGCGGTGGTATTGCAGCTAGATGCAGCCGCCGCTCGAGTGAATGTTGATGATATCATGGTCGTTAGTATGTGATGGTATGGTTGTGGTTGTCCTCTCTACTTTTTGATTGCCACCAATGATGCTTCGAGTTTGAGAGGATAAAAAAATATCTTAGCGATCAACGGTCAGAAGTTTATTCCATCCATCCCCTGCCACTGGCCACTATTAACAACTAATAACTATCAACTCTTATTTATTGTGCCCTGGCGCTGCCGTCCAATACTAAAGCGAAGCACTCTTTGAATATATCAGCGAGCAGCAGCATTTAAGATAGCAAGATCCGTCGTCCGTCGCGTAGCTCATTAATCATAAACTATTAAAAAAAACATATCACTTGATACACTTTGACGCATCAAGAGAAACCGAAGCTATCACTCTCTCTATAAATTGTTTATTGTAAGTATATTATACAAATATGAGCTCTACTGATACTACTAAAGACGTTGAAGATGACAATATCGATACCGTCAATGAGGATATCGAGAGAGTGGTCATCTCTGAGGATAAGAAGGATACCGATAAAGATTGCACATCATGTGAGCAAAATAACATTACCGAGGGTACTGAAGGTGTGGCTTTAAAGGATACGTCTGTATGTGTATGTGCTAGTTGTGGTAAAAAGGGTGACAGTGATGATATGAACACATGCAACAAATGTAAGGAGGCGAAGTATTGCAATGCGGCATGTAAAAAGAAACACAGGAAGAAGCACAAGAAAGCATGTGAAAAACGTATGGCTGAATTTGAAGAAGCTCTATTTAAAGAACATCCACCAAATGAGGAGTGTCCAATATGTTTGATACCCTTGGAACACGGGAGAGATCAGTCTACGTTCAAATCATGCTGTGGTAAGCGCATCTGTAATGGTTGTATCTATGCTATGTTGATAAATATGAAAGGACTGGTGGATAAATGTCCATTTTGTAGGGTGCTTCAAGATGCAACTTCTAACAAGGAACATAATAAAAGAATGAAGAGCTTAATCGATAACGGTAATGCCGAGGCACATTATATA
>Ga0214479_101179_pt1 | contig 11225 bp, 5 predicted proteins | sample M1_20Mar14CPVII9_5_FD_165054 | JGI IMG/M metagenome (GOLD analysis project Ga0214479, IMG submission 165054) | Marine eukaryotic communities from Monterey Bay, California, United States - M1_20Mar14CPVII9sort6BwellE14 | ecosystem: Environmental > Aquatic > Marine > Unclassified | place: USA...
CTTCCTTTCTAATCTAGCATAATCGGGTTGAGTTGTTTGCATCATCATAATGTTGTTGTTAGATGACTCTCTTTGTTTGTAAAATATAAGTGTACATATAATGGCTCCCGCCGATAATAATAATAGTTAATGGTAATATAGATGAGAAGTATGACGCCGTCGCTGCATTAATCTATAGGTTGTATGTACGGCCAATCTAACTTCACAACAACAGTAGGACTAACACCGCCCGTATTACATAAATAGTAAAGCAAATAACCTGCAAAGTTTAGGTATGATTCCTATGTTGGGCAAGCACGAGTTAATACTGTTCTCAACACGACCCAACATCCCCACTCTCCTCTCTTCTTCTTCTGCTCATAGTTTGTAACAAACAAACTCTCGTCGATAAGGTGAGTATTGTTGTGTTTAGGATATATAGTATAGTATATGTGGTTGATATCAGCGAAGAGAGAGAGTTGAGAGTAATAAAAGCAAGGAGAAAAGAACATATCATATGCACTTTTCATGATACTGTATTTAGGTTCAATTTACAAGTCGTCTTCAGGGATTAGTATGAGAGGAGAAAGAGATTTCTTATTGTTAATTGATATCATCTATCTATTGTCTTGGCTAACATTATCTCTCTATAATCAAAACCATTTATAGCATCATCTCCTACCCCCTTCCTACTCTCAATAACAAATCATGAAGCTTTCAACTATCATCCTCTCAACTGCCATGATTGGAATGGCATCTGCTGAAAGTTACTTATTGTTTGACGCTTCTTCCCGTCCTGGGAAATCGTTCAAGGCCAAAGCTGTTAGCAAGTCCAGCAAGAGGGTAGGAAGAAACAAAGCTCTTAGCGAGAGTAAGAGTAGTAAGGTATCAAAGTGTTATGATCCTTATCGTGGACGTTTCTCTGTTGAACAAGATGAACTGTTTGAGGAGGATTTATTGATTGGGGGGATTGAAGAAGGGCCGTTATCTTTGTCCCAATCCATGTCCTTGTCCATGTCGGCATCCTTGTCACTATCATTTACTACTCCCATTGGTAAGTCGGGTAAGAGTGGTGATCGTGGATGGTCTGCTGAAGGAAAGGCCGGGAAGAGTGGCCGAGGCAAAGCATTGAAAGGCTTGGATTGTGATTGTTTGACTACTAGTAGCGGCAAGTCTTCAAAGAGTGGCTATGGTAAATCTGGGAAGAGCGGTAGCTACGGAAAGTCTGGGAAGAGCCGTCGTGTCTTGGATTACATCCCACCAACATCTTCATCAAAGTCCGGAAAGAGTGGTAGTAAGACTGTGAAGTCCAAATACTCTGGCCGTGCTCCTACTTGTCCACCTCCTCGTCGTACCACCCGTCCTGTTCTTGTTGGGATTACATTGGTTGTTGCCTCAGATGATGTTATTAGCGTACTTTCAACTAGTCCCCCTGTCGAGATTGATGTTCTTGTCAATGATGTAGGAATCGGAGGCTCACTGATTGTCAGTTCGGTATCACTTACATCATCTCCTGACTCGGGTACATGTGCTGTTAATAGTGGTACAACAGTGGTTTACACACCTCCTACGAATCCTTTGTTCGTTGGTGAGGCAACTTGTACATATGAGGCATGTCTTGTAGGAGCATTGGAACCGAGTTGTGATGATGCCGTTATTACTATCACCGTCTTGCCAGAGGTCGATGCCACTGATGATGTTGTTGATGGAGTCTTAACAACAAGTGCTGGAGAATCTATCGACGTCCTTCTAAACGATGTTACTTCCCCAGCTGGTTTGCCTCTCAATGTCACTGCCATTACATCTCCTCCATCGGTTGGTGTTATTGTCATCTCAGATGATATGAAGGAAGTCATTTACACTCCTCCTACAAGTCCATTGTTCGTTGGAGATGTCACGTTTGAGTACGAAGCATGTACCCATGAAGGAAGTTGTGATAGGGCCAATGTGACTGTTTCCGTGGTACCAGAAGTAAATGCTAATGATGATAATGTGGGTGCAATCTTATCAACCAGTGCTGGAGAAACTATCGATGTGCTAGCAAATGATGTAACACTTCCGGGAGGCTTGGGTCTCAACATTACCACTATTACAAGCCCTCCAACATTCGGTAGTGTTGTCATCTCAGATGATATGAAGGAGGTCATTTACACTCCTCCATCAAGTCCATTGTTTGTTGGAGATGTCACATTCGAGTATGAGGCATGCACTGACAGTGGTTCATGTGATACCGCAGTCGTAACACTGACTCCTGAGCCAATGGTTGTTGCTGTCGATGATTCATACACTGTGCTACCTCCAATTTCCCAGAGCCTCGGTGTTTTACAGAACGATGTCACTACTCCGGCTGGGCATTCACTAATTGTGAATAGTATCACTACCCCTCCATTATCTGGCACCGCTACAATTGCTGTTGATAACTCGGCTATCCTGTATACTCCACCCTCGGATTCGTTCATTGGTGAAACTTTCGAATACGAAGCATGCTTTGATAATGGGGCTGGCGCTTCTCAGTGTGACATTGCCATGGTTACCATTTCAGTTGATCCTGTCTTCATTGATCAGACAGATACACCTACTCTTATGCCCAGTGACGCACCCACAAGCCAGGTTCCGACTAGCCAGCCTCTTGATCCAAGTGAAGCACCAACAACATCCTTGCCAACTTTTACTCCTTCGTTACAACCAACAACGGAGTCACCCACAGAGGTAAGCAGTCCTTGACTTAAGTACTCTGACTTGTATTGTTTTCTCATGTTCCTCACATTTATATCCTCTTAGTTTCCTACCCTCATGCCCAGTGATGGACCTACGACCTCAATGCCGACCTCTGATCCTTCATTGCAACCAACTACGGATATGCCAAGCAATTTTCCCACGGAGGTCAGTATCAAAACGTTTATGTCCTATGTCTCATTTTTTATATCACGCCTCATTCTAATCTGATGTATAATTACAGCTCCCGACATTATTTCCAACTGAATTCCCGAGCCGGACTCCTACATTGGTGAGTTACTCCGAGCAATACCACTAATTATGGTATTCAATTACAATCATTTCTCACCGCTCGATTGTATTGCTCTATTCATCTTTAGGTCCCGACATCTGCTCCTACGGTTAAGCCTTCAACTCCGCCTCCTGTACAGATACTTGTTTGCACTTCCGACAAGTTCTTTCGTGATGGAGCAGATCGCACGTGTGAATGGTATTTACCAAGCAACCCTGCTGGACCTGGTCAAGGTTGCCTTGGTCTCAACTCCACCATCACATCCGGAACTACAGTTGCAAGCAATGGCACCTCTATTGCTGCAACCCCTTATGATGCTTGTTGCCTCTGTGGCGGAGGTACTATTGGTCCACTAGGATCTACCGTTTAGATTAGGTTTCTTTCTTTATCTCCTCCGAGTTTATAGATATGTTGAAGTGCCATCCTGTATGAATGAAAAAGTAGGCATGATATGTCGTCTTAGCTCTGATGAATGTTGGTCTCATGAGCCATCTTCTGTATTGAAATGAATTGGGCAGTTGTAGAGAATTAGAGTAGATGTTGTAACTTATAGATCAACATTGCAAACTCACTCACATTAATTTACTGAGGAGCGGTGTGAAATCACCTGCCTTTGATCTTGATATGTTATTTATTCGCCACTGTCTTATCTCCAGCTGTACATCTACCTTCACTTAGACACCATACTTGGATCTGTACTCTGTCACCAACTTTAGAACATCCTCGCCATACTTTGGACTTGTCCTAAGATACTCTTGAAGTTGGGGTAAGGCGACAATGGATACCACTGGAATTGCTAAATCTCTGGCCACGGCTTGCACAGCCGACAATGGGTCATCCAAACTTCGTTTTTCAGCTCTGTCCAATGCAATTGATACACCCACTGGTGTGGCATTCATCTTTGTTAACATTCCATGAGATTCGCGAATTGCAGTGCCAGCTGTGATAACATCATCGACAATCAATACACGTTTGCCCGTCATGGAGGCACCCACAAGTATACCCCCCTCGCCATGATCTTTTGCCTCTTTACGGTTGTAGGCAAATCCAGTATCAACACCGTAATCAGAGTAAAGAGCTGAACAAACAAGTGCACCCAAAGAAATACCCTTGTACGCTGGTCCAAAGACTACATCAAATGTTACCTTGCCATCTTTATCCACCAACTCACTTGCCATAATCGAGGCAGCATAACTCTTACCCAACTTATACAATGCACTACCATTCGAGAACAAACCAGCATTGAAAAAGTATGGACTTGTCCTACCACTCTTCAATACAAAGCTACCAAACTTTAATACACCCTCCTTTAAACTAAATTCAACAAATTCTTTCTGATATGGTTGTATACTTGAATCTGGCTGCTTTCTCTTCTCACCACGTCCTTCCAATACTGCCGCCCGGGCTGCATTAATTCCCTCTTTTAACTTTTGTGCCTCGGCACCTGGATCATCGGCACGGCTAATACCGCGTGATACCGGTATTAACATTCCACTACCGGCGTTGTTTAAACCTGCCTTACATGCCGCATCGAGATTACCACCCTGTGCACCAACGCCCGGGGCTAATATCCATATATCCTGTCCAGCAGCCTTTCGTGCTGCCGATAAGGCTTGTGGATCAGTGGCACCAACAACTAATCCTAATCTAGGACAATATTCAGAAGAGGTAGATGGTGTTTCAGACTCAGCCTTTTGGGACCAATCATTTGATAATTTGGCAATTTTTTCAAAGAGTGTTTCATTCTGGGAGAGATTAAGTGCTAATAGATCATTAGATCCTAGATTTGATGTTTTACATAGGATGAATGCTCCCTTGTTGGAATATTTTCCTGTATTAAAATGATATGATATTATAGGATGAATGTGAGCAACATATAAAATAAAATATATGCAAAAAACATAGCATAACATTTCTCATAGTGTCTCATAGATCTTGGTGATAAAGTACTGTCGTCATAAGCTGCCAAGCTTAATCAAGAGTAGCAAATATGTATTCTTAATCATTGACGAGAAATAATAATTGTATAACCTCTAACCTCCGCCCATCACTGCAATACCGACAATACAACTCAATTTGACAAACAATACAAATAAGCTCACCAGTAACAAACGGTTGGACACTATCCCAACCCATCAACGGACTTAACGTAACACCATCACCATTTAATCCACATCCATCATCATAACATGCCTCAGCATAGGCATTGGCAGTACTACCAATATCACCTCTCTTAACATCTAACAATATAGGTATATTATACTTTGATATATCATCGACTACCTTACGTAATGTTACCATACCCAACTTGGTACCAATTGCCTCAAAGAATGCAACGTTTGGTTTGTAACATACCGCGTGATCATGTGTTGCAGTAATTATACGGGCACAAAATTCATAGGCCGCATTGGCACGTTCTTCTTCTGTGGATGATGTTGATGATAATTTCAATTCAGATAAGTGTGGATCAAGACCTATACATAATAAAGAATTTATGGATGTCGACCGGGTGGATATTTGTTGAAAGAAGGACATATTGTGGTAGTATTGCAATGTAGATTTATGTTGAGGAGATGTTTGCAATGCATGCACCGACTCTAAACTCTCATAAATTATTGGTGGTGAGAAATAAGCGTAGTCTTTTGCAAATTTACTATCGGCTAAGATGATACTGTGTACCCGCTAGAATTGATATCGGCGCCTATGACAATTACGGCAAGTAGTAAGCGCTTTAGACAATGTAATCCTTCGAGTAATTGTTGATACTTTCCATTTGTAGTGGTCCTGATTTCTATCCAAAACAGAGGTTTCTTTATAACATTCTTCATGAAAACAGCTCATAGTGAGTTGGCAAATTATTATTATGTTTGACTATTGCAACTTTTACAAAAAGAATAACTATCATGGGAAGTAGAATGATAATACAGCTACCAGTTCGGAATGTATATATTAATTGTCTGAAGACGAGAAGATACGGTGAGAGTACTACGAGAAGGATACCAACAACAAATACATCTTCTTACTCATCCACAAGATGTTATTATCATCGAACCTTCAGTACAAACAATTCCAGTACCACAGTTGAAAAGATACAACTAACAGAATCACAAAAGGCAGCATTGGCTCAACGACGTGCATATGAATACTATCGTCAAAAACATGGTATAGATACCACCACACCCATTAAACAAACAACAGAATCACTAAACGATCGGAATGTAAAAATAGCATCCTATGCAGCAGCCGCTGTCATAGGTGCCATTGGAGCTACTTATGCAGCTGTACCATTATATAAAATATTCTGTCAAACTACTGGATTCGGAGGCACAACACAACGTGTGAAACTGTCAGATTGGGCAGAAACACACGACGAGCGACAGAGCAGTGGGAGGGGTAAAGTTTCACAAGCATTATGGGATAAGTTAATTGATATGAGTAATGTGCCACGGGAAATGTTACCAGGCACGACAGTTAATAGTACAAGTCATGGACGGGGAGGCAAAACTTGGACAGATGAAGAAGCTGCAGAGAAATTAGCATCATTAAGACCAGTGAAAGATGGTAAATTGATTACTGTTCGATTTGATTCAACAGTTGGTGATGTATTGCCGTGGAGCTTTATTCCAGCTCAGTTAGATGTCAAGGTTGTTCCTGGTGAAACTGCATTATCATTCTTTACTGCCACGAACCATTCTGATAAGGCAATCACCGGAGTAGCCAGTTATAACGTCCATCCGCCGAAGATGGGATTGTATTTCAATAAGATACAATGTTTTTGTTTCGAGGAACAACGGTTATTACCAGGAGAGACTGTTGATATGCCTGTCTTCTTTTTTATAGATCCGGATGTAATGGATGATCCACAAATGAGGAATGTACATAGTGTAACTTTGTCTTATACCTTCTTTCAAACTGATTTGGATTATGATGATGACGAAGACGATGAAGATGAGGAAGACGAGAGACAGGTAGCGGCATAAGTTACTAAGAATCTATGCACTTTGCTTTCTTATTATGCATTTTATTTTGTACTCTGAATCATCTTTTGTGAGCGCAAACATGCCGAGTCAATCGAACATGGGTGATACTTAGAATAATGGAGGCGGCTCATCATCGTCATCGTCATCATTATTGCTTTTAGCTGAACCATCAGCGACCTTACGCTGGACTATTTTCAATGACTCGGCCACGCCAACCTCTTTCATTATCGATTCACCTAACCGTTCCTTCTTCTTTAGAGTTGTCGTCTTACCGGTGTTACACGTAAGTCCCTTTGCAGTACTACTAGTGTTGCAAACACCATCCAATTCCTTCATTGCTTTCCGGTTATTGCTAGTATTGTCACGAACATGTAGCAATCCAATCACAACCTCATTAGGGTCAGCCTTTGGCATGACCAACTCCAAGTAACCTGAAGCTTGACTCCTCCTTGCCACAGCTTGAGATGACAAGACTTCTACCGGCAGTATGACACGCAATATCTTGGATTTGATAACAACACTAACATATGTTGGGTGAATGTCTACATCAATGAGTGATGTTGATAGATACTTGGGTATGGCTACACGCATAATCAATGATGTGCCTCCCCTTTTGCCATTGCTATCTTTGTTGGTAGGTGCTTCCTCTTCAAACCAAAATTGATACTTTCCTTGATTGCATTGTTTGATACCCCCATCTTTCTTGGTAATATTACCAGTCTCATCTTCTGCATTGCTTTTTTTAACCTCTCTACTTTGTTCCTCCTTCTCTCGTACCTTTTGAACCATATCAGCATGTTCCTCTTCCCACTCCTTCTCTCCCTTTGGTTTTGGTGGAGCATTCGCATTCTGCTCTTTCTCTTTTGCTTGTTTTTGATCATATAGTTCATTACTCATTTTGGTACGAGTTGCTGGATTATGCTCAGTTGTTGCATCATCGGCAATGTACTCACTACTTCTTTCATTATCATCTGCATCTTGTACAATATCAATTTGATGCTTTTGACGCACTTCTTCTGCCAATGTATGAAGTTCATCTGTCAATGCTGGTAGTTGTTGTATGGCTAAAATACGCTCTGATCGTTTAATCTCCTTACCATCAAGGAATTGCAATGAAGGGAGCCGGGCAATAATGTAGGCACGACATCCTTTCCACCCAACTTGCTTTTGTGCTTTGTCCACCCCTTCTTCTTTACTAGCATTATCAACAGCTAGATCGTCAGCATTCAACCCCATACATGGATTACCAAGTAGAAACAATTCTACTAAACTTCTACACTCAACCAATTCATTAATACTCTTTTCCAATACATCCAAATTAATAAAGTTTAACGTCAAATCTAACTTTTTTAACCATTCCATATTCTTTAAACCCTCAATCATACTTATATTATTCAATGCTAAATTTAAATATTCCAAACTACGGAATAATTTTAATTCCGATGGTACCATTCTATTGATAACATTGTTTTGTAATAGTAATATCTTGAGTGTCTTACCGCATGTTCGGCCTAATATCGGTCCGATTGATTGTAGTTCCTCTTGATGTAATGCCAATTCCTCAAGTGAGGACACGAGACCTTCATTATGTTCGGAACGTTTACGTAGTAAATCGAGTGTTATTATTCGTATTGGTTTTGACATAGTTTGGTTGCAGCAGTGAAACTTTTTTTCTTCTATCTGCGATCTACCTATAAACTCTGCACTTCTATTCTTATCTCCTTTCAATTAATGACAACTATTAGGCTGCGGTCGAGATCCAAATAGTCAACTCAAACAACCTCGTAACAATACAATACAAAACAAATTGGTACTAATCGTACCGTGGGTTAATTACTCGTACGATTCGTACGCCATCATCTCATCCATTTTTCTACTTCTTTATTTTTCATTTTTCATGTTCGATGATGTCATCAACTATTGTTGCTACTGCCTTGTAATCTATATGGTTAGGATATCAGCGCCGTAGTATATATAAGAAATATAAAATGGTATGGTTATTTGTTACTAAAAAAGTAGTGGCCGCAAACGATGACGACAGCACTGATGATACAAAAGATGATAATGAAGAAATTAGTAGAACATCAACTACTACTGAAATGGATGGCTCTATAGAAGTCAATGATGATGATATCCCCATTGAAAGCGGCAATATTGATTCATCTACCGATATGGATAATAATTCAGGCGGTGAACAATCAATACAAGTAGATGAGATCACCAATGAAAATAAAATACGAACTAATGCTGATGTGGAAAATTATGATAATCAATCAACTAAAACTGATATAGACGGGGACACAATAATACAATCTACTGCTGAAACGGATATTGTTTCATCTAACAATAAAGAGTCTGAGGTAATATTATTGGATATGGATGGTACCATAATAGATACTGACGAGTCTAATGATATACAAAATGAAGTTTTAGAAAATGAGGAGCAAACTTTGAATGGTGATGGCAGTACTGCCGTTGATAACGATGATGATACAGTTCAGTCTACATCAGGTAATAATGCTGAAGATGCGGTAGAGGAAATGACTGATAATATTTCAACAGACGAACCAGCCAACAAAGAGAAGGAGAAGAAATTGATAATTCTACCAAGCTTTGGTGATGATCCAATTATAGATTATCCTCCTCCTCAGCAAGTTATTAATAAAAAGTCTAATGACGAGAAAGAAGTCGAGGAAACTGGCAATGACACTCAAGATAGCGCAGATGAGCAGGTATCTAGTGATAGCAACACACCAGATGAGGATGAATCGCAATCTGCTGACAGAACAACAAGTAGTAATGAGAGTCAAGCAAATGCCACAGATGATGATGAAACAGATTCAAACACTACAAAAGAAGGCGATGAATCATCAACAGAAAGTGATGACAACTCAACAGCAGCATCCACAACCGAAGAAATAGAAGACGATGGACCACGTCAAATTAAACAAGTAGACTACGCATCCAAGGCAGCCGGTGCAATAATACTTGAAAATTCACCATCGCTCGAGGGTGCTTCCAATCTCCTAACATCCGATAAAGACAAGTATTCCATTGCACCCTGTGCAGACAAAAAGTATGTAGTTATTAGTTTGTCAGAGGATATATTAGTAAAACAAATTAAATTATCAAATTATGAACGATATTCAAGCAGAGTTAAAGAGTTTCAGGTATTGTCTTCACAAGAATATCCAAGTTCAACTACAACAACAAGTACTGCTGAAACTACTACCACATCCAACAACAATAATAATGAAGGAACAATAGATAATAATAAAGATGTATGGAATACAATAGGCACATACACCGTCCATTCGAAAAGTGGTGAACAAACATTTGAATTAGAAGAACCAAGTTGGGCACGATATTTAAAATTTCGTTTTATTAGTCATTGGGGAAGTGAACATTATTGTACATTAAGTCAAATTAAGGTACATGGTAGTACAATGCTTCAGGGATTTCATGAACAATGGATTGAAAGTGAGAATAAGATTAATGAAGAACAGGAAGAGGTTGTGGTAGATGAGTCAGCGGATCAACAACAACAAGAGGAGGTTAGCGATGAGGATGGCGAGGCAGATACTGCTGTCAGAGATACACATGTAGAGGTAGAGGAGACTGATAATAGTGGCGATGATGTAGAGAAACACGGCGAACAATCTTCAGAGACGATTGGAACAGATGAGCAGGTTAGAACCACAGAAAGTGGGGAGGCCGAACAGCTTCAGTCTCCGGATACAGTTGATACAGAAGAAGTTGGAGATTCACCACCAGTGGTCGCAAAAGATGACGCTGGCGAGGTACCACAAGATATAGAGAGTCGTACTGAAGATGCGCCAGATGTTGCAAAGGGAGAGGAAATTGTCAAAGGTACATCTGGTGAAATCAAATCAGATACCCCTTCAGAAGAAGATACACCCGATGAAAAGGAAAGTGTTGACAAGCAAGCTTCTGACGAGAGTAATAAAGACGGAGAGGAGCAGGAACATCTCACAGAGCAAGAAGAAGAGCTTTCTATGGACGATGCATCTTCTTCCTCATCACATATTGATACACCAGACGCAATAAATGAGGACGACCTTCCAAAGTCAAGCCAGATAGAAGAAGAAGAAGTGAACCAATATGAAACAATAGATGACGGTGACGATCATGTAAAGGATGAATCTTCTATTTCTGCTGCGGTCACAGACGCAAGTGTTACCGAGGAGAGTAAGGATGTAATAGTAGGGGATGAAAACCCAAGTGATAGTGATGAAGAA
>Ga0214479_101180_pt1 | contig 11218 bp, 7 predicted proteins | sample M1_20Mar14CPVII9_5_FD_165054 | JGI IMG/M metagenome (GOLD analysis project Ga0214479, IMG submission 165054) | Marine eukaryotic communities from Monterey Bay, California, United States - M1_20Mar14CPVII9sort6BwellE14 | ecosystem: Environmental > Aquatic > Marine > Unclassified | place: USA...
ATTTCTACATAGGAATTGACCAAATTGTGTAGGGAGGCGAAACTCAACACTCGTCACTTTACGTACATTTTACCGTTTGAGCTGCTAAATAACCCCGTTTTGTGTACGTAAAAAGGCGAGTAAAGTGAGACAACAACAACAACAACAAAATGCAAATCAAAAATTAGCCGCCCAAGATAAGCTCTAGCCTTCTACGAAGCCTGGATTATTATCAAATTAAATCGATAACATAGGTACATAGATAGATATGTTTTCTTCAAGTTAAGTGAGGTATCCTAGGTAGTATTTTAGATAGAGAGCCGGTAAGCACACTTCTACACTAAAATGTTGCAGAGTAAAACACCCTCTTCTTTCCACCTCCTTTGGTCTTTGATACACTTCCATCATCGGTATCATCTTCTAACCAACCTTCTGGTATTATATCTCTGCTAACTTTGGCCTTAAATACACCCCCTTGACCACCAACTTTGACACCTTTCTTCAAGTATTCCACTCTTCTAATCTCTGTTGCTCTCATACCACTATCAGCTCCAAATGCTGCAACGCGTCGTTGAAAGTCTGGATCGCATCTTTGTTGTAATGTCGTTTCAAAAGTCTTTCCAAGCTCTACTATAGCCACCGCTTGGCCCTTGGTGTATCCTGGTGGTAGTGATTTAAGAGCTTGTATCTCATCATCATCTAGTCCTCCACTCTTCATTACATCTATGTGACGATTACCATCTGGGTATGTCCTTTGTCCGACATGTAATAGCATCTTTGTCCCCTCGGGATATGTAGTAAACATTGTTCCATTTCGAGTTTCTAGTGTCTTGTATCCATTGGCCAATAATGCAGCAAATGGCAAGTTCATGCTAAATGTCCTCATGTTTACAGTGTTGCCGTCATCTGCACCAGCATTTGACGTAAGTATTTTTATGTTTGATGCACTTTGCTTGCCATTCTGAGTATTAGTAGTTATTGTAAATGATAACTCATCACCCTCGCTTACATCTTGTCCATTTGGAAGAGCACTAAAGTGAAAGAAAGCGTCTTTCGTCCCTCTACCACCATGTTGGATGAAGCCAAATCGTTTCTCTTGGTTGATATACTTTACTTTTCCTTTATATATCTGATTAGGATCTGATGGCTTGATTGTTGTTGTGATTGTATTATCCCATTCCACTATAGTTCCAGGAGTTTTATGAGTCGACCATTCTTTGTAATGTTCAAGTGCATTCGTCCATGTGCTCTCCTCGTAGATACCATTTGGACAATGTACCGATAATACACCCAAATGTGATACTACATAGCGTCGAGTGATACGATACACAAGATGTGAGCACATTGTATCAAATGATTTATAACAGCATAATAAAGTATATATAAACAACTTACCTGGTTCACAATTACCATATTTGCCATCACGATTGTCATCAAAGAAGAGCATATCCTTATAATCAATACCAGATGCATGTTTAATATTACTAAAATGTTGTAGTTTATCGCCGGGGAAGATTTCTATATGATCAAACAATTCTCTTAATTCAAATTGATTTAATAAATCATGTGCCCAATCGACAGACTTTGTTCGTGATGCTATTGCAAACTTGACATCTGAATATTGTTCATTTCTAATTTTGTCTATTATAAGTTTAACTGCCGGGTACAATTTAACATCTTTATGTGCAACTGGATATTGATTAGATCTTTGTAACTTTCGTAGTTGATATAATTCAGGTGTCCAAAGCGTATTATCTAAATCGAATACTATTAGAGATGGTAGAGAGTTGAGAATGAGTGTGGACGATGACGTGGGTGATGATGAGATACATCGAGAGACCAAGTTTGAGGTATGCAAATTATTAGTGAAAGCTGACACCAACTTAATCAACATTGATATTTGTAAGAAGTATGATACTAGCCGCCACATTATATATTGTTTTCAATTGCAATACCTCCTACTTATCTTACTTATCTTATCTCTTATGGTGCCTTCCTTGATATTGATAATAGTTGCAATTACTAGTGGTTAGGCATTGGGGAACTCACCTTGGGGGTTCGGGGACAAGTTCGGGGAACTCAAGTGGATACCCCCTAAGTAACCTCTTTATGGGAATAATAAAACCGTTTGTACCTAAGCTGATAACCCAATAAAGTGGTCGATTTCAAAGTTGAGCCTTTTTATTGCATTTTTGGGGAGCTCTCATCATACTGGTAATATTATATCATTGAATGGTTTCAACAAATTCAATTTTGACTGAGTTATAAGGCAATTATGACTTCCCCGAGACTTCCCCAAAGGGGTTTGAGTTCCCCAAAATATGGCTCAAATCTGGGTTTTGGGGAACTTCCCCAATGCCTAAGACCTATAGCCCATTTTTGAAATCATACCTCCCCGTGGTTAATTTGTACGTGATCATACCTTTTTTGGTATGATTTCGGCTAATCCGAGCTAGGATTACTCATCGGGGAGCCCCGTTATCACTTTTAAATGAACGGCAGCCAGTACAAAAATATGAACGGGCGCCCACTACAAGTAGGATATTTGCCGAGAAAGCTGCTTTGAAAATTTGCCCCTCAAGTCCGTTCAGGGGGGTAAGGTCCTTTTGCAAGCAAATAAAAGAGCAACCATGATGCCGCTCCTTCGTACTCCACTCTAGGAGCAGACAAATTAGTATACATGTGGATAGTGCATCGTTCTAATGATAATTCATTCTACAATAGTTGAAAGTTTCAGCATATGATATCTTCAATTGAGCTTGTAATACACATCACAAGTTGATAGACTACGTTCCATCAACATCAACTTCATTATCATCTACTCTCTACTATCGTATCAACATCACGGATATTACAACCACGGATAGATTACAACGACTGTAATACTAATGTGATTGTACTGATTAATCATCTACAATAGACAGACGATGGACATACACAATAACAACGATGATGACAACGATCATCGAGCTGCAACGATTGCAAATGCAAGCCATCGAAGATATACAAACTCGATATCTCACTTCTGCAATTGGTTAGCACAACAACCAAGCCACAGATAATAATGGAGAGATAGTATTAATATATAATAGAGTGGATGCGGCGGCAGTGAAGACATACCTCCGCCGACGACGATTACGATATCCACACTGGAGCACGGTAATGAAGTTGCATGATGCAATAAGATGGGGGTCACGTCTTGCAAATGAATCGCTGTCTAGTCTGTACCGTGTGGGAATACAACAATACATACGATATTACCGAATAAGACCCGTCATCATCCATAAGCAGATATGCTTTGGCATCATACACGTCTTAGTGTGCTAATGGCAAGAGCAAGAAGACGAAGAAGAATCGCAAAGATAATAAACCAGGAGGAGCGGGATATGAACGATGCAGGGAGGAGTTCTACAATCATGCATCTATTAGTGAAAAGATACATTCCAATTCGGGTTGAACATATTGGCATACGAATATTGGGTAGAAGATATGGTATGCGTATGATATGTTTGTATAATTATGCACATATGATATGTACGATGTTCTTATGATTCGTCCTACATCTGTGCCATATAGTTTGGACTACTAAAATAGATGAATGATAGATGTAATATACTACCTAGATTACCGAATGTATTGCATATCTAAGCTAAATATGTACATATCATGATAGCATATGTGAGAATAATATACAGAATCTAGCCACTTTCATATTCTTGTATCCACAACGTGGCAAATGATGTCCTCCGGGATATAATGAGATCAATAGGTTGTTATAGTATTCCTGATGTTGCTTATTGATAACGATTGTATTGTTGGAGGAGCTACTGTTGTTAGAAGATGGGTTCGGCGTCATTATTTGTCTTAGCGAAATTTTTGAGGAGGTTTACAGGGCACTATTATACGCCCCTGGACCATCATACCTAAAAGGTATGATAATGCCTGTCACTGATAGGCAATTACAATAGTCACGAGAACATAGGTTCTCAACAAAGAAAAAATAGGTTTCCCCTGATATGAACGAACCTAATACTCTCATAATACTCAATCATTATATGGTATATATTGTGTGGATGGATGATAGAGGGGAAGCAGATTCTGCCTATCTATGGAATAATATATCGTCAAATCAATACCATACCTAATAAGGACGTATAAGTTACGATAGCTTACTTGCAAACCTACAAATGGCACCAAACTTAATCAAATCAACATCATCGGGTGTATCTGATAGTAGCTCTATTGAATGTTGTGTAGACAATACAACAACAAAGACTCCAAAGCTTGGCCCCGAGCCGACGTTAATATCTCGACGTCAAGTGGATAGCTTATATTCTATCCTGGAAGCAACAACTAATGCACTTAATCAATTGAATATACCGTACATTCTTACCGGTGGTAGTTTACTTGGAGCAATTCGACAACACTCTATATTATTTTGTGATGATGATATAGACATTGCAATTCTTGAATCAGGAGGTGACAATGAAATGTATGCAAAAGCAAGAGCAAACCTTTCTACTCTACTTGGAAATGAATATCAATATACTATCAAACCATGGGAAGGTGGGGATAAGATTAGATTAAAGGCATGCTCTAATGTATTTCTTGATGTGTTCGTGATCAGAAGATACAACAATATCGATGAGCTGATAGAAATCATAGGAACAAAGAAGAACGGAGATAAGCAAAGTGATGAGTATGTGAATGGAATTGTGAATACCATCAATAAGGCATTGCATTCACAGGGAGAAATTAATATGATTGACAATGATACCGACACAACAACACTTGAGCTACCATGTCCTATATATCACTTCAGTACACGTAAGGCAATCGAACTATGGTCGAAGGAAGTGTACAGAGAATGTGAATTATATCCCATTGTACACAACTTGATCATGGGACCTATCACTGGACTCTCTGGCCCACAAACTCCAGTGTTGTTATTAAAGCGAGCTTTTGGTGATGATTGTTTTAAAGTGTACTACCAGAGTATGAGCCATGGTAACAATAAAAATGCTGGAAAGCACATCAAAGACGACATAACTAATTTAAAACCTCTTGTTGGAAATGGAGGTCAGTGGATGAGTAGTGAAAAGACTCCTCTATCTGACGAACACTACATACCAATGCAACCAGTTATTAAAGCAAAACGAAGATATACCCAACACAACAAGGCGAAACTCTTTGAATACTTGGAAACACAAAGCAAAGCAGAGCTTCAGATACTGAGAAACGCTGGAGTTCTACCTGATCCGTCCGCCAACAATCAAACGACTACTCATATCATATCAGAAGAGAAAAAGAAACGAACTGTATATATGGATGGTGTATTTGATTTATTCCATGTTGGTCATCTTAATGCTATTGAACAATGTAGTAAGTTGGGAGACCGAGTCATTATAGGAGTTACTGGGGATGAAGATGCTTCTGGGTATAAAAGGAAACCAATAATGTCACAAGCCAATCGAACAGCTATAGTCGAAGCTTTGAAAGCTGTTGACGAAGTCGTATGCCCTTGTCCATTGGTTGTAACAGAAGAGTTCATGAGAGAGAAGGATATTGATTTAGTAGTTCACGGCTTTGCTAATCCCGGAGATAAGGAGAGACAAAGAGAGTTCTTTCATATTGCGATGGATCAAGGCAAGTTTCAAGAGATTGATTACTACTCAGAGCTGAGCACAACTGATATCATACGGCGCATACAACAACAAGAGGATGAAGATGACAAGAATACACAGATAGAAAAGAAGTGGTTTGGTAGTGCATTAACGACAGCCACAAGTGGCTCCTCAGCACTAGATTATAATCCATTTCCACTAGATCTCCGAAACATCATCGAGCCACAGCTTCGAAAGGCAACCAAAAAGAGAAGTGCAGCTCTAAATGCCATTAAAGAAGCAACTGGCGAATCAATATATGAAGATATCATGAATAAGTTTAGTAACGGAAAGTGTGCACAAGAAGGTACATTTGACTACGACCAGCAGACATATAAACTTCGGGAGAGCTTCCTTGAATCAGCATGTTTAGCATCCGACTTTGACTTGTCTCGCCTACACGAGGATACAAACCGAAACTTAAAGGACGAGCTGTTGTTTGCCTTTGCGAGTAATTATCAACAGTTTCAAACAGTATATGATGATTTCGTCCGACGAGTATGTGTTCCGTTTGTGGCATCAATGTCAGAGAAGCCTATAGAAGAAGTATATTACCAATCATTTCCTTGTGTGAGGATGATCCGGCCTGGTGAGTTTTCCATAGGACCACACGCTGATACTGCGTATGGTCATCATCCATGCTCGATAAACTTCTATATACCTTTGACGAAGATACAAGACACTGCTTCTCTTTTCCTTGAGAGTAGACCGGGAAGTGAAGACTGGCACCCTATTATAGGTCAGTACGGTATGATCAAGCATTTTGCTGGAGCAATTTGCGCTCATTGGACGCCAGAAAACAATACAGACTTCACCCGAGTGTCCCTAGACTTTCGAATCATTCCTGGAACAATGTATCATGCTCTCAAGTGTGGAGGCAAGCATTCAGGAGGCGTAAGAGATGTATATAGAGAAAAGGACGGTTACTACAGCCGTAGCACATGTGCAAGTAATGGCTCAGATACATCTCATTGGGAAAGAGAAGGACCACTCAATACACCCGGACCTCGGTTTGGCTTCCCTTGGACCAAATATAAACAAACTAAACTAAAATAGTGAAGACTATCCACAGTCAATCACATCTCTCCTTCTAATGATCGTCTTTCTCCAAAATAAACTAACCGAGTTAAGATGTTGACAATATGACAAAACATACAGACAAGATCAAGTAATATTTGTCTTTTGATATCAACCAAACCTTACTAAGATTATATCGTAAAACAATATTATATATTTTTTCTTTTTCACTTCATTTAACCCTTACGGACAAACTTTCGCTCTGGTGGAGTTCTAACCCTACGTCCTTCCCTGGAACGTCCACGGACAATACGTTGATGCACAGCAGCCTCAACACAGTAGTACATCTTAATGTAAAGCTTGGGAAGTTGGTATTCTTGGTATGCAGAAGCTTCCTTAATATCTCTAAGTGATGATGCATCAACGATGTTACGTACGACGAAACGCTTGATGGCCTTATCCTTGGGGATGGCCTTTCCAGTGGATGCACATCTTTAATGTTTTTATATTATATTATAATAATATGGGTAGTGGGTAGAAAGAGAGGAGTATTAGATATTGCAGTGTTGAGTAAAGGAGATTAAATTGATGTAATATTTGCAATGACCAAGGGTCATCATAACTAAACTCGCACACGATAATAACTCACCTAACACGCTTAACGTGTCCACGTCCGTGCTTATTTCTTCCGTGATTACGTCTCTTGACAGTCATGATTGCAATATATTATATAACTGCAGTAAGGGGATAGAGGTGAAAAAAGTTAGTATACATTGACAAAATATAGTATATACAGGCCACACAAACTAAGCGTCGACACCGCATAATTTCTACACTATATGAACCATTTAATAATGATATTCAACCGCTGCATTTGTCTTACAGATAGGCACAACTTAACAACATACAACACACCTCAACTTTTTGTTGTTATTGTTGTTAGCGTCGACGGCCAGACGAAAATTTACCTGAAAACTAAATTTCTCATGGTATGAATCCGTGAAATCAATCGGATTGATTAAACGTAAACGTTTAGCGACATTGAGGAGGAGATTGGTTCAATTCAATTTAATATGAGATCACGATATGATGGCTTCTTCATTGTCTTACTATATAATTGCAGTATTCATATTGCAAACATTGTCGTCTGAGGTATCATCATTTGGAATTCCACCACCCGAGAGACTGCGGCGTCTTCTTGAAGCAACAGACAGAGGCGAATCTCCTATTTTACTTTTGCCATGTTGTTATGATGGATTGACAGCTCGACTTGTTGGACTATCGGGTTGTAAGTTGTGTGCTACACATCTCTTGTTGTATGTCAGTCATATCTAATATCATTCTCATTGAGCGTGCTTATTGATCTTTGCATTGAACAATGCATATCCTATCAAACAAATATGATCATATCATTTCTCCATGAAACAATATACTACATATCCTGTCAAACAACATACGATACAATAAAAAAGTCAATGCAACATTTATGACAGGATTTGGTGTTAGCGCCGCCAATGGATACCCAGATACACAATTAGTATCATATAACGAAATGTTATCTGCCGCGAATTCAGTAGCAGAAGGATTATCGAGTGCTGCATTAGAAGTGGCAAAGTATGGAGAAGAAGGAGAAGAGGAGACCGAAAGTAGTTCGCCTCCAATAGCTATCCCTTGTATTGCTGATGGCGATACTGGCTATGTGAGTTCGTATGATTTGCATAACTTTATCGCAAGTGCTTATGGTCTTTGGTGTCCATATCGTATATATACAATGATAAATGAATGTACATCTCATGCACATAAATATGGTTCATATCAAACATATACATCTTATGCTCACAACTTTCATCATATTCTATCTACCAGGGCAATGCTATCAATGTAAAGCGTACCGTATTTGGTTATGCTCGAGCCGGTATGGCAGGAATGATGATAGAAGATCAGGTTTCACCAAAGAGATGTGGTCATGTTGCAGGCAAATCTGTTGTACCATTTGATGAAGCTGTACAAAGAGTTAAAGCTGCTTGTGATGCCAGGTAAGAGAAGATCAGTGTAGTATTATATATACTTGGAGATATTACAGAATTTTTTCTAACAATACACGGATTTCTTGCAGAGACGAGTACGAAGCATTATTTGGAAAAGGTACCGGACCTTTGATATTGGCTAGAACAGATTCATTAGTTACTGATGGATTTGAGGATGCCATACAAAGATGTATCGCGTTCAGAGAAGAAGCTGGTTGTGATATGACATTTTTGGAAGCACCACAGTCGATAGAGCAAATGCAAGAGTATTGTAATCGTGTCTCTGGACCCAAGCTTGCGAACATGCTAGAGTATGGCTCGACACCGATACTACCGCCTGATGAACTACAAAAGATGGGATACACAATGTCTGCATATCCATTGACTCTTCTATCTGCATCTATCAAAGCAATGCAAGAATCTTTAGAACTGATTAAAGAAGGTAAACCGACATATGATAAGATACTCTCATTTGCAGAAACAAAGGACATTGTAGGTTTCACAAAATATGCAAAAGAGGAAGAACGATATAAAGTAAATGAATGATCACAACTATTCAAGAGGACCTGCCTAGTATATATGATTGACGACAAGGATACCTCTAAAGGTATCCTTCATCGGCCATAAAATCTTATTTTCAGAAATCCACTCTATGTCTGGCTTTGTGTAGGACTGTACGATATCTAATAATAAGAGATTGAACCCATATTAGTAGTGTGTTCCATCAAAGTATATATTATGTTTAGACTTGTCGTGCAGCAGTAATGTCAAAGTTCTCTTCTGTTAGAACACCCCAAGGTATACCAGTCAACCAGTCGAGGTAGCTCCTAGTGACATTGAACTCTGAACTATTCTTCTCAAGTGTAGAGAGCTTGTCTAATTCTGATTCGATAATCTCATTAATCTCGTCTGGAATTGATGGATACTCTGCTAACTGTTTCCTATACTTCTCCACAAGCGCCTCCTTGTCATCCTTTTCCATCCCAAGCTCTTTCTTTATCGTTTTGAGTTGTTCTGTTAGGAAGTACTTCCTCTGTGCTTCACTCATCTTTTCCTCGACTTTTGCGCCTATCTCCTTTTGAAGCTTGGATATCTCGCGCTCTTTTGATAATATCACAAGTGCTTTGTGTAATCTCTGTTCTGCATCCTTCTCTTCAAGTAATGCTTGCAACTCAGCAACTTCACCACCACTCGATAATGAGGCAGCGAAATCTGCTAGCCTATATGGATCCTTCATATCAAAGAGATGTGACGACGGTACAAGATTAACCACCTGCTCCTTAAATAGTGAATTCATCTGTGCAACCTCCCGAATAGTACTTAGTACCTCTTGACATAGAGCTTGTATCAAGTCATCTCTAGAACTATCTTCACCCCGAATGTATTGTAACCTATCCCAATGTGAAACAGTAACGTCTATTGGTGGTCCAATCTCATCAACTGATAATAGATCGATACGTCGATGTGGCATTATTAGTAAATTTGCATGATCAGGATTAGACTCCTTCTCTTCATCGTCTTTCGGCTCATCAAATGGGTGGATGTGACCTTCCTCATCTGCCTTTGTCATTCTCTGTATTTGAGCAAATGTCCCAACACTATAAATCTCTGATGCATCTGTAATAACTTCGGGATACTCGAGCAACGGTTTAGATGGATCAGATTCATCTTTGCGTTGGAATAAACCGAGATATCCCCCTCCTGCTGACATTACTCTTTCTACTGCTTCTATTGTCTTTTGATCAGATATTGTAATGGGGGTTAATACTCTGTTAATAGTGATAAAAAGTAGATTGTTGTTTAGTTAGTATAATGAACATATGATATGTACAACATATACAAGTAATGTCATAAATACTTACCCAGGAAAGACCGGTCCTCTTGTAACTGGTAAAGCCGTTAAATGTGGATATCTAGGAGCCTGGTCGCCAAACCCCAATCTTGTTGTTGGTACTAACACATTACTTCGAGTATCTGATGTCTTATATCTAGCCGAGTTATTCAATGTCGGAGACGGCGGTGAATCAGAATCTTCAGCACTTTTTGATTCAGCAGTATCATCATCTTGTTTGCTATTGTCTTTATCTTTTTTATCATCATCTTTATTGTCGTCGATATCTTTTATATCTTTGTCTCCTTTCTTTTTATCGTCATTGTTGTTGTTACTGTCATCATCTCCACCACTACTAAAGAAGAAGCATCGATTTTGCATATACTGAGATCCAGCTCTAAAACTACCATTATTCATATATGATACTGGCGGTATGTGTAGATTTGATGTTGAAAGAGGACGTTGCAATGATATACTGTTACATAAGCAAACATTATTACTCCTCTTCTTTGTGATTGATGTAGATTTTGTGTAGGAAGAAAAAGACCGCTTAACTGCGGCATAGCGAGAATGAGTTGCCAGTCTAAACATAATATATACTTTGATGGAACACACTACTAATATGGGTTCAATCTCTTATTATTAGATATCGTACAGTCCTACACAAAGCCAGACATAGAGTGGATTTCTGAAAATAAGAT
>Ga0214479_101185_pt1 | contig 11178 bp, 9 predicted proteins | sample M1_20Mar14CPVII9_5_FD_165054 | JGI IMG/M metagenome (GOLD analysis project Ga0214479, IMG submission 165054) | Marine eukaryotic communities from Monterey Bay, California, United States - M1_20Mar14CPVII9sort6BwellE14 | ecosystem: Environmental > Aquatic > Marine > Unclassified | place: USA...
CAAAGTTGTCTATTGGTACCAAAGGGTCTCTATTCCATGCGAAAGCGGTCTAGGCTCACTGCCGATGGAGTTATACATGAGACTTTGACGATCAAAGACATCGACTTGCAAATTTTGAGGGAAACTCGAGTTGAGATTAGGCATCGATAGTCATAGAAGTCGGCCTTGTTGGGGTGCAGGAGGTGATCAACGGTTATCAAAGTTGTCTATTGGTACCAAAGGGTCTCTATTCCATGCGAAAGCGGTCTAGGCTCACTGCCGATGGAGTTATACATGAGACTTTGACGATCAAAGACATCGACTTGCAAATTTTGAGGGAAACTCAAGGTGTTGAAGGTCATAGAAGTCGGCCTTGTTGGGGTGCAGGAGGTGATCAACGGTTATCAAAGTTGTCTATTGGTACCAAAGGGTCTCTATTGTGCGTGGAAGTAGCGTAGGCTCACTGCCGATGGAGTTATACATGAGACTTTGATGATCAAAGGCATTGACTTGCAAATTTTGAGGGAAACTCGAGTTGAGATTAGTCGTCGATGGTCATAGAAGTCGGCCTTGTTGGGGTGCAGGAGGTGATCATCGGTTATTGCTGTTGTCTATTGGTACCAAAGGGTGTCTATTGTTTGTAGAAGTAGCGTAGGCTCACTGCCGATGGAGTTATACATGAGACTTTGATGATCAAAGAAAATTTTGAGGGAAACTCGAGTTGAGATTAGTCGGTGATGGGCATAGAAGTCGGTTTCTTTTAGACTTACTGTTCTCATATTTACAACATGTTATTGTTTTCAATCATCCTATGATATCTTCTCTTGTTTGCATATTTCTTTGAACCTTTTTCACTTCCATTTCTTAGCACCTGCTTTCTATATCATTACTGATAGACATCTCATCTTGGAATTCGCCCACATGAATCAGAGATCAGATTGATACCTGGTAATAAGCATGGTGATGATGATCTTGGCTTCCAGAAAGGTCTATACAACAAGGCACGTACTTCAGGTTGAATGGTGAATTCATTTGAAGTACAGTAATCTCGGAAGATGTCCTGCAGATCTGCGAGCAGCTTTGATGATTCAGTTGGCAATATATCTCCCTGAGATATTAGGTAGCCTCCACCAGTAGATTCCAAGAATTGCTTTGCTTTTCTTGCAATGTCTTTATCTGATGCTTGGTTGACAGTATCAATAACTTGTTGTCTTTGCATTGAATCAAGTAATGGGGACCGGCTTGCATCTGAAATTGCACGCTCAGATACAGCACGAGGTACTTGAGTTGTACCTTCTAAGATGTTGACATGGTGCCTAACAAATCGACGACAAAAACGTCGAACATAGCTAGGGAGTGTTTGAGAGACACCCCTGAAAGAAAGCCGAAGTCCTGATGTATTTCCACTTGTTTCATACGCGATACCTGCTACAGCTCCAAGCTCAGCAAGATCGAGTATCTCATCATCAAATGATAGTAGCCAAAGATTAGACAGTGCAAGATCACTGCTAGACCAAGTAAACGGTAGTGATGATAGCAACTGAACTACAAATGCACACTCCACCGAGGGTTCGGTAGGCCTCAAAGGCAAAGGCAGTCCAATGTATGAAGCTTTATTGGGAGGAACAAGAAATAACCTCCATCTTGACTCTACAGAGTCGACAGAAAACCCACTTGTGTACTCTCGCCAAGTCTGTGCATTAGTCAACTTTAACTTTTTGCCACTCGAGCGAGCTAAATTATCATCATCAGAAGCATCTTGATACAAGTAGCGACTACCTCCCCATTGACCAACTTGCCTTTCAATGATAGGTCTAGGAGATCTTATTCTTGTTGGTAGTAAAGGATTTAGGTAGGGCGGTGACAATTCTTCTCCATCAAACACTGAGGCAAACCATTCCAGAGAACTCAAGTAAGCACTAGCTCCACTGGCTCTATTCTCTATATAAAACCTTGTCCCTGTGATTGGTTCTCGTTGCCACGGAAGAAATACTGGTGGTGTTGATATTCTCTCATCAATAATTCCTTGACTACTTGTAAACACTGCCTTTGGACTCGCTCTAAAACTAACCAATGAAGAGCTTTCATCTGACATTGTATAAAGTGTTTCTGTAACAAGTTGTTTCATTTGTAGAACAGAGTTACTATCATCAGGAGAAGGCATCAAGTACCAATTGTAGTCTTCATTAGCAACGCCGTTAGTACCTCCACTTCCAAAGCGAAGAGAGTCGACTGATAGAGTGATAGCATCTGCAGCTCGTGGTGCAAATAGATAGCCATGAATTTGCGCCGCTACGAGATATTCCTTTATCAAATCAGCTTGCAGTGGCTTTTCAATTGTTTTGCGTATACTCTCAAACACAGTACCGATTAATGCCGAACGATTAGCGAACCCATCCAGTGTAATACCACCAATTTCCAACCTCAAGATTTGAAATCCATTTACATCTACTGGAAAGGAAATCTTAGGCACGCCTTTATTACCCCTCGGCACATAACCAAGCTTTTCCAAGAATTGCCGAAGACTACCAGGACCTCGACGAGAAATCATATGTGTCAGGACAAAGCCTAATGATGTTGCAGTGATTAGACTACTTGAGCCAGCACCAATACTTGTCGCATCATAAGACAATGAGAGTGGCCACTCCATGCATAAAGTCTGATAATTCTCATCTACCTGAACATCGTCTATCGTATTTCTGAGAATGATTGCTTGTTTATTACTTCCAAGCATAGGATCAGGAAACAATGGGGGATTTAATTTCTCAGTTAGTCCAACTTTCTGAGACATTACATTAGAGAATGGGGATATCCATCGATCAAGTGCACTTAACTCATCTCTCCCAATAACTACAAGTGTTGCCTTTGAAGATAAATAATGATCACGAAAGAAACGTGCCAGTTCAGAGGATACGTCGATACCTTCTTCAGTAGGTATTGTCTGTAGTGTTTCTATAGACCCAGCAGAAAACCGTGCAAAAGGATGCTCCGGGTTGATTGAGTTCTTCAAGAAGTAAATAGACCTCGATAAGTCACTGGTCCTATCAAGTTCATCTGCAACCCGACCAATCTCGCGTGGAATAACAGATGGCTTGGATAATGTTGTCTCAACTTCATCCAATGTAAAGAGTTTTGAAAATCTCTCTAATGCTTCAGGAAGAACCTCATGTGGACTATTGAAGTGAAAACATACAAATCCAGGTGCTGAGACATGTGATAAATGCAAGAAAGTAAATTAGTATGTGTTGTAAATCACCTTCAAGAAAGATACGACAGAGTTGAATTCATTCATTCAACTCACCAGTGAATGCGTTGCTATCTCCGTCATTATCAATTAACCAATCTTCAAAGCTTTCACTTTCTGTAGTATCTTCTTCTCTTCTTGTTTTAGAACCCTTATTCCAAAAGTCTCTAGGTCTTCTATTAAGTATTTTAGTTGACCCCCGACCTCCTCGTGTGGAAGATAAAACGATATGTTCCATAAGATGTGCAAGTCCAGGGATTTCGTCCGGTTCGGCAAATTGTCCAGCACCATCTATACTAATTGCAACCGATGAACTAGTACATCTTAAATCTTTAACTAATATAACCTTTAAACCATTAGATAGCACTATATTCCGATATTTTCGAGTAGTTGAAAAGGGAGGTAATTGCCCTGGTACTGCTATTATATTCTTGCTCTGATCGAACCTAGATGCATCACTGATTGTTTCTGCATGACTAGAAGAAGAAGAAAAGCCTGCTATTCCGAGAGTAGTGGTATATTGTATGAATTTGCGGCGACTTGTATGTATGGGTATAGATGTTGGTTTTGGTAATTCTACAAGCAATGCATTGCAACCTTCATCGTCATCATCATCACTGCAACAATCACATCTATCATTAGACTGATGTCTCATTATTACTGTACATCCATTGGTCGTTTGGAATGGTTGAGGAATATATAATGATTCCGATCTTTGCAGTGTATACAAAGATACAATCCCAAGGATAATAAATATCTTCATTTTTTCTGATGTATTGTCAAGTAATGTATTGATAGGCTAAAGGGGATACTTATATCTAGAGACCTCTATATTATAATCATCCGAACACCTCGCCATACTCCCCACTACTATAGATCTGAGCAACCATTATAACTCATCTCATCTACCAATATGTACTAATTCTTCTTACTATTTCTCTTTCAAGCACACTCTCATGACCATGCTGGAGCGAGCTGAAATTCTCTCACTCCCCATAGGTATCTTTTTATCTTGCAGGTTGGACTGTACGCGCAGCTAACGAGCTTCTTGATGATATGTGTAGCAGACACAAGTCCTTGAGTAGTTCAATATATCGGTTCTAACATTTATAAAGTCTACCATCACTCATTATCAATTGGTGCTGGTCAAGCGACGCCATGCAAATGACCTGTGCTCTCATGGCATCCTTTGACCTGCAGCTAGCTTCTCTTTTGCCATCGATCACGCTCAGTATACAAACCATTGATTAGCTAGCAACTCACCTGCCTACGCTATTTAGTGCCACAACCGACCGAGTTGATCAGGCAGCTAGTATTGTCCCCACTCGATGGAGTTCAAGATTACTTACAGTGTTACAATAATGCATTGGCTAGCTTATGAGTTAGGCTGTGGACGATTATCAAGTCAATTCTATATCCTTTTCTTCAACTTTGCTTGTTAAATAGTTTGCCACATGCTCCGTCTTATCAAAATTATCTTTTCGTATCTTGATATTGGTTGGCTTATCATGGCCGATCGGTGATGGACCTCCTTCATAGATCACAATGCCACTAACAATTAGGATAAGGGATACATAATACGACGCCGCAGGTAGTATTCCATCTGTTATTGCAGTAAATATCGACGCCCACAGATTTGACGATAAGACTGATAGATTGAGAAGACACGCCTCACTAATGGAAAGGAACTTCACTTCACTTGCCAGATCCATCACTTGGAAAAGAACGTACAGACCAAGGTAGACAAATTGTGTTGATACACTGCACGTATCGCCTTCTTGATTGTTAAAGAGAGATATAAAACTTTCTCTCTCAAAGATGACAAGTTGTGTCACTGCAATACCAACACCGAACCACCATTTCATAAAAAGGAGTTCATGCACGCCTCCGTTCTCTTTGACCAACTCTTCTGAGAGCACATCATCAAGACCCAAAAGGATAGCTCCGCTTATGGCAAGTATATCTCCTTTGATATGTTGCACTGAGTCTATATCAGATGTTGATTCCATATCTTCGATATCATAATCCTTAATATCTGACATTGTTGAAAAAGAAATACCTATAATGCATATTATACCGCCCAATACATGAGTCAGTAAGTACTTCCTTCTTAATAACACTTACTGAATATCATAGCACTTGGTATAGAAAGCGCTTGCACCAAATTAATGAATGTGAATGTTGTATACTGGAACGATGATATAACGAAGAACCTGCCCTCAATAGCTATTAATGCTAAGAGAAAGTAAGCCCAACTTGGAGCATGAATCGTCTGTAAGCCAAAGCAGAAGGAGCGTGGTTGGTTTGATAAACGTCTCCTCGACTCTTTAAGTATTGTTGAGTCATACTTTTCATTGTCTTTTTCTCTATTCCATCCATCATCCATCACAATATTACTTTTAATAGATATCGATAGATCATCTTTGTCATTATTTGATTGATTATGTTTGCTGCAATCGAATTGCTCTTCTTCTTCTGATATATCTATTTTCCTTTTGATTCTATTATTTCTACATCCCGAACACCATCCTCTCATGTTGACTGCACCAAGAAACATTAATACTATCCCCACTAAAGTAATTTGTGTTAATGGTATGTGTAAATCACAGGTAGAGTTTAGTTCTTCACTCATTGCTCCCGTTGAAGCGATGAAGAAGGAAATTAATTGTCCAAACAGTAGTACCTTCCAGTGCGCAATTGAGTGATGCAGCCCATCTATGATTGTTGATACTACCGAATTGGCTATCGATCCTTCACCAAATACAGAGTTATCTATATTGATTGGACTCAGCCTATGCCGACTATTAATACTACCATCTTCGTTACTATTGCTGCTGTGATGCTTATCTAGTAAGCTACCAAGCGGAGAAGGGGTATTGATTGCCTCCTGCAATGGCTCTACATCAGCCCGATAACTTTGACTTCTAGTAATATGAGAAGAAGATCGACGACGATCCGTCTTCTTTTCTGTACTTGATGTGGACATGTCTACCAACCAAAATAATATCAGCCTTATCTATCCAATGTGTATTTACAGAGCATACGAATAGTAATACTACAAGAGAACTAGATAATAGTAGTAGCAGGAAGAGTTGTAGTTGACCGACTGATACTTTGATTGGAGTTGGTCGTTTGCAGGCAGTATGGGTGGTTCGATAAAGACAAATATTTTATTCTTGGATTTAGGTTTTTTGATCATTAAAGCAAGTAATGTAGTTCTAGAAGGCAGAGCAGGGGTGAAGTAACACTATCATACTTGTTTTTATTATTATTCAATACTTATTTGTTGGTGTTTAACCCCCTTCTCTACAATTATCGATGAGCTCATCGTATGGTAGAAGATATCCACTAAAATTATTTAGTAGCAAAGACAACAACAACAATAATATCAACAACATGCCAGCAAAGCGTAACAACATTCATTCATCCATAGTAATAATGGGGATGACAAGGACGGCGGGTTTCAGTCCTGGGTTAGTACTATTCCATTAATTACGAGATATTGTAAGTTTTTGTATACATGCATTCTATGTATTATTTATACACCGCATTATTCTTACCAACAATATCCTCCGAAATATCAGGGTTCGTTGCTAGCTTCTTCTTCTCGTTGCTTGTTAACTTTGAATATATGCCGTACAGTGATATTACTTGGAACTGGTACAAGATTTCGCACAACTTTGAGTTCTGGAGGTTCATTACACCATTCTTTATGCAGGTCCATTTTATAAATACACCATGCTGTTTACTCTTTACAATTTGCTCACGTTTAGTAGATTGCATGAGATGAGGTGAGGCAATCAAGTTGATATTGTATGGATTTATTTATATTCTTTATTTGGTTACCAGTAGATACTAATATGATTGCTCTACTCATCATATCTAGTCCAATAAACACGGGTGGAGGTGCTGGTACTTCAGACTATGTCTTTACTTTGATGTTTGGGGCATTCGGAATCATTCTATCATATCACTGGTTTTCTGGGCCGGTTTTCACCCGCAATTTGACAATGTTTGTGTAAGTTATATAATATGTATACAGCAGTACTTGTACCTTTCAGCAAGTTTTCAGTTGTCTGATAAATATACGAATATATCACTTTATTATTTGCGCAGAGCATACACTTGGAGTAAACATCATATTCAAAGCAAGGTTTCTGTGATGTTCCTCGGCCAGGTCCCTGCATTGGTCTTTCCATTTGCCTATGCGGTGATTGAGTTATTATCTGGAGCCGCATACTTGGATCTGATTCACGGTATTGTAATTGGACATTGTCATTACTTCTTGACTGATTGGGTTCCAACGTATTATGCCATGGATATTCTTCACACCCCGATGTTCTTGGTTCGTGCGTAGCTTCCGGAAAGAATATGAATTTCAAGGCAAAGTCAACAAAGAAGAAGGCACGGCATGATTGGGGTGGCAATGGGCAACGTTTGGGTACTTCTGCCCCTTCTCGTAGTGGCAGTGGATGCACACAATCAAAACTACTCTCAATGCCAACTCCTGTTGATGAGGATGAAAATTTCGACTATGCACCTTCCCCAACTGAAGAACAGAGAGACGAGGAAGAGGAGGAGAGAGAGTCCAAAGTACTTTTACAATCATTTTCGGAAGAGTCGCCTTCCGACGTTCTAGATGAGGTGCAGAATTTGATAAAAGAGAAGGATCTTGAGGAATCTGTTCTCAGACGCCGCATTAGAATGATGGATACCATGTCGGATGAGATCAAGGCCACAAGATATGACTAGCTGTGAAAGCTGTACTATGTATATATTGGTCTGATATCGAGAGAATGTTGTGGCATAAAATATTGACAGCGAGGTATATAATGCTTGAAAGCGTGAAGGAGTATCTTTGGAAGTTACTCAACCCTCGCTATCCTTGTACAGATTTGTTTGAGATTGTCATCTACTAAATATAAACCAACATTATTTAGTGATATGAATGACTGTGCTGACTGAGATACAACTGCTCAGATCGATAGAGTTACTACAAGTTACATGCGGCGCAACACAAATGAAATGGCGATAAAACGTTCATATTTCAAAAGATATAATTAATATCATGTGTCCTTGAATAACTATATATATCCACAGTGATACAGGTGGCTCTGGCGGTTGATATTGTATATCATATCACTGAATATCACTAAATACACTTCGATATGATAAAAATCAGAAGAAGGCCCGGAGAGGCGGCGTTGGTGGGCACGTTCACTATCTGCTTTGCAATAATATCTTCTTCCAACATAAATAATCACAACTTTACAGAACCTCCAACAATACTATTTATATTGGGAATAGTACTCATATCATTATATTTTCTCTTTGTGGAACCAATAAAACAATCTCAATCATATCACAACTTTGCAGACAAGAGACAGTTTATTTGTTCTTGTCATTCGTTATCTGAGGGTATCTTTCTACCCCCCGACAGTATCGTTGAGAATAGAAGACGAGGTTTCATTATACCAAACTTTGGTGATGTAGTATCTAACATTGTTATCTTTGCAGGGGGATTGTTTGGTGTAATACTTCTACATATTGACAGTACTAAAGAAGAAGTTGAAGATACGAGAAGATGGCAACTTAATATATGTCTTCCAATAATGTTCTACTCAACTATCCTCATTTCAATAGGGTCAACATACTACCACTGCAATCCACACGATGCATCACTTGTTTGGGATAGATTGCCCATGACATTTGCTTTTGTATCAACCTTTTGCTACATGTGTTCAGAATATTTACCAAATCATGAGGGTATAGAATCTCTACTTCTTCCATTAATTATACTCGGTCTAACATCTGTTTTGTATTGGCGATGGACTGATGACTTGAGACTGTATGCATTAGTACAGTTCCTTCCTCTTTTGATAATAGCTGGACTGTTAATATGTTACCAACCAAAGCACGGTGGAAGAGCTCAACATGCCTTTGCATTGATCTGTTATGCCTTGGCGAAGCTGTGTGAGGATCGAGATTATGAAATATTCAATCTGACACACAATGTTATATCTGGGCACTCATTAAAACATGTTTTGGCAGGCATTGCATCTATATCAATAGCATCTGTATTACTGTGATGAGATCTAAAGTAAACAGATGCTTGCAATTCTACCTTATAACAATCCCTGTCTTGCTAGATCTTCATACTGTTGACGATTCACTACATTGCCGTGTGAATCTTCATACTCTTCCTCTTGAGCAACATCGAACTGATTCCCCTCCAATGTAGTCCTCAGTCTTCCCCATAATTCCTGAGCATCTTCAATCTTTGTTACTCCATGAAAATGCTTTGTGTTTGGTATTCCAAGGCATCTCATACCATAGGCATGTCGAGATTCAGTAAAATGCTTTTCAAAGTTACGCCGTCCTCGGTATGATTCATTACCGCAGATTTCACATGGATAAAAGTGATTAAGACCATGAAGTTTGAATAACCAGTATGGAATAGGCTTGCCATCCCAACCCAATGGTACATTCTTGGGGTTATAGATTGGTGCATCATCCTCGTCATCTTCATCATCACTACCATTGCCTCCACCTCCTTGACCTTTGGGTTGATCTTCGTCCATTGCAGTTCCATTAACGTCTTCATCGATTTCTTGATCCCTCTCATTCTCAGTTTGAGTAGTCCTTCGTTCAATGAGCCTTCTAGTACCCTCCAATGTTGGTCGTAATTGATCGAGAAGAGATATAACAATAGCTTCCAAACGAGCAATATCCACTCGACGATCAGCAATCGGAGACTCTGCAGTGGAAGAGGCAGAAGAAGCAGTTTCAACCTTTGCCTTTTTAGCACTGCCGCCTCCCTTCTTCTTGGCAAACACCTTGGCTGGTAATTTGTCCAATGGTGTATCCTTTGTCAAGAATAGTCGTGCAGCTCTGTCTGATACAGTACCACCACATTTAAGACCCAATCGAGCTAACTCAGATTTCAATTCATCTCCACTAACACCCTTTTCCAAGTCAGATGAGGTGGCATACTTGCTCAAGTCAATCCCCTGCTTCACCGTAGCACTGTTATTTGAAGATTCTCCATTAACATTAGTAACATCATCTGATGCCATGGAAGCCTCGGCCATACGACATTCCCAACCATCCACACCACCCTTCTCACTCCACTCTTTATTAAATTCCACAATATTCTTGGCAATTACATCTGAATCGACATTTAAAAAAGGCGATGTACGCTTGAGAAAGCCAGTTAAATACTTTTCCAATGAATGTAAGAATCTTGAATATTTACGACGATCTTTCAACTTTGCACTTTCGGATATTGATGTATTCAATCCTTTGGATAGTATGGATAGAAATTCAAGGTATGATAACATTGACACCGACCCTACTGTTGCTTTGTTGTTTTCATCAGCACCACCACTTGAAGTAGAAGCAAATGCATGCCTCATATTACGAACTTCCCCTTCATACAAACTAACTAAATCTAAATACTTTCCAAATAATTCTTCCGGCGTGTAAACCTCACCGGACCGCACGGCACTTGTCTCGGTGGCAATTAATGATGCAATATCATACCCGTCTGCTAACGGATGACCATGCTTACGTTTCTGTCCAGATAGTAATGTTGATGGTAATTGTTCTTTGGTGGATAATCCCACACCTAAGGCTGATTCGGATGGCATCATTGGAAAACTTGCAAGTGATACTTCATATGTTGTATCTGTTGGGAGAGCATCTTGTTGTTGTTTTTGTCCCTCGTTTGTATTTTGGGAATGATATTCCTTCACTTGGTTTAATCTCTTGTAGAATGAGTCCAACAATGCCTTGTGACTATTAGAACCAACAGCCGATAAATCAGCAGTAGCAGTAGCATATTGAATCTCCTTCTGCACACCCTCAAACAAAGTACCACTACTCACAACATCTTTCCTTAATAACTCAACTAATTCACCTTCTCTCTTTAATACTTGATTAGCACCAACATTATC
>Ga0214479_101190_pt1 | contig 11103 bp, 14 predicted proteins | sample M1_20Mar14CPVII9_5_FD_165054 | JGI IMG/M metagenome (GOLD analysis project Ga0214479, IMG submission 165054) | Marine eukaryotic communities from Monterey Bay, California, United States - M1_20Mar14CPVII9sort6BwellE14 | ecosystem: Environmental > Aquatic > Marine > Unclassified | place: USA...
GATGATATTTGTGTCATGAATCTTTAAGAATAGGCTTAATCTATAATTGAATACTTTTGACGCTATCTTCTATATGTGCGTGGTCTCCTAAATACTTTCCGCTCTTGCCCTTTCTCTTCTTCTTTGTTGGTTTGCTGTGATGTGTTGCATGCTTCTTCATTGATTCGTCCATTACAGCTGACTCAAGTACAAATGCCATTTTCAAGATGGTACGTTTGCCTACAGTCAATGGAGATACTTTATGCATCACACTGCCGGCTTTAATAAGTATAGCTGAGTTTGGTGTTGTCTGTACAGATTGTACGATGCTCTTTTGCTTTTCGTCATTGACTAATGATTGTTGTTGTTCTTGAGATTGCCACATTGTCATGCAGTCGGATACATTATCTATCGTGTACACAACTTCAATTTGTTCTGGGGTGTATAGTACATCATCTATATGCCACTCCATTCCTGCTCCTTGCTTTTCATACACTCGGATCTAGATAGGTCGATAAGAATGTAGGTTGAGACAAGTTACATAGAACACATAACACAAATTACACATACATGAACATACCTCTACTGGGATATCGGGAGCTAGTACCGCCGACTCTCCTTTCTTTCCTTCACTATCAAACAAGCTATTTACCAACCGACATAAACTCCCCTCTTTACTACTCAACACTCTATAAATATCAGCATCAATAGGTATTTGTGCACCCGATCTATTGGTAGCAAAGGATAATGACTCATCTTCATCTATCATGGCCAGCTTCATCGATTGCAACTCATCTGTAATGACCTTGTATTCATGTGGCTTCAATACTGATTGCTTGTAAAGGATTCCACCAGCTTTTTTATATTGTTGCTGCATGTTGTAAAGATCCCAATCAACAACCATTGCTATTGCAACATGATGTGTGCATAAAGTAGCAAACAATACGAGTAGAATAATCATATTATTGACCATGAAACAAAGATATGCATACTTCACTCATGCGCTTAAAAACTAATACACCTCACTTAAGAAGAGATGATGGACCATACATATTCTTTAGCAGCCAGTTTCAAACATCGTCGACAAGCACAAAGCAACAGGATGATGGGCAATTACCGTTTGATAGCTAAACATGAACCTCGAATCCCCGCTGACTACTTATTTATCTCTAGTATCTCTTCAGTAGTAGTCAGTAGTGCTATTGTACAATGGCTCGTTCTACACTCTCTTTAATAGTAGGCATACTATCTGCCTACCTTGCATTACAAGGCGTATCGGCTTTCACACAAGTTTCTCACACATCTAGAACACAAACTAAATTACATGCATCACAATCAAATCAAGTAGGCAAGGTTGCTACTACTCTTCTCTCCATCGGTTTACTAACCTCTCCGTTGATAATTACACCTCCAACCGCATATGCCGACGATGCAGGTGCTTCTAAAGCTGCTAACACCAAAATTAGAACGGGAGGGGCATCAACATTACAAGCCGGAAGGACGATAGCAATCACCCGAGGTGTCAATCTAGACAACTCAGACTTTAAAGATCAAAATCTAAAAGGTGTGGCATTCCAACAGAGTATTGTACGTGACACAGATTTTAGAGGCACTAACCTAGTTGGGGCAAGTTTCTTTGACGCTACGTTAGATGGTTCTGATTTTGAGGGAGCTGGTAAGAAGATTCATTTATAGTTTGTATTTATAATATGCAAAGGATCAAGATACATTGCAATACTAAACTGTTTATTTTTTATTCTTTTGATGCTTTACAGATATGTCGTTATGTAATGTAGAAATGGCTCAATTCAATAGGGCAAATCTTAAGGTATGTGAATATCTAAGTTTTTGTACCTCATGTTCATGTGTTTTTTATCCCCATTCATTCCTTCTTTACCTAATATGATATCCTTCCCGTTTCATATGAATCTATAAATAATCAATCATCAAACAAAACAAAAAATTAGAATACCGTAATGAAGGAAATGTATGTATCTGGATCAACACTATTTGAAGGAGTAAAAGACATCGAGGGATCTGATTGGTCAGAAACATTTTTGAGGAATGATCAACAGAAATATCTATGCAATCATCCAACAGCAAAGGGAACGAATCCAACAACCGGAGTTGATACTCGGGAGAGTTTAATGTGCAAAGACTAAACCTTAGTGCCAGGGGAAAGCAAGCCAGAGGGAAAGCAATGATATTGGGGGGGAGAAGTTGCTGCATAATGAGCTAGGATACCATTCCCTTTTACAAATACATTTATATCTCCTGTATATATATACTGTTGAGTTGCGGCTGCACTGCACTTACTACGCTGCTCTCTTGCAGCCCTCATTTCCTGTTGTCCCGTGACACCAATGAAAGATACCGAAAAGATTGTGATGTGGAAGCATCTCCCTTCAAGCAATCAACTCATTTCTCTTTCGTCTTTCACACGCACCTACTAGGTACATGTTAAACGATATCGGCGTTCTCGAACTGTGGCCTCATATATATGATAATATCAGTGTATAATAGAGTGTTAGAATATTATTAATCAGTAGTGGTCGATTTGGTCCGAGTAGTATTGAGCACATCATAAGCACAAAAAAATGCTTACCTCAAATAATTGCAACAATTGCAATGGTCTACTTAGATTATTGTCCATAGGTATAATAGGATGCAGTAGTATAATATGTGCATTCCAAACTCCAATATCACCATTTAGATCAACAACACAGACGAAAGCAACAACACAACTATTCAGTACAAGAGAAAAACCAACACAAACAAAATCAAAACCTAAAACAACAACATTAGTAGACCCATCCAATCTACATGTAAACGGCAATGGAGCATCATCAGCAATATCAGATGACTTACTACTCGACTTATCATCATACGAAAACTCTCTATTATCATCATGGGATGAACGTACTCAAAAGGGATTTGATTGGGAGATTGAAAAATTACGTCGATACTTTGCAGGATTACGTCAAGTCGAGGATGGTACGTGGGTACGTAAACCATCTGTATTTGATTTCTTAGTGACACATACCCCTTCCAATGTAGTGGGTGTGGATTCTGATAGTGATAGATACGAAGCACCGCCCCAACCAGTTAACATTGTCGATGTGGCAGTATTAGTTATTAAGAATTTATTAAATGGTATTGGCTTTGGTCCTAGTTTGGGTATGGCAGCCGTACCCGATGCAATCATACAAAAGTATGAGGGCAGTTTCTTCTCCTTCATTAAAGGCGTATTAGGTGGTGATTTACAAACATTAGCAGGAGGGCCACTATTCCTACTACTTGAAAAGTATTACAATGTACACGGTCCAATCTTTAATTTAAGTTTTGGACCTAAGAGCTTTTTAATTATTAGCGACCCAGTCATGGCACGGCATATATTGAGGGATAGTAGTCCCGAGCAGTATTGTAAGGGTATATTAGCTGAGATATTGGAACCTATTATGGGTGATGGGTTGATCCCTGCTGATCCAAAGATTTGGAAGGTGAGTAATATGTATGATTTATTCTTATTGCAGATGTTTATACTCAACTTTCATATGCCAATGTTTAACTTATCATATTCTTCTTCCATTACATCAGGTACGACGAAGAGCAGTCGTTCCGGGTTTTCATAAGAAGTGGCTCAATAATATGATTACTTTATTTGGTGATTGTGCCGATCGATTAACCACCGACCTTGACAAACGTGCTACCGACAAAACACCACTTGATATGGAAGAACGGTTCTGTTCCGTTACATTAGACATTATCGGTAAAGCTGTATTCAATTATGATTTCGGGTCTGTTACGAAGGAATCACCAATTGTCAAAGCAGTCTACAGGGTCTTACGTGAGGCTGAACATCGATCAAATTCCTTCATCCCATATTGGAATTTACCATACGCTGACAAGTGGATGGGAGGACAGGTTGAATTTAGTAATGATATGGGCATGTTGGACGATATATTAGCCAAACTTATCAATAAGGCTGTTGAAACTAGGAGTGAGGCTACCTTGGAAGAGTTGGAGGAGAGGGAGGTTAGTGATGATCCTAGTTTGTTACGATTCTTGGTTGATATGAGAGGAGAAGATTTGACGAGTAAGGTGTTAAGAGATGATTTGATGACTATGCTTATTGCAGGACATGAGACTACAGCTGTGAGTAGTTGCTGTTATTTGTATATTTTGCTTTTGTGCTTCAACTAATGTTTTCTTGCATCAACACTTACCAACTGGGTACACAGGCCATGCTTACTTGGACATTGTTTGGACTTGCCAGCAGCGATCCTGGCTTAATGAAAGAGATCCAAGCAGAGATTAGAACAGTACTGGGTGATAAAGAGCGTCCAGATTATGATGATGTTGTGAAAATGAAGAAGATGAGAATGTCACTGATAGAAGCACTTCGTCTATACCCCGAACCGCCCGTACTTATCCGTCGAGCGAGAGAGGAGGATACACTACCAGCCGGTGGATCTGGCTTGAGTGGTGGTATTAAGGTACTACGAGGAACTGATATCTTCATTTCAACTTGGAATCTTCATCGTGCACCAGAATACTGGGAGAATCCAGAAAAGTATGATCCAACGAGATGGGAACGACCATTCAACAATCCAGGCATTAAAGGATGGGATGGATTTGATCCTGACAAAGTTAATGCGTTTATGTTATACCCAAATGAGATTGCAACTGACTATGCCTTCCTTCCATTTGGTGCAGGAAAGAGGAAATGCATTGGGGATCAATTTGCAGTACTCGAAGCAGCAGTTACACTATCTATGATTATGAACAAGTTTGACTTTACATTGGTTGGATCTCCTGAGGATGTAGGGATGAAAACTGGTGCGACCATTCACACCATGAATGGACTTAATATGATGGTAACCCATAGATCAGAGACTAACCCGATACCAGAAACGGGTGATTACTGGGTACAACAGCACATTTCTAGAGGCTTCAGTGCCAACGGCCGGCCGTACGCAAAGGGGGAAGACGCTGCCTGGGGCGCCTCTTTACACCAGCAGAATGCCGACGCTCTGAGGCCCTAAAGCTTAACAACGCCGAGGATAGTCAGTATGTGAAACATTAATGTTAAAGGAGTAGTGATCAGTATACATATATCTTACTTTACATCTATGTTCATCAATAGTGTATATCTGTTGTATGTAGCGTATTTAGATATCTTTCTCCTATTGGTAGCGCTTACTTTGCCTTTGACTAAAGTATTGTGTTCAAGACGATCTTTCAATTGATCAAGACAAAGGTTGAGATTCTTAAGAATTGATCTCACTGATGCATGCTAGTATGATTTGACATAATCATAAGTAGGACTAACAAACCGGTTTATTTCCTCTTCATTGAGAGGAGTAGTTCAGGAGCTGCCATTTCTATGGTGTCATATCTGGTGGAAGAACTAACAGCAGGTGTTTCATGAGGCATGAAAGTTGACGGGTGTTCTTGCTTATACTGAACAACCTCTGGTATGGCAGAGCCATCACCACAACGAGCTGATATACTTTTACTGCTGCAACCAGCAGATGTCATTGGCTTCTTAGCAAGAATAGAACTAACCGCCTCATGCTTTCTCTCTCTTCTATCTTGAGGTGTCTTTGGTGGTAATGAACTTGATGCTTCTCCTCTATCAGCTCTCTTCAGTTTCAGTACACTTGAGATTTGGTCTGTACCGTGATCGGCAAGTCCTTGATGAACCCACAGTGCTGTGGTTGTTGACGATGATATTCCGTCGGCTTTTCCTTCAGTTCCAGAGAAAGATCTTACATGTTGAAATCCTTGTGTATTGGGGAGAACATATCATATGTTATATTTGTAAAAAGATACGGACAAAAGCATAGATATAGAACATATACTCTTCTTACCATAGTAATTAAGTTGTCGACGGAATGTCTTATAGTTTCTTGTATTGAAATACTTAGGAAGGACAATGTTTGCAAACTCATCGATGTTGTGTAGAACTAGTAGCCCTCTTCTCCACTCGACAATCTTCCCCGTTTGTTCAGCGACGAGCATATCATGTAGTCGTCTCACAAACTTGTTAAGCCTGATGTTTTTATTCGTACTGCCATTTCGATCAAGGGATAGATGTGTGTGATTCAATGTAGTCGGCTTTCTATGCAATGATATGTTTTCTATAACATATCATGATATGAACATAAGATGTGAGCAAATGTGCAATGAGTATCATTGCAAAGATATGGGATAGAAGAGACACATCAAAACTCACCAAGCTTAATCTTCTCTTCTTGCAATCCATCAAGCGAACAATCAGAGACGATCCTAGGTGCTACTACACCGCTACTACCAACATCATATGCTGGCAAATCATCAATCAACGCATCCAAATCTTCCTCCATCGTAAACTCTAACTGCAGATATAGATTTATATGATTTATATCATCATCTCCCCTCTAACTGTGATTGTTCTACTTTCATGATATTATATCGTATCTTTATTATCTGATAAACATCAAGAAGATAGGCTTGAAGTAGCCAAACAGCCGCCGCCATAGTGGCAGATGGTTATTAGCATATGTGTTTGATGTCATTTTTTTGCAAGCTGCTGTAAAAATTTGGCAGTCTTTGGTATTCGTGAGCGAGGGGAGAAGATACGAATTACAAAGTACCAAGAGTATCTTTTCGTTCTATCGCCACTTCCGCCAGAGGCCAGAGCCTCGCTAGCACTAATCAATTGAGACTTATATGCTGCCGCACCTCTTCTTATTGCATAACGATGATGGTACCCCAGCAGAGGAGAACCGTAGTAGTTCTTATTACCTGTTTGTGTATATGGACAACAACAATCACAAAAGCTTTCACATCACCGACGACAAGAAGATACATCAATTATCATGTTGAACATCATACACAACTCTATGCATCAACATTGCAACAAACAACTACATCATCATCATCTACAGTAGTTGGAAAACGACTGCCAATAAATGAAAACTATCCTGGATTACAAAGAATACACTCCAATCCTGATGTATATGTTATAGAAAACTTCTTAGACGACGAATCATGTGATGATTTAATAAACAAGGCAAAAGATAAAGGAACACAAAGATCACCTGTTGCATATGCTGGTTGGACTGATGATATTAAAGACTTACTCGGTCTTGCAGCTAGTGGACCTGTTTCTTGGTTGGCAATTGGTGGTGCATGGTATCAAGCCCAAGGTGATGTCGATGCTAGTATTCCAGGATTAGTTGTAAATGCATTACGAAATTATGTTGGGTTATTTGTTATTGCAGCAATTGGCATTGTAGCCTTTACAAAGTTTCGTGCTGATGGATTACAGACTCTACGAACGTCTTCATCAACAACATTGGATGATTTAGATCAATTGGGAGCAAGAAACTTTGTCTTGCGTTCATGTGATTTGTTTGGCAATGAAGCAGATATTATGCCAGCTGCTTCGTACTTTGAGGCACCGACAGTCATATCCTATGAAGAGGGACAAGTATTAGCTCCCCACTATGATGCTAATAGATCAGCAGATGTAGAAGATGCGAATAGAGGAGGTCAAACACTGTCAACACTGCTTGTCTATCTAAATGATGTTTCAACTGGAGGTACCACGAGGTTTGGCAAGCTCCCAGCAGCCGATTGCAAACAACAAGTTAAAGGAGAGCGTAATCTGGAAATCATACCAAAGAAGGGTGATGCGCTTCTATTCTTTCCTGCCGATGCTAATGGAATCTTTGATGAAATGACCGAGCATGAAGGATGTCCGGCGGTAGATGAAAAATGGATAGCGCGCATTTGGAGACATACAAACAGAGTCCCTCCTCCGTTTGGCCTTAGTGATTCGTCAATTAAGAATCTATAAAGTTCTTTATTTCTACATGACCCGTTTAATAATGCAAAGAGACCTTCATCACTAGCTCATGATCTTTAGATGCTTACCTTAGTATCTTACTTACTTGTCCTTTCAGTGGTATCCTCCCTGCACAATCCGCCCTCCATAGCACCCACCCTCCTCTGAATGAGTCAATTCAACATGATACCCAATATGGGTAGTCCCTCACTTATATTCAATATCCCACCGCCCGAGAAAAGTAGGGTTGTACACTTTATTGTTCCCTCAAGAAATAAGAACTTAAAAAGGAGGAGACTATCACTCACCCCAACGAACAAACTTCTAGTTAACTACAAATTATCATTTACAAAATATCCTCTCTAGTTATGGTTTTATTATAACTCTAATGGTCTCAAGTTAGGTGGAAATTAACACCCAACAAACTCATAATCCCCCCAACAACTTTTTACTTATTGATTTTTATCATCAATAAAAAAGTTTAACCCCTCTACTTCAACAAAACACCCCCAACCCACACCATTAATGTGCAGCGGCAGCATCCTCATCCGGGATATGCAACATTTTAAAGAATAATCCAAGATCCTTAATATAATACGTATTCCCATCATTCTGAATATTAAACCAAAACATGGCATGTGTAGTTGGATCACTATAACCAACACATCGACTATCCAACCTACTTGGGATTAGAATAGGTGATGCAAATGTCCCAGCACCCTCGGGTGGTACCAATCCTAAATTATTATATCCCTCCATATTCTTCTCCTCGAGTTCATCAAGTTCTTCTACACCGTCAATACCTAATTCTTCCATTTCCTTTTTTAGATCATCGGGTGCAAATTCGGGAATGTATCCCTTTTTAGTTCGACGGTCTGCATCGGTGGGGATTAGATTGTCTGGTTCGCCGAGGATTTTGTCTAAACCAAAGGGTAGGTTGGCCATTGTTCGTACAGAAGTAACACATGATGTATTGGAGGAGGTTGTGCCTCCAACTACACGGCGTGATGCCGTTATTGCAGCTCTGATAATACGTTGCAATTGTACACCAATATGCCACCACAAAATTAACCAATTAATAATGAAATAGAAATTTGATTTTGCAGTTAGATATGAGCAAGCAATAATGATCGATACCAAAGCAAACTAAACAACACATCTAAGGCCGAGTTGAGCTCAGATGCAAAATTGCAATTTATATGTCAATTTTTATAACCCTGCCTAATCGTACCACCAGAGCACTCCCTGACCACCAACAATACAACTACCTTACCTTCTGAATGTATTGCCAAGCATTATCACTTGATTTGGCTCGCACAGTCACTGCCAATTTTGTGTGGAAGTTATTTGTATGTAGGATGAGCTAGGTGAGTACGTAGCCCGCACTTTTACTTTTTTTGAAAAGAAAATAGAAAACACCTCAACAGCTAGCACTAAAAGCTCGCATAAAACAAACTGGTCGTCAGATTGTTAATAAGCTCCTATCATTCCTCTCTTCTTCCTTTCATCCATCTAATCTTTTGCAACCATGCGTGGTAAGTTAATTATTGTCATTCTTTTGATGTTCGTCTTGTTTTATTTGGTTGGTTAGTTTACGAGCAAGGAGAAAATTTTAGTTTGTTCAAAGATGGTTCACCCAAATTTTAATTATTGTCCATGGTCGAATTAAACGCTTGCAATTACAATTACACCACAATTAATTCCACAATTGTTGAGGATTAATTGCATGGATTAATTATTGCTGGTTGTTTGAATTGTTGTGAGGTGCATTATTGAATTCGTTTTTTCTTTACAAAGTGCCAACGAATTGCAATTAATTCTCAACCATTAACAACCACTTACCAATCCACCCATCCCAATACACCACTCCACCACTCTCCACAATTAATAACAAATACAGAATGTATCTCTATCCATATGGGCCAGGCCGGTATCCAAACCGGTAACGGTTGTTGGGAACTTTACTGTCTTGAACATGGTATTCAACCTGATGGACAAATGCCAGCCGATAAGACTGTAGGTGGAGGCGATGATGCCTTCAATACCTTCTTCTCCGAAACTGGTGCTGGTAAACATGTACCCCGTGCCGTTTATGTTGATTTAGAACCAACCGTTTGTGATGAAGTTCGTTCTGGTACCTACCGTCAGTTGTACCATCCTGAACAAATTATTAGTGGTAAGGAGGATGCTGCTAATAACTATGCACGTGGACATTACACTATTGGAAAGGTGCGTAAGATTAGGATTAAATTGTGTGTTTTGTTTGTTTTTGTTTGTTAATAATTGTTGTAATGGGGGTTTGTGTTTGTTATTGTTTAGTTAATTCTCACACCCCATATTTAATTAAATCCCTAATCAACAAAACACACAGGAAATCGTTGACCTAGTCCTTGATCGTATCCGTAAGTTGGCTGACAACTGTACCGGACTACAAGGATTCCTCGTCTTCCATGCCACGGGTGGTGGTACTGGATCAGGTCTTGGATCTCTCCTCCTTGAGAGGTTATCCGTGGACTATGGACGCAAGTCCAAGTTATCGTTTGCCGTATCACCTTCTCCTCAGGTGTCCACTGCCGTTGTTGAACCATACAACTCCGTATTGTCTACCCATGCTCTTTTGGAACATACGGATTGTACCTTCTGCCTTGACAATGAGGCTTTGTACGACGTGTGCCGCCGTAACCTTGACATTGAGCGTCCTACCTACACCAACCTCAATCGTTTGATTGCTCAGGTTATCTCATCCTTGACGGCCTCCCTTCGGTTCGATGGTGCCCTGAACGTGGACGTTACTGAGTTCCAAACTAACTTGGTGCCCTACCCCCGTATCCACTTTATGCTCACGTCATACGCACCCGTTATCTCGGCCGAGAAGGCTTACCACGAGCAACTTTCCGTGGCTGAGATTACCAACTCCGTCTTTGAGCCTGCTGGTATGATGACCAAGTGTGACCCTCGTCACGGAAAGTACATGGCCTGTTGTCTCATGTACCGTGGAGATGTAGTACCCAAGGATGTTAATGCTGCCGTTGCTACCATCAAGACCAAGAGGACTATTCAGTTTGTTGATTGGTGCCCCACTGGATTCAAGTGTGGTATCAACTACCAGCCACCCACCGTCGTTCCCGGAGGAGATCTTGCCCGTGTCCAGCGTGCTGTTTGTATGGTTGCTAACACAACTGCTATTGCCGAGGCCCTTAGTCGTATTGATCACAAGTTCGATCTCATGTATGCCAAGCGTGCCTTTGTTCACTGGGTGAGTCGAGTGTCTTCTATTTCTTTGCTAGTTA
>Ga0214479_101192_pt1 | contig 11086 bp, 9 predicted proteins | sample M1_20Mar14CPVII9_5_FD_165054 | JGI IMG/M metagenome (GOLD analysis project Ga0214479, IMG submission 165054) | Marine eukaryotic communities from Monterey Bay, California, United States - M1_20Mar14CPVII9sort6BwellE14 | ecosystem: Environmental > Aquatic > Marine > Unclassified | place: USA...
ACAGGACTTAGTCCTGGATGGTTCTAATCGGCCACTTTTTTGAGTTTTTATTTTCTGGAAGCTATGCTTAAAGTATAAGTTAGCCATTTTCCGGGACCCAGATGGGACTCATTGAGCAATTCATGTGTGATCACCATCTTTGGTTTTGTCTCCTCCACTGGTGCGTTGACTGAAAGTTCTTTGGCAATGCCTTAATACCATTGTATGATCTAATACATAATATAAAAATCTTAGTTTATGCTTATATCAGTGAAGAGCCTGGCAGTGTGTCTCCATCGTTTGAAAACAACATCTCCACATAAAAAAGTATCATATCATTGCAGCATCTCGACATTATATCATTTTAGTAGATTAGGTGGGGGGAATACATCAGATTATATTCCTAGTATAAGTTCAATTTACAACAGGGCATTTTTGACATATCGAAGATATATTATACCTATATTAGTACTACTGTTATTTCGAAACACTTAAGTAGATCATGATGGATGGCGATGAAGAAAAAGGGTTTGCAAATAATAATGAAGAAGAAGAAAAGTCTCTGTCAGACATATCCCAACAAGAAGAGGAGGGACCACATAAACGCCCATCAATGACTATGGATCACTCCGAGGGAACACTTGAGCCAGGAGCCTCACAAAGGTCAAGGATATCAATCGTTTCCGAACTTCCAGATGTTATCAATTCTGCTAGAACGAGACGAGCAACGGTTGAGAGTTTAGGTGGTAGATCAGCAGCAAGTAATAGAAGAGCAACAATTGAAAGTCTTCAGAGACGATCAACTGTAGAAAGCCTATCCTCGCGATCGGCATTTGGCAACAGTAAACAAATGAGTACTCGCTTCCACTCAGTGAAATCTAACATTGGAAGTTATGGAGATGATGACCTGTTTAGTGGAGAGTATTGGATACCACCTCAGAATGATGACAACTTGCCGATTGTTGTTGACTTTAGATGTGCATGCTTCAAACTCACCGATGTATCAACGGTTCAATTCACAACATTAATCAAGTTTGTACTAGTATTTGAATGGGTTGATCCTCGGTTGAGGGGGATGCCAATTACAACAAACGACCTGCCAGCTGACCTATGGGGTCCTGATATGATATTAGAAAATGCTCAGAATGATTGTAGGATTATATATGATTCATTCTCATTACTAGATGCAAATGAAGGAAGATTGAAAAGAACAATAACATATCATGGTCATATCTTCACACCAATGGGATTAGTTGACTTTCCGTTTGACTCGGCCGATCTCGGTTTAAAGTTTATAAGTATCAATAATTGGATGACACTTGATGGAAGTAGAAAAGGGAATGATCCTGTTCAGCAGATATATATACTTCGACCCATGCTGGACAGAGATGACGTGGACTTTTTCTTACTCGGTTGGGGTGGCAAGTTACAAGAATTTAATGTGTTAGGATGGTCTCAGAATGTTGCCAATCCAAGCAATCCGTCCATACCAATCGTTTTCAAGTTTGACATACATTTGATGCGGAAATCCTTGTTCTATATCTACAAGGTTTTATTCCCAATGTGGCTGATTACAATTACTTCAATGGCCTCATTTGCAATTGACCCGCTGGACATACAAGGCCGACTTGAAGTGCTCTTTACTTTGCTACTGTCTACAATTGCCATGGTGTACGTTGTCCAAGAAAGTATACCAAAGATATCATTTCTTACTCTGGTTGACAAGATTGTCAATGTGACTCTGCTCAACCTAGCACTATCAGTGCTCTTCTCGTTTATCATATCAGTATCGAACAACCCGGGCGACTTGAACTGGATATTCGCATTTGTAAACCAAGGACTATATTGGATACTGAACATTCTGTTCATGGTTCCCCCACTATTGAGGTATAGGAGAAAAGTACAAAAATATGTAAGAGATCAACAAGAGCTGGAAGAAATCAGAAGGCTAGGACCCTCGGGGAGCGCTCTACTAGACAACCGACAGAGTGTACATATAACAATGCGCCAAAGCTTTAAAAAGAAATTTGTCAAGGGAAGAGGAGCTCCGTTGTCGAGAGAGGAACAACTAGTTGCTGGCCATAATACAAGGACATCATATAATAACAAGTGAAGGGGGGTATGAATCGATGAACACGTCATTTATTATGTTCTGATAGTATGCTTATCATTAGAAATGAAGAAGATGCAACTTTGACTGCATCGTAATGAGGGAAAAGAAAACCAAACGTTAATCATGCATAAGTATACTCTATTTTATACCATAAGATACAGATTCCTCGTTCTCTCATTTCTCTTCTGTATCGAGTGTCATATGATAATATCGCAATATCATGGCTTCTAGTTGAAATAACTGGTAAATCTTTTCTTTCCATCTCTTGGTATACTTTGTATGGTATAGAGCAGTCTGTTTCTGAGAGTGTCCTCGTCTATTAAAAATTGAAGATATCATCGATGCCAATACCCCAACCTTTTTCACTAGTAGCAATCAGAAACGCACATCTACCAATGAATGGTGTGACAAATAATGCCCATGTAATAACTTTTATAGCCTGAGCTGGCTTTAACTCCGTGTAATCTATTTGCGGTCTTCCTCTGTTAAAAAGATGCACGAGATGTGAGGTTATGATATTGTCGTATGTATTGTTCATATGATGTGCACAAAACTACACACTAACCTAGCTTCTTCACTCTTCTGGTATGCCCAATCAGCTCCGTTGTTAAAAAATGCATCCATGTTTCCCTGAGCTTCAATTCTTGAGCAGGAGGTTTGTGCCATATACTTGAAAACAGCTTGATCATAGTCATTAGCATTTAATGTTCGAACAAGAAACGGTGCTGGGCCTCCTCGTAGAAAACTACCCCACGGACCATACGGTTGCGGTTCAGTTTCTGCAGATGGCTCCCATAATGATGTTTGTTTGTTAAATATAGGTGGTTTAGATTTGTAGGTAGTATCGTATGGTTTGGGGGGTGGCAATGCTGAGAGATTTGTTGTCGTGGATATTCTTTGTTTTTTAAGAGTTGATATCGGCTGTATTGTAAATGATGAAACTGTGGTAAAAACTAAAAGAAGCACTGATAGAAGTATTAATTTAGAGGTGTCGGGTATAAACATGGTTGCTGTAGGATAGTAACGAGGAGTAGAGAAGGGGAGTTGGGGAAGGTCTTTTCAAAGATACGGTATCCTCGATCATAAAATGATACAAGCATTTTTTTTCCCATTTTCAATCTCGCTACCGGGTAGAAAAAAATGGTAACTGGAAAAAAATGGTAACTCTTGATTTTTCTACGTAGTTTGTTAGTAAAATCAGGGATGACTCTTCATTTTTAAAATCTATACTATATAATATATTATTGCAATACCGACGTAACCAACACTATTAGTATACATAAGAACAATAAATAAACTGTATAGTTTACTATAATTGCAATGTTTATTGTGTTATTGCCTATTTACTGGTCAAAAGATACCCAAATTTGCCTTATTATTGTATCCTACCATCTCTAATATCGTTCGACGGCCCAATCGGATTGCAGAAATGAATTCTACATGCAATTTAAGGTCATATATGGGTCGCCGATATTATAATTGCAATTATTGCAATGCATATTATCCGCTCGATGGCCAATTTTGTGCTATCACTAACAAATTTGTTAGTGGTATCCTTAAATGGTAATTACCATTTTTTCTGCCCGGTAGCTCGCATCCACAAACACAACATACCTACCTAGGAAGACATACAATAAGTACTAATAAATAAATAATATAATGAGTTCATCCGAAGCAGCAGCACGCAAACTCCTCATAGGGGACGGTACTACCAAACCTAAACTGGAGTATTTTAATATCGAAGGAGTTGCAGAACAAATTCGTATTGCCCTATCAATTGCAGAGGTTCCATTTGATGATGTTACTGTGGCATTCCCAGATTGGGGCGCAAAGAAGCCGACTACAAAACATGGACAACTGCCTGAATTGATTCTCCCGAGTGGAAAGATCGTTACAGATTCTATGGCCATGTTACGATTGGCAGGTGAAGCGTAAGTGTAATGTTATGTCTATTGTATATTCGTATTGTATTTACTGATAATGTATGTCACATACTTGTGTGTGTAGTGATGCCACAGGAAAGTTGTACCCGCAGTATCCGAAGAGGGCAGATGTTGATTCAGTTTTGGGATTAGTGGGAGATCTTAGCCGAGCTTGGCGACCGGCACTGTATATTGGTATGCGTCCAACTGCGATGGGACATCCAGAAAAGAAAGATTGGGCAGAAGCTGATGCAACAATTGAGAGGCTAAGAACATCGTTCTTAGTAAATGAATTACCGCGTTACATTGGATATTTTGTTGATTTCATTAAAGAATCTGATGGTGACTTCATGTGTGGAACTGACTTGACAATTGCTGATTTAGCGGCCTATATTCAGATCAACTATTTCAGGCGAGGTATTGCAGACCACGTACCCAAGGAATCATTGGATAAGTTCCCAGAGATATTGGCGTACTTGGGTCGAGTTGAAGGACATCCAGGATTTGCCGCATACAAGGCTAGCAAGAAGTAGAGGAGAGTATTTGACATTGGGTCACTACATATTTGATTTTACAATTGGGGAAAGGGTTAGGTTCTTAGTGAACAGTATAGTATGTACAAGAAATAAAGAAAAAGTCTAACCTAAACTGGTATAGATGACCCGTCATTTACTATTCATTAAGGCACTGTATTTTCTGCTCTGATCGAGGAAAGGATTTGATATGATTGCTTTTTATCTTCCCTTCTGAACCTTGTCTCTCGATAAATGTCGTCTCCTCCAGGAATCATACTCTTTCTTTCCTTGCCACTCTTGTCGTACATTGCCTTGTTTGTGGCAATATAATTCTCCATATCTTCGTCATATACACCACCAATCTTTGCTAGTCTTCTACTGTATTGCCATTGAAATGATCCAAGAAAATGAGTATCTACCACTCTTCCAGGTGAGCTTGGACCACCGGATGATGCATCCCTTTCTGCTGCAACCATTCTATCAGATAATGGAGGTAGCGAGATACTACCAGGTTTACATGTGAGTTGTGATACAACTGCGCTTCCTTGAATTTCAAACAAAGGAAAGGGCACTACACTCAATGGTAAACCAATAAATGAAAGTGACGGATATTGTGCATGCCAGAGCTGTTCATATAGTGGCTTGATACGACGCTCCCCTGGAATATTTTGTAATTCCAAGTTTGATTCATCATTAATAAATGGAAATGAGTAGTCATAGCCTGAGCAAAAAATAATCACATCCACATAATTTACTGTCAACTCATTGTCTGATGATGAAGAGAAATGTATGTGACCATTCTCATCTATTGATTGTGTTCTCGGCATTAATACTACCTTATCATAATCTTGTTTCTTGTCACTTGTAGAATCACTCAGATATACACGTTTTGCAACCCTCGCTATTTCCCTCGCAATATCGGCACCTGATGCTCTGGCCCCTATACATAGTACAGTTTGCCCATCATATTTATTGGGATTGTCATATGAAATTGCATGTTCAATTGTACCCGAGAAGTTGTCGATACCATTTATCTTTGGACTAGATGGCTGATCATAATGGCCATTACAGATGCATACACTATCAAAGGTTTGTTTGTGAGATTGATTGTTTGTATTGTCAGTCCACTCTAACGATATCTGTGGCCATGTATCACAACCATTCTCTCCCTTTTTTTGCTCATCTTGTAATACTTTTAGTTGATCTACGGTACATCCAAATCGTATATGCTTTAACAAGTTGAATTCTTTTGCATAATCTTGTAAATATTGTTGTACTTCAGAATGACTAACATAACTAGGCTCTGATCCATCACCACTACCCCAGGGCAACTCTTTGTATGCCATTAATTGTTTTGGGAGGTTTGTACGCAAAGAGCGATACATTGGTCTAGTTTTTGTTTCATCTTCCTCATACTTCCATATTCCTCCTACTTCATTTCTTGATTCTAATATTGTCACTTCAAATTTAACACTGTTAGGGTTGGAGTGTTCATTAGCTTTTAGAAACTGTCGAGCTGTTGCTAAACCAGCAGCACCTCCACCAATTATCCCAATCTTTTGTACATTGCAATTGCTATCCCCATTATTCATACTGGTCGCCGACATTGTGAAAGATGTTGTACAGAATGCACGAGTGCAAAAGGGTGTTGTTATAGCGAATATTCTTCTTAGTGGTACCATTACCATCGTCTACCGGCTGAATGAATACCGTATGGTTGATAACTCTTAGAAAAAAAAATAGTGGCAGATAGAAGGGGGTAAGAGGTAGGAGGGTATCCTTTTGCCTCTAGTCTCTGACGCTCCTCAGGGTGGAGTGTAGTGGGATCATCTATGTTATATTTGTACAAAATCATCGCGCTAATCAGTTAACTGGTTGTCTAGGTTATATGTCGTCAACTTCTTCCCATGATGTATCAAACAGAGGCAGTTTGAATCTCTCCACCAGATTAAACATATCCATATCATAAAAATATTTTCGTGTGTCAAACTCGTTCGTAATCTGAGCCCGAACAAGCTGTTCGCCTTCAACCAAGTATACAATATGTTCAATTTTGTCTATTTCATCATTTGTTATTCGTATTTCCATCTCAATGGTATCAATACATATCCTTCGACAAGATTGAATCATATAAGTTGTTGCCTTTTCCAAGTCCGACTTAAACATTCTTTTCATATCGGATATGTTGGTCCTAATACCATGCTTTGATGTCATTACAAAGTTCTTATCAAAGAGTAGATCAAAGATATATTCAATCTCGGAGAAGTCTTTTCGAGTGCCATCGAATTGATAGATGAATTGTCTCATAAGTTGTTCACACATTGTCGATATATGATGATATTTGTAGATTTGTTGCAATGGTGTGTGATGTAGTTGTTGCAGCTTCAGCTCGTTTTGCTATTCTTGATTTAATTGTCTTTTTGACTTTATTATGGAAGCTATTTGCCTGACAGAGAGTCTTGCCTCTCTTGTCAACACCTATCTCGTTTGATCTTGCATCCATTAACCCTAAAATTGATTAACCCCAAGCTCATGACAATTGATACGATCATATAAGCTTGATCTCAAGACACTCTTCATACGATAGATGAGTATGCATAGCTCATAAAAAAACAAAAGCAACCAAATCAAATCAACCACATAAAGCACAACTGTTAAACATATCATCAACACATATCATAATCATGGGACTTTGTCAATCAACATCATCCGTTTCACCACAAGTAAACAAGTTCAACAGTATTGATCAGAAGAAGAATGAGGAGCCAAATTCTGTTCCACAAGTTAACACAGCCACTGCTATACCCCAGCAAATAGCTGTCAAAACTCCGACAGTACAGAAACCCAACGAAGCAAAGGATATCAAACCAATTGGGGCAAGTGCCGGTGTAGGACTATCACCAACATCAACTACAGTTATTGTTAAGGAGAGACTTTTCTCCAGTGATTCATTTCATATCAAACAATTCCCTAGTCGAGGGCCGCTTGGCAATGGAGTCCATATCAAAGGCAAACGATTTACACGTCTTGAAAAGATGGGTTTATACGATGGAGAGGGCAAGATGTTAGCCGTTTGCATCCAAAAGAGGGACTTTGGAGGAAAGACGTTCAAGTTATGCGTTCCCGAACCAGTATCTGTTGGTCAGCCACCAGATGAAGTATTCAACCATCAACCAATGTATACATACTGTATTGTCAAACATGTTCCCTTTCATAATGGTCAGGATGTTTTCTTGCCCGGGAAAGATGTTCCAGAGTACGAAATAAGACGGGTAGGTGGCTTTGGAACCCGAAAACTAGTCATGCAGAAACGAGGCGTACAATCTCCAGTTGCCACGGTGGAAGGCAAAATGCTAACCATGCAGCCAAATTACGATATCTGCTTCATGATATGTCTTCTCGCTATATGCGATGAGATGGATGATGATCATCGAGGCCCCGGTGGGATGGTAGAAAGAGATATGAGAAGAGAAATAAGAGGTGAAATGAGAGGAGGAAGAAGAGGAAGAAGGTTTTAGGATGTGTCACTTACCTGTGCATGTAATATAATGCAAAGCCATATTATTAGAAATATACAATAAATCTTCATCATTTGATACTTTGTTGATTCAAATCAATCTCCTTTGCGTCTACCACTCCCTTTTCATATGCACTCCGATTCAGTAGAATTGACTTGGGCTTACGAGCTGATCGAACTTTAATCTTCTTTGACTAAACAGAACATAGTACACAACGTAAGTAAGTAAGGGATATCATATGTAAAGATGTACAACAAAGCAGTATTACATACCTTCAATACGTCAGTGGCGATCTTTTTGTGGTGGTCTATTAGGGCTAGATGAGCAGTATTCTCTCGTTCAAGTTTATTCAAATCATTGGAGCTTGCTTCATCTTTAGCGAGTTCATCTTGCTGAGATTCGTCATCACTCTCTTGATGTGCTTCACCACTGCCTGCTGCTCTCTGCTGTGCTCTCCTAAGTTTCTCCTTTCTATTTTCCTCTTCTTTTCGTTGTCCTTCCTTAACATCTTGCTCTAGTCCATTAACTATTCCAAGAGCATACGATAAACGAGCTGTTTTAGTCTCCTTTGCCTTTTGTGATGCTGCTATTAATATGGACACTTTGGTAGAAGGCTCGTAAGTTGCAGCCATTAGTGATATTCTCTCGCTAGCAATCTTGAAAGCATATGCAGCAAGTTGAGCGTTGACCCTGATGCCATAGAATGTCACTGAACATTCTCCTTTTCTACTAGGTGTAGCCCTCGATACGCTCTTAAATGCCTCGACATTAAAGTTCAGACATGTGCAGCCGACGAGGAAATCTTGCCATCGAGATAGAGACGAGAGCGGTTTGCCATTCTTTCTATTCTGTATCTTTGTGGTGACAATACCTCCCTTAAGTCCATCATCGTCATTTACAGTAGTAGAACAGTCATTCAAAGATCCATCACCTCTCTCATTAAGTAATAAGGCCTGATCGAGATTGTGTCGCTCCATCAATCGACGGGCCAACTTCATTGCATTCTTGGCTTCGTTCTCATTTGAATTATTATGAAATCCAGTGTTGAGTAGTTTGATAATGCGTTTTCTGATAGAATCTACTTGTTCCTTGTCTTTGACATTTGTAGATGAATCTTCTCCTTTGTTATCATCCTGTGTAACTTTGGCACCTGGGCATATCGGTATGTCTTTATCCTCCAATATCACTTCGATTGGTGATTCCGTCACCTTCTTTCTTTTCCTCCGTTTAGCTGTAGATGGTGAACTATGTTGTCGTTTTCTCTTCTTCCCCATAGCAGCAAGTTGTTTCTCATCCTGATCCTCCGAGTCGTCATCATTAATTTCCTCGGCATCATCCCTCATCTTTCGTGCTTGCGCAGCTCTCTTCTCTAACATAATAGCAGTGACATCCTCAACACTAGAAGAGTCACCGCTGCTAACGCTTATGACATCATCTTCATCACTTTTGTATTCAAAAAGAGACCTAGCCTCGGTTTTCTTCATATTACCAAACTCATCATACTCCCAGAAACCAGTCTCTTCATCGTCGCTACCACTACCAATGTCAATAACCTCCTGACTGGCCTTATGTTTAGCAGCATATAATTCTGTAACATCTTCTATATCATCAGAGTCCGAATCATCTTTGTTATTAGACTGAGCACTTGCATTAGTAGCAGATGGCAACATATCATCAGTACTTTTTACCTGTGAAACAGTAACAACCTTGCATTTGGATGGGATGAGATCTATCAACTCACAATTGTTTGACATTGAAGCTACACTCTCTTTATAATAATTCCCACAAAATAATATCAACTCATTACCATCAGTAATATCTGCCAATTGTTTGATACTTCTAGTATATTTTTCTGTATTTGATTCTATACATGTTAATGTCCATTTATTATATATCTCAGTAAATATAGTCGATATATATGGTGATGGTGCGTACGATGGTTGTATACCTAATATTTTACCAAGTTGCAATAAGAGTGAGCACATGATGTACTTTCTATTGTCTCCGTTATTGTTTTCTGTGATGCTATTGACAGTCATTGAGTGTTTATGTACAGAGACTCTTATCTGTTTTGTTTTGTTATTATTATTGGAGGTAATATCTTGTTTTTGCAATTGAATAGCCACTTGTATCGACCTCATGATTGTAATTTATAACAATTGGTATGGACGATAAACGATAGTACAGTCACTTGCAAGTGGTTAAAACTTATAGTACAACTCAATCAACCACCTTTACTCTTTCTCGACGGACGTCAGGATTTTGTAGATGCACCCTGCCTCTAGAGAGCCCTATGTAGGAAGATTGCACCTGTTGCCTATTGCAATCCATCATGTTTAGCGTTTCATTATACACAACAACCCACATGTTATGGACATGATTACAGATTCATGATGGTGAGAAGAAATGCTTCTCACTAGTAAGAAAGACATTTCTTCCATCCACTAAACTTCACACCGTAAGCTTTTTTTACTAACAAAATGTAACTCTCTCAATATTAGGTATTTTCCAGTCACTGAACATTCTGTTGTGGTCTACTTGATGCCATCAATCCATTTCTAAAAAGAACTTGGCTTGCATGTTGCATTTCAGTGTTTTATAAGGGTGGAGAAAATCAAAAAATCTCAATCTTGTCCCAATCACATCAGATTGGGTGTTTGTGGTGTGATATTCAAAGTTCTCTACAGAGTCATTGTTTTATACATCCACACTGATAATTAGAATCACACTAAAATATGTGAACACCCACATGATGTCCAAACATTGTCGGACAGCCGGTTTGATTTCGAAAATCTGACCCAATCTGAGTTCTGAGGCAAGAGAACCGCCAACAAGTGGCCACAAAAGTGTGATTGAGGGCCCTACAATGGTGCTGATAGTGTCCATTGGTCTTTTATATACATATACATAAAGGACAGCCGGTTTGATTTCGAAAATCTGACCCAATCTGAGGCAAGAGAACTGCCAACAAGTGGCCACAAAAGTGTGATGGAGGGCCCTACAATGGTGCTGATAGTGTCCATTGGTCTTTTATATACA
>Ga0214479_101196_pt1 | contig 11056 bp, 11 predicted proteins | sample M1_20Mar14CPVII9_5_FD_165054 | JGI IMG/M metagenome (GOLD analysis project Ga0214479, IMG submission 165054) | Marine eukaryotic communities from Monterey Bay, California, United States - M1_20Mar14CPVII9sort6BwellE14 | ecosystem: Environmental > Aquatic > Marine > Unclassified | place: USA...
TATTTGTTGTTACCAATTACACCGGAGAAAACTTTGATATGATTTATGAGAAAGTTTGGAATGATGAGCATGTAGAACTTGGTTCTATTGATACAGAGGAAGTAGAGGAATCTACTGATACTGATATGGAGGAGGCTGATGAGGATGGCGGCAACACCGAGGACTCAATGACTGCTGCCAAGGATACAGAGGAAGATGATCCAGAATCTGATACTGAAGAAGAAGAAGATGAAAGCAGTGCAAACAATGGTCGTCGTCTCTTTGTTGCAATTACAAGTATGTTCTCGACTCTTCTAGGATCCTCTGTTTAGGCAAATCGTTATGAGTTTAATGGTTGTGTAGGGACAAGCTCGTATACTTAGTCCGACTTAGTTAATGAAAATGTTGGAAAGATCAATTATCCGTGCAGTATCAAATTAATACTCATAAGATTAGATAGTATATATGAATAGCATCTAATCACCCCCTCTCAACGTATGCTGGACTGACTAGGATGTATTAGTATTATCATTATACGACTACAGGTGTCAGTACAAAAAACAAGCAGAAGCAATCGAAGCAAGGAAAGTCAGGGGTCTTAGTCAAATAGATCGTTTTCTGACCCAATACAACTGTCACAGAAAGAGTAGTAGTCATAGTGTTGGACCAAGTGAGCAGTGACTTCATCTTTGAACTCCATAGAAGCTTCCCAAATACATTCATCACTTTTGTTCCTCTTATCATTCGTAGATCTGTGTACATACTCATCGACAATCCTTTTCGATTGGAGATATTCTGACATTAACTCCACGTACTTGGTGAACTGAAACTTCACATCATATAACACTTAACATTACCGTTGGGTAGAGTATCTCCATCGACCAACTTATTACTAAATCTCCCAATTGTGCTAATACATCTATCAATCTCGTTCTTCAAGTCGGTTGTGTCACAATTGAACTGCAGTCGCTTATAGTTGCATTGTGACATTAAATGATCAAGAGGGTCCCGACAGGGTAAATGTAATTCAAGGTCAGTAGGCCAGTTCTTGAACCTCTTCCACCAAACCCAAGGTACTTGGTGACTTATCCAGTCACAATCTTCATAACCAATATCATTCATTATGTCTCCATGAATCCATCCACGATTTCCATGCTTGTTTACTGTATGTTGTACGTCCTTTACCTTCCTCCAATTAGTATTATTGAAACGCTTGTTGGCTTGGTAGTAGTCAAAAGAGTATCCCTTATGTCCACATACCCTTTCAAAGTTGAGAGCTAACATACCATTGAGTGTTGTTCCTGCAGTTTTTGCCATATGAATGTGACCGTATGTGATATTCTTTCTCATCAACTTCTTTGACTGTTGCAATAGCGTTCTTAATCTATCCTTTTGGATCTCCAAGTCATGTACTCGTTTAGTAAGGATAGTCTTCTCATTCTCATTGAAATTGAATTTGTAATACTGTCCCGACAAAGACAACATACAGAACAACCACAATAGACTAATGGAGACTGGCATTGGGAGGATAGACTTCATCATTGAGCAATTGATCGATGAAAGAGTATCAACTATAGGGCGATGAAATAGAAGCGTGCAGTTGTTGTTTGTTTTAGAGTTCTCATTTGATGTTTTGGGCAATAGATGTAGAAGTACGATTGAAAATACTGCATGCAGTTTCTACTTTCATGCTACTAACATACCAACCAATCAGACTATTCGATCATATATGAGCTTCACTACTAGCAAATACAGTGTTGTTGCTATTGCAAGCATTATTATCTAATAATCGCTCCGAATAAACGACAGGCCGTCCTCTTTTTGGAGGATGATATCTTCTCCTTCATTCAACATTCGTCTTATCTACTTCTTTATTATTAGTTTGAAGGGGCTTCAGATTCTTGTATACTACTCAGTAGTATACTACTACTATTACTACTACCGTTCATTTGCATAGAGGCTCGATATGCGATTGTGAGGAAGATGAAAAATGAAGCATATATTGGACACTTTACTCGTTACTGCAATGCCGACGACGAGAAGAATACAAACACTTAATCAGATAAAGTAGCAGAAGAATAGCAGCTGAATTATCTTGATCTATATACTGAAAAACCATATTATGTTATGATGATAAGCATAGTCTTGCTCCAGCGCATGATGTGGCGAGGATACCAAATACCGCCAAAGGAGTGAGTATTCTAGTAGAACTCATTGAAATGGACGAGATCACATCAAGCCGTCAATTACTCTCCATCAATAATCTAACTATCAATATTAAGCAGCAATATGAACCTCTCCACCATATTGACCACCCTGATCAGTATCAGCGCTGCCGTAACCGCTCAAACAACAACATCGCCCGTGATCGAGGCAAAGGACGATAAATTTACAATAACTTGTGATAATGTAATAGATTCCCCGTGTGTAGTAACGACGGTGGCCGGTTAGATGTGTTACTTAACGATGACTCCTACTCAGTCTTACAATCCCAACTATATATTAAAACAGTTCAAACACAACCACCAGCTGGCTATGGACATTGTGATATTGGAAATAGAAGAAGTAGTAGTGATAATCGAGAGGTGGTAGTATATACTCCTGGAAGTAATGTCAAGATGGCTAATGAAATAGTTTGTGAATATACAGTTTGTATTATAAATACAATGGATTGTGATACTGCTAGAATTTCTATTAGATTACAGGAACAACAATTGATACAGTGAGGAATAGAGAGAAAAGAAGAAAGTATTTAGAGCATTATAGTATTGTCCTTATGGTATTAATGAAGAGTATTATATGATTTTGGGATTAATGATGCCGTAGTACATGCAGTGGTGACCATGTGAAGTACTAATCATTATACCAAAGGGCAAGAAGAAAGAGGAGATATACATCGACAGTTATCAATAGCATTATACAATCATCAAATGAAAAACAAGAATACTTTTTACTTTACATCATGATAACTAGTAGTTGACGATGACGTCTTCTCTCTTGAAAGGAGATACGAACCAAGGAATTGAATTGCAAGTAGACCAATCGGGGCAGTGATAATAATGGCAAGGATAGAGGTTGATTGGATAATACTTCCCCATTCAATAAGGGTACTATTACTTTCACCGTAACTCTTTCGTATCATTGTCAGGGGAAGAGAACAAAGTGCTGCTTGAACTGTAGCCTTTGGACACCAAGCAGAGGAAACGAATAGTCTTTCCTTCATTGATAAGTTGGCACCGGCACAAGATATAAATGCTATTGGTAACCGGATAAGCAAACCAATGAAAACAACGGCACAACTCTTGAATACAATTTGACTTGACATTTCACTTAGATCAAAGGCAGCTCCTATACTTCCGAATAGAAGAGGTACTATAACGATATTCCACACAATGTTTAAATGTTTTCCAACAGTATGAGGTAAGGCAGTCTCGTCAGGACTGCACTTGGTATACGCAAGAACAAGTTTATGCTGCCAAAGTTGATTAGCAATGAGTAGTGTACTAGAAAGAGTATGTGCATGATATGATATTTAGTATTGGATAACAAGATGATGACACGACAAACAATGTCTACTCACCCAACCGCACCTGCTCCGTCCAATCCAATTATCTTGTATCCATATGTCATGATTAATCCCAATTCCAAGGCAACAATGGAATGCTGCCAATCATAATCAAAGTAGTATCGTACAACGGCTAAAACACAACCAGCAAGACAGCCCGAAACAATGCCAAGGAAGATTGCAACTGGACCGTGGTAGAATGCAGCCAATATCAAGTTATCAGAGCTGTCCAAAGCAATGCCAATACAAATAGTATATCCTGTAATGGCAACAATATCATCAAAGGCACAAGCCGCCATTAGTAGACTTGGTATTCCCTTGTCAACTCCATATCCCAAGCGTTTTAGATTCGTCATGCTGGGCACAATGATTGCAGGTGAGACTGCTGCTAGTATGAAACCCAATGCAAGGCTAAACATTAGTGACATGTCGAACAACCAATGAGCAATGTATGCGGTTGCAATTGCTTCACATAAACCAGGTAATAATGTCAGTCGTAGTGCTACGAATCCAGCCTTTATCACCTTGTTCATATCAATCTCACAGCCAGAGATGAGTAGTATGATACACAAGCCAGTAGTTTGTATGAATTCACCAAAGTGAGGTGACACATTAAAGTCAATTGGTACATTGGCAAGTAAAATGCCAGAAGTTAACGAGCCAAGTAGTGGAGGAACACCAACAAGTGAAGTAAGGTAGCCCACAATGCTTGATACCAACCACAATATAGAGACAGTAATGACATCTTGAGATGATATTGCAACTGGTTGGTTATGATCTTGTACAATGAGGTAGATGCAAATGCAACCCAACAAGATGATTAGTAATGTACTGACAAAGTCGTTATTTAATGTCTTCTTCTTTTCTGAATTTGTAGTATTATTGGCATCATTGACATTGTCTGGATCTATCATTGTGGTAGTCATCGTTGTTGATGATGTGTAGAACAATGCTCTACTACTAGTGCTTGACAGAATGATTGAATGGGTGCTTAGACTGTCATTGACTTCTTGTTACAATGATTAGGTACTAGGTAGGTACATAAGTGAAGAGAGTGAGTTTCACTTTTCATTTCAACACTTACGAGTCACAACTCTCGGCCAATCGTGATCAACTAACAACAACAATACAATCAAACATGGTACTAATACATCTCAAATCTACAAATAACAACAACGGCAATGACGATAATACTAGTTTCATGTATGAAACAACAACATCAACAAAGGTGGATGAATTAATCAAGTCATTGGTTGAGATTCACAATAGTAAGACGGGAGAATCACTCAATGCCGATGATGTATGTCTTTGGACATGTGGTAAGGAGTTTGTCCGAGGCAAGTTAGTTTCCGATAGACTTGGGAGTTGTAACAAAAAGACAAAGATCATTTGCAAATTAACAACAAAGGGAGAAGGAGCACCAATGAGAGAACCAATTGTAAACGAGGCAGAAAGGAATGCAATGACGGAATTCTATTTCAAACGTCAAGAGGAGATGAAGAAGTTGGCAGCGGCAGATAAGGATGATTACTTGAATAGTCAATGGGCTGATCCCAAGGGAATGAAGAAGTCATTACAAGGTCTAAATGACGTCAAGGCTCCTGGGTTTAGGTAATGACAGGTTTAGGTAATGATTTACGATGAAGTGGACGAAGCAGACTCGTACACCACAAACAATGAGCGTCACGATCAATATAGCAGCAGTATACATAACATTGGCGACATGTAACGACATTTGTATTTGTAATAATCAGCTTATCATAATACCGCCATATCTCGTGCTAATCTCTAATCTCTATACCTTTACCCCCTGCTCTATTCCACCCCTTATCATTATTCGTCTACCTCTCTATCACCAGTGTATGATATAGATTATAGTTTTAAACTTGCCAATTCCTCGGTAGTCTCCTCTACATCTTCTCCATTACTACTACCTATTGAAGTCACATATGCTTGACACTCTTCCCTTGTAGCAAACTCACGACAAGACATCCTACCATTCTTGAACGAGATATAATACCCACAATCTAGTGGAGTTCTATCATGACGCTTGAGATTGTTTGGACCGACAAGTGCTGCATTACCCGATCCTTCAAATATGATCTTATACCTGTCCTTCTTGGTAATATACTTTTCTACTACGCATGTCTTGCCATTCAATTGTGGATGATTCGGCAGGTTCATTACCTCACACCTTCGACCTCCAAACTCTGATGAGATGAGGTTGGCTAATTTGTCATTCCCAGATTTGTCCATCGCCAAAATGAATAATTCCCTATCAGATATTCCCAATCTACATTGTTTAACTGTTTGTACAAACTCACGTGGCATAGATATCTCAGCACCCCATTCTAGCAATATCTTAGCTTGCTCGAAACTATGCTTTGCTGCATGTATGAGACAACTATATCCATTAGCATCCAATGCATTAACATCTGCTCCGTATTGCAACAATATAGACAGCAAATCAGAATTGGCAGCATGATCTGCCACTGCCAAGTGAATTAATGTAGCGTTTAAATAATCTGGATATCTTGCATTCAGTCTCTTCTTATCAACAGGAGATCCCAGCCAATCCATAACACTTTTAATATCATTATTCTTCACCGCATTGAAGATATATTTTGGTATTTCTATGCATCCATCATAATCTAGGCCTTTTCCTTCATAAGTACCAATTTCTGCCTCTAATCTATTGATCAGTTCTAAATGATTCAAGTACATGCCCGAAGTTGTATCACCTTTATCCTCCAACCTACGTTTCTCTTTACGATGATGTTCTAATTGAATTAGCATATCTTTTGATTGGGGGATCTTCTTTCTACACAAAGGACATGATTTACTCCTCTCTTTCTTATTGATATTATCATTATCATAGAGAGAAGCACCAAACTTTGATTTCCATCCATCCAAACAACTGGCACAGAACTTATGACTGCATGGTAGTGTAAGTGCAACGGCAGTTATTGTATCTAAACATATACCGCATTCATCATTAACTGCACAGCAATCAAAAAATGCGGATATTGTGTCGGATAATGTAGATGTGACAACCATATCCACACAAAATCCACCAAATACATTTCCCACACCAATATCCACCAACTCATACAATATCCACCACAATCTCCATATCCCTAAAATAACCGAACAATTCTAATTCCCATCTGAATACCACACTATTTCCAAAACAATATCCACCATGATGACACCAATTTCTGCCGTTGCTTTGATTTTGAAGATTGTTGTTTTATTTCTCTAAGTCTGTGTAGAGGTAACACATAGAGTAGCTCATAATTTAGCAACAGTCACTATCAACACACCTCTCTAGAATATTGCAACCATCGCCATGATATGTTGTTGCCGCCGAGTAGTATCGCTATTGCAATCTCAGCACTATCACCAGTCCGACGCCGAGTACAAGACGAAACCTCCAATACTACCGCCAACGATGTACACCGGCCACAACAAGTTGTATTGATAACTGATGAAGTAGAAGAGAGAGGTTTGGCAGCATTGGTATTGGATCATCGATTTATCGATCAACCTATGCACCTATCATGTCTATGGCACGTCGCCTACGCCAACCAGCGCCGCCGCCTATCACACACAGATCATCGGTGCACAAGCAAGGGCTGGTCGTCGAGGCTGGTTGTTGTTAGTTGCAATCGTTATAGACGATGATTGATTTGATATTCATCATATGGACGTAGAAGTGGTCGAGGAGGATACCAGCGGAGAGAGGAGAGAAAAAGAGGAGAAGAAGAATGACATCAGCTGAGGACAGAAGAGAATGAGGATCGATGGCCGCCGCCAACTGATATCAGCGGCAGTTATTAAATTGTGACATAGCTTTATTATCGTCGTTGTGTTGACGAGGCTGCTATTCGGCTCCGAGAGAAGGAGGAGTAGAGAAGAAGATAGATGACATGAGAGGTGTGAATCATGCTCGAAATTTCCCTTTTCCCAAAATTTCCATTTTTCCCTACGCTCGACTAACCTAACAAAAATCAAGGGAACTGTATGTGAGTCACTCGCCCTTTCTCGCTGTTGATTCTTGCCGTGACTAAAATTCCAACTGCCACTCTCACTCATGTTCCCCCACCTCCAATCGACGCTGAAAAGCCCTCCTACTACTCTACACACACCACACTCTACTGTATATAATGAAACGAATTGATGTCCAAATGAGTTCCAGATACTATCTACGCCGATAATACAGTCCACGCCGCCGTCAACTTTTATCTGTTAGCATCATAAACATAAGCACAAAAACATCTACTTAATTGAGATGCTTCTACATGCATCTACTTGTAATAAAAGACATACACAGCTCGTCCGTCCCTTGTCGGCACTCGCAATACAGTCTCCATTATGGTTGATATCCAATGCTCAGTTGGTATAGCCTAACGGCACAAGAAGGATGGATGATACGTCCGAGGTACAACATGAGTTATCTTTGGTATGGTACTACAAATAGTTTAAGGCGTGTCCAAACTAATCTCTCCCCTTCCCTCCATAAGACCCTAATGTTACGTCGTGTATAAAAGTGAGAGAATACAGTACAAGTTATCGATTGGTAGATACTTATCAAAAAGAAAATAGTAATATTGATTATTGAACACAATTAGTATGAGATTTACAAAAGTACATGCAACATATTGTTTGAGGCGTGTCCAAACTAATCTCATCCCTCTCCCCCCATAAGACCCTAATGTTACGCCAACGAAGGAGATTTACACACACAAATCATATATTAAATAGTTCTTTCAACAAACAATAATGGAAATACTTGTTCGGGGATGGGTATACAAATTTATTCGATATGTTACTATATGATGTTGCCATCAGTTACCAAATAGAATGGATATCCAAACAAATATAGAACAAACTATTGATAATCACAGATAATCATGGCAAAAGAGTTGTTAAATCGTGTCCAAACTAATCTCATCCCCTCTCCCAAAGACCCTAATGTTATAAGGAGACCTAAAAGATATACAATAAAATAAACAAAGGAGTTAGTATTACATACAGATTCAGTTACGATTTCTAACAAACACAATTGAATATAATTAATGATCCTATATTAATGTATATAGATATGTTGATGTTAATGTTGTGTATAAGAGAGGAGAGCGTGACTACAAATTTTTAAATCATACAAGAATTAAAACTGTCGTAGGAGAAAATGGAAATATTGGGAAATGGGAAAATTCGGGAAGGATTACATATTATCGATGACATGATAGAATATGATGTGTCATTATTAGATATATTGCAATAGATGATAGTGTAGTAGTATAAAGTAATTGCAATGAAATAACAACGGAAACAACGATATTAGATTAGTGTGGATATTGCTATATATGTGGTGGATTTAGTAGTGGTGGATATTGTATCGGAATATGATATCGCTAAATGGTGGATATTGTGTCGAAGATCCTCCTCAATTACGGAATAGGTGTCGGATATTGTAAATTGGCGATTAGGCCAGGCTATGATTACCTCTGGTGGATATTGTATGGAAATTAGTACCACATGGTGGATATTGTGTGGATATTGCCAAACTCCGCCACAATATCCGCCCAATCTGATTGCTGTGTGTTTGATCATCCGGCGTCATTTGTATACTGTCTTTGTTTTTATGAAATGGTTGTGTGTCAGTATGTGTTTGTGGTATCTTTTGCAATACTAAATCTAAATATGTGTCTCTGCCGCCGTAAGTGCGATAATGCCGTCAGGTTGACAATCAGATTATTATTTACACTTATTCTTGTGCTCTTATACGGTATATTACTTGGAGGCTTTATTGAGCTGTGTAACAAGGTGCAAGTGATGTGCATATAGAAAATTACGTTTGGTTGTTAAATCAATATCTCTTGTGCTCAATAATGACACCAATTACCGCCACAAAACCACTGCAGACCGAATGGGCGTTAAATAGAGATGTAGTGACAGTACTGATGGTATATGAAATGCTTTTATTGCAATAGAATTGACAATACATACTAATAGTGCACATCTTATGTCGTATGTATATGTCACTTGCAATTTTCTGTTTGTTGTTGATAACTTTGATATAGTCGTTTTAGATCTCATATAAAGAGAGTGCTTGTATCAAGATACACAGCTTATTCTTATGACATTTCTACTAACTCTCCTACTCTCCTATCTCGAACCTTCCCAGGTGTTAATCCTTAGATCCTTATATATACGTACATAATTCATAGCTTCAGACTTGCCAACTCCTCGGCAGTCTCCTTTACATCTCCCTCTCCACCCAATGAAGAAGAAACATATGCTTGACACTCCTCTTTTGTAGCAAACTCTCGACGAGACATTTTACCATTCTTAAACGTGATATAATACCCACAATCCAATGGTGTTCTATCCCGACGCTTGAGATTGTTTGGACCGACAAGTGCCGCATTACCCGATCCCTCAAATATAATCTTATACTTGTCCTTCTTTGTAATATACTTTTCTACTACACATGTCTTGCCATTCAATTGTGGATGATTCGGTAAGTTGATCACCTCGCACCTTCGACCTCCAAACTCTGATGAAACAAGGTTAGCCATTTTGTTATTTCCAGACAAGATGCACGCCTGAATGAATGCATCTCTATTGGACAGTCCAATTTTTTCTTGAAGATGCGAAAAGGAACGGGGTAACGACATCTCAGCACCCCATTCTAGCACTATCTTAGCCAGCTCAAAACCATCTACTGTTGCAAGCATGAGAAGATTCCATCCTTTGGCATTCAATGCGTTGACATCTGCACCGTATTGCAACAATATCGATAGCAAGTCAGAATTGCCACGGTTACTTGCCAAGTGAGTTAATGACGAGTATATGATCAGGATATCTTGCACTCAATCTCTTCTTATCAACAGGAGATCCCAACCATTTCATAATCAACTTAATGTTATTAGTATCCACCGCGTCGAAGATATACTTTGGTAGTTCTATACATCTATCATAATCTAGGCCTGTCCCATCATAATCACCAATCTCTGCTTCCAATTCTCTGATCTTTTCTACTTGATCCATATAGCGTCGCGAAGATGTATCTCCTTTGGCCTCAAACTCACATTTCTTTTTACGGTGATAATCTAATTGAATAAACATCTCTTTAGACGGAGGAATCTTCTCTCTACACAAAGGACATGACTTGCTCCTCTCTTTCTTATCGATACCGATATTATCATTATGAAAAGAAGCACCAAACTTTGATTTCCACCCATCCAAACAATCAGCACAGAACTTATGTGAACATGGTAGTGTGACCGCTGACGTTAGTGTCTCTAAACATATACCGCATTCATTATCTGTTTGATCGTCCATTCGTAATAGTCTCTTTGTCCGTATGTATTTGTATGGAAAGTTTATGGTTGAGGATCGTGTAAGTGTAATCCTTTGCAATACTAAATCTCAATATGTGTCTCTAAAACGCAGAGTGATTGCAATTAATGCCGTTGAACATAAGATTATTATATTTAGTTCTTG
>Ga0214479_101197_pt1 | contig 11021 bp, 13 predicted proteins | sample M1_20Mar14CPVII9_5_FD_165054 | JGI IMG/M metagenome (GOLD analysis project Ga0214479, IMG submission 165054) | Marine eukaryotic communities from Monterey Bay, California, United States - M1_20Mar14CPVII9sort6BwellE14 | ecosystem: Environmental > Aquatic > Marine > Unclassified | place: USA...
ATTTGCGTATCATGGCACAAAAGTTATTCCCTTTATTAATTGCATGCCGGGCTGATAGGATGATGGTTATGACGATTTGTAAGATATTAGTTATATTAACCAAGCCCATGAATGAAAGTGCTAAGAAGGCTGGTAGGATGAGTGTGGATGTTAAGAATAAGAAGATTGATCCAGAGTGAGTACAGTATGTTCATATTATGTTTGTGTATGTGGTTGATATTTTTATAATTTTTCACATGACACATCTTATGCTCACTTATGTTTATTATAAATTATCATCGGTTTACCTTGTACCAATAGCATTATTCGAGAACAAATTGTATTGCGCGATAATGCCATTGAACAAGCCGAACTACTTATGGAATACAAGAGGCTCTTTGTTAAACATGCAACTCATCATTACTGCTTCCAAGCGAAAAAGCCCGGTGCAGAAGAAAAGACGGACAATTCAAAGAAGGGGTCAGGATTATTATCCGTCTTTGCATCCTTCCTTGATGTACCATTATCGAAAACTGGTTCGGAACGTACTGCTAATGATCATTTGATTATTGAGTTAGTACTGCATCTCATACGTAACCTGTTGAGTATTGCCCCTCTTAATACGTTTGGTTCACCTGAAAAATCACAATATGCAAGTAATTTGCATCGTGAGTTACTAATTGTTATGAAGGAAGAAATGGTATTTGAGGTATTGCGTGTTGTTTGTCAGGACATTGAACGGAGGGAGAATCAGGGGTATAACTTATTGGTAATGGAAATTATGCATCATTTGTTAAGGGGACAGGTAAGTGCTGCTTCATGAATGGTGTGTCCGATAATATATACTTTTAAACTCTATCGCTCATTCTTTCATCCTTTACTTGCCTCCTATAAACACAGGATCCTTCTGATGTTGCACTCTCTGTTGTCGAGTCTCCCATGTCAACTGTCTCGTCTTCCACAAACAATAAGAAGAAGTCTAAAGCAGTCACCAGAGTCGTTCGAACCGCCACACGAGCTCCCAACAAAGGTGGTGCCGATTCACTCAAGTCTCTCCTACAAACGGATCGTCAAAAGGTACAGCTTGCAGCCTCATCTCGTCATTCTCACTTTGGAGGGACTCTATCCGTATCAAAGGCGGATGGAAAACAGAGCTATGTCTCAGCAAGTAATTATCTCAAGAAGACCAAGGCAAGCAGCGCAAAGAGTGGTGCCAAGGGCAATAATAAGGTATCTGGTGGTGGCGTTGGTCAACCAGTGCGTCGTAAGAATAAGAAGGCTGAAGTCTTTGTTGGTTCTGGCAAAGGCAGCACGGCCCATTCTGGTTCCTCTGTGGCATTGACAAAGGGTGGCGGCCCAAACACAAAGCGTGCCTATCTCGCCTTGAACTCCTTTTGTATCCAGTTTATGGCAGATTGTTATGGTACGTTTGTCTGATGCCTGCTGATTATGTATGGTTGCATTTACTTATTATCACCTATTCTCACTTATTATTTCTGTATCAAACATCATCACATACTAGGTCCCGTAATGAAGAGTCTTAAGAATGAATTCCGTCGAGATTCGAGTCGATTGGAAACTGGTGATCGTATCATGTTATTCCGAATCGTTTGGTTCTTTACTCAATGGTGGAGAGTTGCACAGGAACAGCAGAAAAAGGCTGTGCTATCAGGAAAGAAGTTGTTGACCGAAGAAGAGTTCCCAAGCGATGGAACTGCAGCCAATAAACTCGTGTTCACCATGGATGTATACATGTTCAATCTCATTTTCAAGTCAACCGATGAATTCCACGAACACAAGAAGCCATCGGCGTTAACACAGACAGTTGCACTTTATACTGAAATGATTCACATGCTCCATGAAATGTACAACTCCAAGGATAAAACTGAGCATGCCATGTCACTAGGTCTAATGGATCGTCTCTTCTATCAGACCGAGCCACTTGATCGGCTCCCAAAACTTTTAGCACGATGGACGCCAGGCTTATACAGTCGTGAGCATTTGTGTGATCTTGTTGAGTGTTCACATGTTACCTGGAGGTTACTCGATGCGAATGCTCAACGGGTTCTTAAAGCCGTTTCTGCCGACGAGAAGAAACAAAGACCAAAGGACGCCACAGATCGTTTCAACCTTGCTGCGTCTGAATTTGATACGAATCATTACTTTGAGAGAAAGTTCGTGTCGAATCAAATCGTTTTCATGTACACTCAACTTTTGTCGCAATATGGCATCAATGCAGCACATGTCAATCGACACATTGCAGCATACTTCATCCGCCTGTGTAAGCATACCCTGAACATTACTGGAGATGACGATTTGGGTGGTGGCGAGTTTGATGATGCATTGGGAAAGAATGAGCTAGCCACAAAGCAAACAACATTTGAACCCATGCTCTATAACATTGGCATGTTTACTGTTCTTGACAAGATTCTGAACGACCCGGCCATTCGTGATAGGGAAGACTATGCTTCATTGTTGACATTTGCATCATCGCTCATGAAACGATTTGCTCAAGCAGCCGAGACAAACCCCATGCTCTATGTTGAGGCACTATTCAAGCATCCCAATCATCGAAGTTTCTGTGAGGCAGCCACAAACTTGTATGTGAATGAAGAAGTAAGGATGATTGCTGTACGGGACTTGTTGTTGGAAGATCAACGAAGGTATGAACAGGTAGAAGATAATGACGATGAAGATGAAGTAGTTAACAAGGATGCTAACAAGGAGGTTGCAGCCAGTGCGGCTGCAAAGCAGAATACAGATAAGCCACAGGAGGATGAAGAGAGTGAAGAAGAAGTTGAGTTTAACGAGGATGATATGGAAGAGGATATTGTAGTCCGGGCAACAAAGAAACGCCGTAGCAAGCCTCGGAAGAGTCGCAAATCCAAGTTTCAATGGGAGAAAGCCGATGATGACGATGAAGAGAACAACGAGAAGGACGGTGCTAAAGATGATGATGATATTGCAGACAAGAATAATGGAGATGATGGCTCTGGAAATGTAGGAGAGGGTTCTAGTGCCAATAATGATGAAGAGGAGAAGAATGAAACCTCTCCTTCTGCCAAGGAGTCAGAGAGTCCTAACAACTTGAGTGGTAAGAAACGCATTCGAAAGTCTCTTGGAAAGCAAAGCGAAGATTCTGATGATGATGACGAATTTCTAGGAGCATCTGCTCCTTCTTCCAAGGTATCAAAGCGTGTGATCTTTGACGACGACGACGATGATGAATGAGCTTTGTCATTATTGATAGAGGAGGATTAACTAGTCTATATTGTAATCTAATTTTTGGTAGTGGTGTTACAAACTTTATTGGATTTATACATCTATTGGATATTCGATGAACTCGTTTCATAGTTATACATGTGATGTATGTTACTCAAGGCTTCTTAACAAGAGTAATCAACCAATATATATTCTGTACATGTCTATACATACATCTTACACAGTGATCAACATGTACATACATCCTACCATTTTAGAAGAGAAAGTATTAAAGATTCAGCTTTCTCCCAATCATAAGTATGATTCAGCCCAGAACTAGACTATTGTTTTCATTACTAGCTTTTTCAGAGTGATATTTAATTGAAAGTTTATCATATCTCTCCAACAATTTGTTTTGTAACTCTGTTAATAATCTCTTCTCCTCTCCTTCTTCCATTGCAGCTATCATTTCCATTATACATGCAGTACTAAGGTATTTATTCTGCTTTCTATATGAAGTGACACCCCATAATTCATGCATTGTATTTATATCGTGTGGTATACCTTGTGATGATGTGATGGCATAGGGAAAGAAATAATAAACTGTATTAATTATGGGCTTGATATACACATACAGCAAGGTTCATGTGTGGATAAGAAGATCGAGCTTTGTGAAATATGGCCTCTATCTTTTGCAGGAGTTGCTTGTGACCAAGCATAGATACACTTTATCTCTCCATGAAATATGGGACAGTCAGTCTCGGTATTAGTATCGGCATGTATACACTTGAAATTCTTATCAAGAATTAGCAGCCCCAAACACCTTGTTCCCATGATTCGCCACCGATACAGAGGTTTTTGGAAGGATATCATTCTCTATACATAATAGCATTTGCATTAGTTCTTCTGATGTAGCTTTGAGGGGAGCTCTTTGATTATCTTTATCTATGGTAACACCTTCCATATTATTGATATCTTATGTATACTTTTGCATAATATTAATATAGTGAACAGTTCCTTCAACAAATCAACAATCTCCCCATTTACTCTTTTCTTCTATGGAGAACGTAACCGGTACTGAATGTCTCATAGAAGTGCTAAAAAAAATCTTTGAACTCATATGGTAGTGTATCAGAATAAAATGTTGAGTTGCTGCCGCATCTGTAGTGGCACCAAGCAGCAACACTACATGGCAGTCGTTGCTGAAGTTCTGTTGGGTGTTGATATTGCTGATGGATAGATTTGAATAAGTGATCATTTACACATACTCAGCTCTATCTCCAGATTACATTATCGATATCAATTTGTTGTATATCATGGGCAAACTAAAGGCAAATATCATCGGTGAAGGTGATAGTTACGATTATAAAACACTATGTGTACCAACCGTCCCCTGGGCGAAGACGAAGAAACCAATCAAGTTTTACCCACTTGATGAACCTCTTCGTAAGTGCTATTGGATGCCAATTTAGTTCGTATCATCTGCTCTCTCATTTCATTTTTTGACTTCTCCTCACATATACACAGCCCTCCTCGTTTCATTGTTGTAAGTTGAAATGAGTCTGTTTCATGTGTATATGATGTGCATCTAATCGTATATATCTTTGAATCATAGGATGGGATTGCAACATGCCTTTGCAATGGTAGGTGGTGTGATCACTCCTCCATATGTTGTAATGAAGTTTACTGTTGACGGCTTCCCCTTCTCAAATGTTGAGTTACAGCAATATGCCATAGTAGCTGCTCTCATTACGTCGGGCATATGTACCATTATCAACGTTGCGAGGTTTGAGATTCCATTAACAAAGAAGTTGTTCGGTAGACGATTGTTCATCGGAAGCGGACTATTATCTGTCATGGGAACTAGTTTCACCTTTCTACCTATTTTTGAGATAGCTATTAGTCAAATGAAGTTTGATGGTATTAGTGGAAAAGATGCCTTGGAAAGATGCTAGGGACTAGTATGTTATGTGCTCTACTCGAAGTCTTGTTCTCTCTATTGAAGGGCTCCTGGATTAAGAGAATCTTCCCTCCCATCGTCACAGCCGTAACAGTTACCCTCATTGGAGTTGCCTTGACGGGTACTGGTATGAAATATTGGGGAGGAGGTGTCGTCTGTGAGTTCATGTCTACTACTGTGTGTCATATCAAATACTATCCTCTTCTAACCTCAATCGTGCTCTCTACTACTCATGTTTCGAACAGGTGCCGAGATGATCTGGAAAGAGCACGCACAAGTTGTAGACTTGGTTGGCTTCGGGGAGGGTATGGTTAGCCCCGTCCCCAGTGCTGAGTGTACCGGTAGGTTGTTTTATATCACTGTGAAACATAATATAGACTTGTGCTCATATCTTATGCTCTCTCCTCTCATTGACCATGCCAACTAGGAAATGGAAAGGTCGTCTTACCTTATGGAAGTGCTGAATACATTGGTTTAGGCTTTAGTGTCTTGTGCTTTCTTGTTGTCATTGAGCTCTTGTAAGTTCATATCTTCCCATGTATGATTTAGGTATCCTTGAGTATCTTATATGGCAGTATCTTATGAGCATCTTCTATAAACATATATTACACAGCGGATCAGTATTCATGAAGAACTGTAATGTCATCTTAGCATTATTGTTTGGGTACTTTATTGCTGGAGTTTCTTCCTACGGTCCAGAAGATTTGGATTACGTCGATGCAGCTAAGATTCAAGATGCGCCCGGAATCGACTTCTTATGGACTACGTGGTTTGGAATCGGATTCTATGGACCGGCAGTTGTGCCATTGCTTATCGCCTACACTGTTACAACTGTAGAGACAATCGGAGATGTAACTGCAACTCATGAAGTGAGTGAGCTAAGTATCGAGGGGAAAGAATACACTCAGAGGATTCAGGGATCCCTCATGTCGGATGCTGTGTGCTCAATCCTATCAGCTGTCTTTACAAGTATGCCCAACACCACCTTTAGCCAAAACAATGGAGTTATTGCCATGACCAAGTGTGCTAGCCGCAGAGCAGGCATAGCAACTGGTTTCTGGCTAGTCCTTATGGGCGTCCTAGCCAAGATAGCTGGTATTATTACCTCAATCCCAGGAAAGTCCGCGTTAGTATTGTTTTGTTTTGTGTTATTATGTATTAAGTATAAAGTCTCGATGACTTGGCTGTTTTATTTGACCGCAGTTTGCCTTTATTGATTGCCCTTGAATATCATATTTACTAAAATATGTTATAATCTTTTCTCTTTCGCAAGACTGTGTCCTTGGCGGGATGACTATCTTCCTCTTTTGCAATGTTTTTGTAAGGTAAGCAGAAGTTAATTGACACAGGTCACAGACCACCCTTTGATTTGTGGGCATTGGATTCTGATTGTAAAACCAAGATATGAATGCATACTCACGTGGCTGTGGATTGAGTTGAATTGTACATATGATATGGTTTTGCACTTTACAAGCAAATGCTAACAAATACTAACCCCCCTCCCTCCCTCCCTCTCTTCGTGGATATGCTTGTGACCATTGTGTGGAATTAACTTCTGATTTCCTAAGTGGCATTACTTTATTTGGCACTATCGATATGAAGAGTCGACGTAATCGTTTCATTGCTGGAATGTCGTTATGTGTCGGGATCGGAGTTACAGTACTTCCATATGCTTGCCAAGACATGAGGGCCAGCCCATACACCGCAGGAAAGTCCGCGTTAGTAGTATTTTGTCATATGAATTCGTGTGTTCAATATGATGTCTCGGTGATTTGACTACCTCATTTGAGGTTTGTTTGCCTTTGTTTGATTGCCTTTGCAAAACATATGTACTAACAGAAGCTAATATCATCTCTTTTTCATCTTCATAAACACGATAACTCGCATCTTCCAGCATTCTGGACATGTGCTGATTGTAGTGATACAATGAAGGGTCTTCGGAATGCTGTTAGCATCTTCCTTTCTACAGGTTATTGTATCGGTAGTGTTATTGCCATCTTCCTTAATCTCATCCTCCCATCTGATGCGGAAAGTGATGTAGTAGTACCAGCCGGTGATGATAATGAAATTCATTGGTCCGTGATTGGACAGAAATCTGCATACTTCAAACCGGAAGATGTACTACTCGATGATACAGGTAAGGAGGAGGTGTCAGCAGAAGATGACGAATACAAAGAGTTTGAGAAGGAGGCTGGTATTGTTGTGGACACTGACGAACCGCCAAATGAACAGGCAACGGAGGAAGCTGAAGAGATTGCTTGAGCACATTGTACAGCTGTATTTCATCAATTTTGAAGATATCATTCCAATTTTGAGCCGTAGGAATGGTATCATTGTAACACTAATTAGGTTGTTGTATATATTGTGCTGTATACTTTATTTACTCACATATGCGCTGACTTGGCCCTGATCCTCATATGTTTACGACATTATTGTGTATCTTCAGATCATGTTCGTGTATATCGTATCAAAGCCATACTCTATATATATTCAGCGCTGCCATATTAGATCTTCATCATCAGCCTTACTCTCGTCTACATCTTGACAAAATTTGGGCACCTTCAACTCGGCTTGATACACACATATCGAGGGTTCAATTACAAACTTGATCTCAGGTGACTCAATGAAGTCATCTTCAACAATTGCAACTGATCCAGAACGAGGCCCATACAGACCACAAGGTGCTCCTCCCCCATAAGTTGCGACTTTATCATCATCAAAACCGTTAAACAAACCAATCATGAACAGATCACCATTACTTTGTAACTGTGCAAAGTAACCCCCGTCTCTAAATGATACGCTATAAACGGACCCTCCCGCCCCAAAGTGATATGTTTTATTCTGAAGATGCTCAAGCTTAAAACAATCTTCTTCATACACATCAGCGCTGGGGCATCCACAAAGTGCGCCAAATATCTCATAGCGAGTACATTGCTTCGAGTCTGTTTCAAAAAGAGACAATAGTTCCAAATCTTGACATGTTCTAGCGTTCACAATCTTTGTAGGATCTGGGAGCGCAATTTCATCTCCACAGAGTGTACCACAACCTCCTTCATCACTCGAAGGCTCAATGTCAGAACATCCACAAGCATATGAAATGGCTGAGAAGTGTTCTTCACAGGATTTGATTATGGGGTTCTGTTCAGACTTTCCGTATGATGGACCGAGATAAGTTGCCATGTAATCCCAAGCTTCACAAGTCTGACCATATACTTCTTTTTGAGGATTAGGAAGACTTTCACCGCCACAAAGAGGTCCACAAGCATCAGATGCTGGCTTGTTCTTGCAACCACACTGTGCTCCTGTCATGTTGTAGAAGGGGCATACCATATCATGAACTTCTAATCGTGAGTGTAATTCCCAAGCTTGGCATGTCTCTCGTCGAACTATGAGGTCGGGGTCAGGTATTTCACTTTCACCACCCTCACAGATTGGGCCACACGTCCTACGTTGTTGACATAACGTTCCACACTCTGGTTCTATATCTGACAATACCGGACATGCACATCCATATGCAACATCACTGTAATACTCCTCGCAAGTCTCATTCTTATCATTATTGTACCAACTTGGAAGGTACTGTGAATACAAATTCCATGATTCACAGGCCGTGTTCCATATACTATGTCCAGGAGAGTGGAGGAAGTCTTGACCATTTGCACATATACCACCACATGAGTCGGGATGCATTTCATTACCTGTACAACCACATAATGCTCCCATGGCATTGTAATTTACACATTCTTGTGAATCTATCTCGAAGTGACTTTTCAATTGCCAATCCTTGCATGATAGTTCTTGATTGTGTATATCCTTCACTACACGGTCTGGATCGGGTAGGGAGGAAGTATCGGAAGAACTATCTGACGATGAACATAGCATACCACAACTATCCGAAGGTATCTCAATACCAGGACAATCACATCCATATGCAGCAGCAGTATATCTATCAGCACATGACGTCGCATCTTCGGATATGACCAAGTTTGAAGAATTGGTATCCCAACTCTCACATGTTGCACCGAGCACTTTCTTGTTTGGATTAGGTAATTTAGTTGTACCGCATAATGGTCCACAAGTTTGCTTATCTTCTTCTTGTCTATTTCTTGATGGAACAACTATTATTCCAAAAACACATCCCAAAACAATTGAAATTACACCCAGTCCAACTGATACCATAATCAAAAGACGTTTGCGTTCTATACCAAAGCATGTATCAATAACAGTTGCAACAGGAGGACTTGGTGGCTCCTCGACTGCATATGCTTCTGCTACTACTTGATCACTTTGTTCTAAATGCTGACTTTGTGCATTCATGGTTGGTTGTTGTACTTGCTCGTCATCGTTATGGTTGGCAGCAGTACCCTCACCTCCTCTTTCAGGTGATGGCTCTCGATTACTTGGATATACTCTATGTGCACCAGGTATAGACTGAATGGAAGGTCTTCTTTGAACTGCAGGTTCTTCTTCTCTTTCTCTATCATAATCCAATGCTCGTCGATTAGCATTCTGCATAGCTTCCATAATACCATGAGGTGTAGTTATAGCACTAATACCACATTCTAATCCATGATCAACATCAGATTTGACTCCACCTCTTCGTGGTTCGTCGTCTATATGTAAACCGAAGGTATCAGTGATTCGTCATCACCGTCTATGTTATTATGATTTGTTGTTGATTCAGATGAAGAAGTAAGTGGTGGCGGTGATGCTGCAGGTTTCTTATCATTATCATCATTTGATGGTTGTTTTGATGTATTGTCGTCTTCGTCGGTATCCTTGTCGTTAACTGCAGCAATTGAGCTTTTGCCTTCAGTAAGTTCATCGGATTTCTTCATGATTAAAGCAGTATATACACAGAAGATTATATAGTTAAGGTTATAACAGTATGCCTCTCTGCTCTTTTGCAAATTGCAATTGATGTCTCTCCTCTTTTTATTGCAAGTTGCAATGTTCTACTAGATATACACTCTCAACTCTCTCTCGTTGGAAATACAGATAAGATAAGATACCTTAAAGACAACACGATGATGAAGACAAAAACAAACTATAAGATGTTGGTACTATGCTATTGTGTCGTCTCAATCCTCTATGCTATACGTATTGTGTCATTCAATCAACTTACTGAGTGTCGGTCCCTTGTGATTTTACTGGTCAAACTAAGCTATAATAAAGTTTTAGCGATAGAACGAGCCTCAGGAGTTGACGGTATTTTACTGAGGCCTACTTAATTACATGCACCGACACCATATGTAGGCCTCTTGCATGGCAGATGCACCCTGTTTTCCACGTGCCTGCCGTTGAGCCATTGCTTATATCCTACACTGTGACAACAGGAAAGTGCGCGTTTGTATTGTTTTTCATGTGCATACGTGATGTCGATACAAAGTGTCGGTGATTTGGTTACTTAATTTGAGCTTAGTCAGACTTTTGATTGCCTTTGCACTCCTGGCTAACAGAAGTTTCACTCGCCTCTCTTTTGTCATCTTAATTCCAGTGGAAACAATCGGAGATGTAACTGCAACTCATGACGTGAGTGAGCTACTAAGTAATCGAGGGGAAAGAATACACTCAGAGGATTCAGGGATCTCTCATGTCGGATACTGTGTGCTCCATTCTAATTCTATCAGCTGTCTTATGGTCATATTCCAATATATTTATTATTTGCTCTTTGAATATTTATTTATATTAATATTCATATAAAACATATGTTATAATAATATTATTATGTGTAGATAGTCGCACTATTTGTATCAATCAGTTGCTGTTGGGCGAAACAGTGAGCTTTAGGTTTACTAGTTGTCTAGAACATGCATCTATTGCAGCTGAGGCTTTCTTTCCCACACGCTAGAGGGTACTCAACCGACGGGGTGGTGGCAAG
>Ga0214479_101201_pt1 | contig 11009 bp, 6 predicted proteins | sample M1_20Mar14CPVII9_5_FD_165054 | JGI IMG/M metagenome (GOLD analysis project Ga0214479, IMG submission 165054) | Marine eukaryotic communities from Monterey Bay, California, United States - M1_20Mar14CPVII9sort6BwellE14 | ecosystem: Environmental > Aquatic > Marine > Unclassified | place: USA...
ATTGTACCAACAGTAGATTACTAACAAAATGAGCCGTACAACAATATAGTTATTGCAATAATACACAATAATATACATCCATACACAACAATATACACCAATATAATCGATGCAGTTGATAAATAATGATATATGATGATGTGATCTGCGTAGATGGCGTTGCTGGGGCGCGTATATGTCGGAGGCGCCGCCGTAAAAAAAATCGTTTATTTTAAGGTGCACCTTGTTATATTAATATGATGTAAAGGGGACAAACATAACAATACAACAACACCAAACAAATAATTGCAATTAGTTTATGGGTTGTTAGATGGATTAGTATTGGTTGCTTAGAGATTGGAGGGTTGTAATTTGAATGGGTATATTAATTAATTGTTGTTATTTATTTGTTTGGGTGGTGAAAACATTTGCAGTTAGTAGGGGTGAAAGGGTTGGATTAATTAAATATTAGTGGTTAATATATGCTATAACTCTGGTATAAGTGTTGGAGTAGTAGTGTTACTTCAATAGGTTTCATCCTCAATCAGCAACAAACAATACACAGCGCAATCTGTAGCGGCCAAAGTAGTACAACAGTATTATGTGATATGAATGGTATTAAGATGGGTGGATAAATAATATACAACAACATATCTATTGTGGACATCTTGTTGTGTTTTTTGCCGGTGATTTAGCCTATGAAAGAGGAAGGAGATGGATAATACACAACAATATACAACAACACACAAACAATACAACAACAATCTGATATTGGACATTATACCATTGTTTGAGTGATTAGGCACTATAACCATTGGAAAACTGACAATATTATGAGTTTAGATGATGGTATGCATAGTTATTATTTTGGTATGTGGAGTTTATTGGATGACGGTATATCAAGTATATGTTGGAGTATTGGTTAAGTTGAGTTGAGGTGGGGATTGGTTATATAGTTGATGTTTGAGTCTAATATGGTGGAATCTAAGTGAACCCAACACAATACAACAATCAACTACTAATACATAAGAAGAAGGAGATATGTTGGTTTGACCATTGGAGACATTATATCTATTGAAATGGTCTGGTTATATTGATATATTTAGTGTTTCTACTTTGAGGTAAATATACAAGGTGGGCACTGACTAATGCACCATTGACATAGTAGGTGAACAATAAAGAGTATTCTAATGAATTATTATGATATTAAACTACAGGATAGTAATGTATAAATCCCAATGAACTTAATCCTATTCTATTAGTTGTTGACATATCATGTATATATTTTTCAAAGTCATAAGTAAATATGAAACGACTATTGTAGACCGCATTACCGTCCTCCTCCACCTTCACCGCCATACCAAATCAACCATCATATTATACCACCACTATAGGACGATTTCTACGGTGATAGGTTGGCAATAAGCCCGGCAACAAGCCACATATCATCGCAAGTATGTCAATATTTCATCGAGAAGGGGGTAGCGGAGGAGAAGTGGAATATCGTCGTCTATTGGGCGATTTGGCCGAAACCTTCCTGTCAGTATTTAGAATTGGTTATATGACATTGATATATGCGCCGGAGTACGGTGATATTATCCTCTATTAGCCGTAGGAGCCACCAATAGTCATGATGAGTTGTTATTTTGTTTTAACTTTATGAGATTTTGAGATTTTGGTATCCGCGGTCCCAAAAATTGGAAATTGCCCAGAGTCCATTGCACAAGGCTCCTCTACTACATATTTGTAGTTCATAAAATGAGAGTTGTAGTGTAGATATGCTTTTGAAAATTGGCCATTTTTTATCAAGCACTTCTACTCAGTGAATCAGTTTATGCTAAATAACTTTTTTAACTACTAACAATCCACAAGAACTCAAAAGCAACCAAAACGTGATTTAACGTCATTTCCAAAATTGGGGATTGGGGTGGGCTATCCGATAATATACGATAACTATTACTACTACTGACATGGTGATATCAGCTCATGATATTCGTAAACTACAGGTTATCGTTTATTATGAGATGCTATCTAGTCTCCTCTCTCTAACCTCTCTGAATGAGTGGCTGTCAGGTCTAACTGCCTATCTTAGTTGTGCCCGTGTCCGCTGTTCCAGCTGGATCGTCACACGCTCGCTGAGAGTCACTCTTCTTTCTATGCTGCTGCTGCTGCTTGCTTTTGTTTCATTCTTAACATCTCTAAAACTATGTGTGGTGTTAAGTATTCGCTTCTAATATTCTTGTGGTGTTTGGCAGCATGATGTATTATGATCCCCACACAGAATGATTCCGTACCTCAACGTCATATAAACAACATGTAGCAGTAGTATTACCACTGATATGCGAATTGGCGGCAATAACATGCCAGGATATACAACCATCATCAAAGTAGCAATTTTAGGGGTGGTGGAGGGTGCATCTAGGATATCAGTGTCCTGATACTTTCTTGAGGAGGTTGGTTGTATTAGAGGCGTTGTAGTAGAGGTGTTATAGTAAATCTATCGAAGGATAATTTAATATATCGTATGCTTTCAATACTTTTATTTAATATATTGTATATTATTATATTGCAGTATTGAAAGATTGGTCTTTGTTTGGTATTGCAGTGGTAGGAAAGGATAGATCGGCGATGTAGTAATTGTTTCGATGATGATAACGTGATATGATTATAATATCTCATTGCTGGGATATGTTCTATGATCGATACATTGATGTTTGATATTATTTTTATTTTATGCACAGAGAAGTGCAATTATGTGATGATTGATTTACATATTGAGAGTTCGGTAGTAGTAAGAGGGCTGTTAATCAAAGTGATCATTGCAAGGCTGTTACCGGGTAATAAAAGCAAAAGGGCTATAACACCATCGTGACAGCCCTCAACGCTAACTTTGTAATTTTTCATTTAGTATGTGATACTAATTTAATCTGTGTAAAGATTATTTTCAACTCACTTGTTCAGCCCTTGCATTAGAAACACAAGGAGGCGGCTTACAATAAGGAGAAGCTGATCAACAACGGCCCATCAATAACAACACGTCAATGATATAAATTAAACTTTAGATTGGTTTAATTTATATTGTTGCAATACAATATCTCAGAGCCTACACTACTATACCTATGCTGACCAAACCTCCAACCAGATCAATCATAGAGATCTTATCTGTGTCTGACTGACGGCGATAGTCACCAATCCTACTACAGCTGTCGTGCCGCCGGCAACCAGTAGAGGTATTTTTGCATGTGAGATAATAAAAAACCTGTGATGAGCCTCAGGAATTACAGATTTCCTGTACTAATTTCTTACAGGGGAGACACATGGTATCCTAAAATTGATGACGCATTCCTTATCAAAGTATGCAATAATTAACTGACTGTATTATTGCCACAGAGCTTCTTTGATTCGAGCTAACCTATGGTTAGGTAGGCAAAGTCCAAGGCTAATTTAATCTGTTAACGACAGTGGATTTGTCGTTCATTACCCGACATAATGCGCAGCGCTTATATGGCCTATCTCCACTACGTATATCCCTAGATTGATACACGTGTATTACCTTTTACAGCAGTAGGCTAAGTGGAGGGTTAGGCTATCAAGGGCTACTAAGTAAAAATCCCATCTGAGTAAAAAATTGTCCCCTGAACCTCTACCGTATATCAAAATGATCGCCGTGCTCTGGCAATCACGAATATATAGGGTGATTAACATCGGTACGGGGAAATAAGAAATTGCAATAGACGACGTCGCGGCCGCCATGATGATCACTAAGCAAAACCGCTCCGCAAGAAACGGATTCGGAGTGAAAGTAGGTAAAAAGATACCGTAATAGGGGGATACCATTAGTTTTGTAATTTTGTTATATGCTAATTGTTAGTTGAACGGATCGATTGCAATTAATTATAAATTACAGCCTAATCACCCTATTGCAATTTACTCGCGAGATCACGCCGATCATTTTGATATGCCCTAGGGGGTATAAAGTCAAAAATTCACTCAGATGGGATTTTTTTGATAGCCTGACCCTCCACTTAGCCAGTACCTTGGTTACTTTAATTCTAAACTATAAGAGGGGTTATACATTCCTCTACAAAACAGCGATTTATTCTTACTTCAACAGGATACAATAAACGGGGGTCCATATTCTAGTTGGAATGATCAGAATGGCACTGTCGTTGTCATACTAATTTAGCTGGGTTTGAGCGATACAGGTGAAAAATTTGGTATCTTCAAAAACCCTGTAAACCTGTGTTCCTAGCTCACCGGCCAACCAGTATTATTCCTGTACTTTTTTAAGTTCATGCGCAAAAATATCTTCAAGTAAGTAGAAAAGTACGGATTTTCCTTCCTAATGCGAAGTAACCTGTATTGATTGACTCCTCCTCCTCCTATGAGTTCTAAGTTCTCTCTTCCACCACCCTCACACATATTCAAGTTGCCTTGCGCCCTTTGGCCGCCTTGCCAAGACCGAGTCCTTTTTTGCCTTATTGCAGTTCAGCTGAGTTAATTGATATTTTTCAGTTTACCCTAGTAACTCTAACCACTTTTAATTGTCCTCCTCCGGTCAGATTAAGAATAAAATTGGCGACCTAACAGAACGGTCCTTTCGATCGAGGCAATTGCTAAATATAACACTTCCAACTTAGAAAGACGTACCTTATCACCCTCTTACGCCACCCATCACCATTGTTAACAACTATTGTATCAGCTAATTATCGTTTTACCGCAGGATATCGCGTAGGAGGCTCTCTGACCATCATTATAACTCTCAAAATTATGCACATCACTCATCATCGTGCAACAATCGTCAATCCCCTCCCTCCTCTGTCTATGATACAATTAACCAAGGTACATTGCAATACATTGTAATTTAATAGGCATATTACTAGTTGCTATTAATGATATTAAAAACGGACGTAATATGCTGTGGGGAGATCATTGCAAAATAAAGTAGAGAGATTTTACTTATGCATCACAATATCAAAACAATAAACAACACCCGCCGCAAAGAATATATTACTGTCACCGCTTGTTGGTCTATTATCGGATTAGCGGTGTTAGAAGGAAATTTATGTTTATGAAATTACGACAATTGAATTGTTATATTAAGGAATATAATGTGCAACAATCCTCGATATACTCTTCATTAGTACTCAGCATATGACAACATCCATTGCAAGCAAATCGTATCAAACAAACAATCTCAGATATTGCTGAAGACGATTAGTAGCCATGCATAAGGAATAAAAGAATGTAAATATCGAGTGGATAGTTGTAGTTGAGCATATTGTTGGTGACGATACAAGTTGTGGTATACGAGGAGTTTACAAAATAGAATGAAGTTAAGGAAGAGGTTTAAAGTTCATAATTTGAACTATAAACTTGTATGTACAATTTATCTGAAACACTTGGCACTTAACAACGGGTAAACTGCACCTGCCAGAGCAGGCATAAGTCACATCTATCTAATTGACTATTTTCTCATTAGTGCATGCAGGTATTATGATCCCCACACCGAATGATTCCGTACCCCAACGTAAGTTGAATGAGAATATAGACGATTAAAGTAATCTGTATTGTCTAATAATTCTAATGGACTTTCAGTTTACCCGACTACCTCCTGGTAACTCCAATCAGTTTCAATTGTTGCGATTTTTTACTTTTTGATTTTTTCCAAAGGATACCGGTACTAGTTCCTACGTTCAAGCCTACGGAGAATTATTTAATCACCATCGAGGATCGAACTCGGCGTGGTCGTTTAAGAATAAAAGGCCTTTTTTGGCGACAAACCATACATTGGATCCAGCCCCAACAACACTAAAAACTAACAAACATATCGACTCCTTTCCGCTGGCCCATAATAAGCCCTACTCCCTTAATAAAATATAGACAATAATAATGCATCTATCGGCGTCGCTCTAGCTGTTTTGTTTCATTCAACCGCTATCTTCCCAACACAACAAATAGAAATTATATCAATTGCAATTACGACAGAGATAATATTGTATTAGTTTGGTATTGGCGTGGAGACAATATCTTCTCCCCACCTCTACTACAAAATGGAGGATTCTGATGTGGCAAACGCTTGGGTGATATCAAGTGAAATGACCAGCAGAGAACTGATAGAGGGACGATATAATCCAACAATTGACAGAAATTATACTCTATCTCAAAAGATTCAGAAGATATTAAGTTGGAAATTTGGACGGCGTGACTATGCAAAGAAGTATAAATTAAAGCTCGAAAAATGGGTAGGAGTAACAGGTGAGTGTATGTTGTGTATGATGAGTTTTGTTGCATTATACCTGATGTTATATTATTCGTTTTATTGCAGAGAAGGGTATTGCAAAAATGAAAGACGATGATATTGAAAAGCTCTTTGAGAGTATGAAAGAGGAATTCAAACTAATATACAGAAAAGAACAAGAAAAGAAAAAAGAGACAGCTGAAAAAGCAGCTAGGACACGTCTACACACAGTTGTTGCAAAGTATAATGAAGCCAGGGAGAAATTGCTTGAAGCTAAGAAGGAACGGCGTAATGGCAATAGAGTAAAACTTCCCAGCCGGCCTCCCATACCTGGTTGGATAGGATATGATCCATACAGCAACTATAGTGGCCAGAGGGCTCGTTACATTATTCAATCAGAGAAGATACTGGAAAGCCCGGAAAGTGCTACTTGGACTACAGCTGAAATAAAAAAACAAAGTATTGAGTGATGGTGATAAATACTATGAGGCTCTCCGTAAGGAGGCGAGGGAGAAGGATTATGAAAGGCAGAGGGAGTATGCACGTTTGCAGAAGGAATGTGGTAACTATAGAAGGACTGCCATGTCTTCTCCGGCTAAACGAAAGCGTGATGATTCAACGTCTCCTACACCAACAACACAAGGCACAAATTATCAATACTGTAATGTTGTTGGCGCACGTATTGCAACAAATCCAAATCCTTTGCAATCACCACCATCTCCGATACAGCGTGGTTTAAAGTATCGAACAGAACAATATCTTGATTTACAATCACTACGCTACCTAGCATGTAAATGCCCCAATTGTAGTAGTAAAGCTATTACTAAAGCGTATACACCTACCAAACGTGATAATATCATCTTCGAAGGAGGTTGTTTGAAACTCCTGGATATAAAGTATTACTCTGATAGACCATCTGGCAAACGTTACTATGTGATTAATCGACGATGGTTTCCGGTTGGAGAAGATGGTTGTTATACATTAAAGGGGGGATACTTTGGAGATGGTATGAAAGTTTTCCATGTGAATGATGTATTAACACATGATGCGTATGTTGTTAATGGTCCCTACGAAGAGGAAAGATTATTGCAATACAAGGAACTCCTCAAACAAGTTGATCATCCGGCAACTGAACAATTGAGAAGATTATTGGGCGAGAACTCACGTAATATTGGTGCTCATATATTATGTCATCTTACTGTGGTTAAAGATATTGCGAGCAGAAGTGTCAATCCCAGCTTTATTTGGAAACTCAAATCAACCTTGCCAACGCTGGATTAATAAAGACACTCTCCAATAAAGAATATTATAAAGATTATTTTAATAATGAAGAGAAGATGATGAAGAGTGTTGAGTTTGCTTTTCGGGAGCTTATTAATAGTGCAGAGTTGTTATGTACTTATGCAAAACAAATAAAGGATGCTGCCCAACGCGGTGAAGAGAAAGAAGAAACTACAATATATCGGGAAGATCTTGTTATCAAGAATGGATCATATCAATGGGTCACAAATCCGGGCATGGATCCTGATGGACCACGTTTTAAGAAGTTTAATGCTACTCATTGGGGTTCTGTGTTTAAGGACATTGAATGGTACCGTCGGAAAGAATTTATGGTTAGTACCTTCGTCAAAACAGGTAATGGATTCATTATGAAAGGCACCCAATGGAGGAGCAACAACTTTCCATACGAGACAATGGAGGAATCATTCGACTTCTTTTCAACTGAAACATACACATCTCATCCATGGCATCATCACACTACAACAATTAAAAAGATATACAAAGACATTGAAAAAATCTATACCGACCTCAATAAGTTTTGTAAACAATCATTTGATACTTGGAATGTGTTTTTGAAACCTGAAATGGTTAAGCCTCGAGGATACCTCCCGTTAGACGAATCAGTGTCAGATGCTGATGTAGTACTTGCATTAGAAAATGCATCAGATTCATTGTACCAATCAGCAAAACTCCGTGCTCTCATACAACCAATGCAAGGGACTTATTGTAGCAAATCATGGGCGGTACAAATGGTTATAAAACAACTTCAAAGTTGTAACAATAGTACACAATCGGCGGTTATTTATGATATGATTACAAGCAAACGCATACCCGACACAAGCGCACAATTATTATCCAATCTAGTGAGATCGAAGAAGAAGGGCAAGTTCTTCATTGATGATGAATGGAAAACTATACGAAGCAATTGAAAACGTGGTTTGGCATTCGCTCTTGTCCCTACAACATTCGACACATTCACCCTCTACAAACCTCCCACACTCATCAATCTCAGCAACTACTTTGGAAAAGTATCATCTCCTGGCTATTCGACGCTTTACTTTTCTCCCAGACAGTTTCCAACTCCTGTCAACTTATCTCAAGCTGTTAGTTGCGATTCGTTCAAATGTCTAAGATCTTACATTGTCGAACAGAGTAAGAAGGAGGGAGAAGTGTCAGACACCTTGGCAAGGAATGGCAAAAGCGTAAGATTTGCATGCAAACACAAGAAATGCAAGTTTTACTTCGTCTTGAAATGGGATGAACTTGGGTACCATATACACTACCACAAGTACAGTCACGATGATGAGAAAGATTTGTTCATAGGGTGCTTGGAACATAGTCATTGATAATGTAATCAATTAATGTTAAAGGATACACTTTTCTAGATATTTCAATCCAAAATACTTGCCACAGCTAGCTAAGTCTGGAGTCGGTGTTAATTCGGGAACAAGTGTTCAGACTTTGGGTTTCTAGTCGTACTTTGTGGTAAGGTAGATAGATGGTAAAACGGTGATGTTAATGTTTAATTGTTTAGCAATATGTTTGTGCCGGTTTCATTATTTGAAATGGATGGTGCATTATATATGTATGTATATATATATATAATATATATATATATATATAACTGCATCATGTTAAACGATTGGATTGTGTTGTATCTACTATATCCGATATTAATAGGTCACTTCTTCTTTCGAAAGTATTCCTTGGCTATCGCCCTATATATTGCTTTATCAGTGTAGCTAAGTTTTTGATATCTGGCTTTGACTTCGCGACGAAAGCCCTCTAGACCTTGACATTTAGCTGTTGATTGTGGCTTTCTATAAACTTTGGGTTTCATATATATTGGTGCTAGTCTACTACTCTCTTGGCGTTTGTTATACTCGTGAAGCCAATACTTTAAGAAATCATTTACAGTGTCAAATGTTCGATTAATACGATGCTCCTCGCTAACTTGAAATCTGAAAACATCCCAGCCGTCGGAAGTAGACTCTCTGTTATCGTCATTAATAATTTTGTTGATCATCTCATGGTCATTCTCCTTCATCTTATCATTAATTACTGCAATATCGGAATGGCAAAATTGTGCCTTAAGGCAAACATCTTCTAATTCTTGTCTCAAAGTCATGACGCCACACAGCAACATTACTTAGCAAATGTAACCCTTCTGATGACAACACCATCAGTTAAGGATTTTATTGTTGTAACGCCATCCGTATCATTCTATGAGCATCGTGTCATATATCTGCAGTGCATCTATTTTGATTTTGAACTTAATGAATGATACACTATCTTGTAGTAGTAATACTGTGTATTCTTTACTTGATATAACCGCATGTGATATGCAGCATCAACACTATCTCTAATACTTGATTATTTCGAGAGAACAAATGTATGAGCAGTAAAGTTGTTTATGTTATACTTCAGCTACATACCCCCATTTGCCATTGCAATTTGCAGTTTGCATACTATAAGGCCGGTCCATACACCTAACACCGGGTAAACTGCTCCCGCCTAAGCGGACTCGGTATTGAATATCATCGGATTTATCGGCCCTATTACCTAGGTCCGTCCAACTAATGTATGTTTTTATACACACGATAATAGAGTTGAGTCTATTACAATTAATCGATCGATTAGTTTATTGTTTGTTTTTGTTGTTGTTGTGAGCTCATTCGACAAACACATGTGCACCATCTCTTGAACTGGATGCGTATCTGGTATCCGCTTTCGTGCGATATCCTATCACTCCCCTACCATCCAAGTTCAACCATTGTTTGGTCACATCATTACACGGTGACTTCCTGTTCACATCCTTATGATCCTTCTTGTCGATCACTTTCTGAGCTCCCCATTGTTTGTATAACTTCCTTCCAAGCTGTCTACTCTGTAAGCTACTGCTCCCCATGTTCACACGCCAGCAGTGCAGGAATATATACATGCCGTAACCATGTGTCTGTGTCCATTGCTGTTGACTGTATATTCTTTTCTGATTACGATTCCAAAGCATTGCCGTATAATATGTAGTATTGATATTCTCACTATCCAATACTTTGCTGATCATCAAGGTAACTATCAATACTAGATGTATGTAAGTACCGAATACATTGTCAATGTACCAATCTATACCTGTATCGTTATCTGATCTGCCGCTATAACATGGACATGAAGTCAGTAATCTACTACTACTACTTCTCAATAACTTATTCGGCATGCGCTCCCCATCTTGGTAGGCAACATCCATGATTGGTATTATACTGAAACAAGTAGCTTGTCGTGAATAGTGCATACTTGTGGCATGTAGACTTGACGTTGTATTGGTTGCATTGGACTTGTGATATCCATAGAAGGTAATCCAATTCTTAGTTGCAAACTATTCCTCTTTGTATTCTCACCACTATCGTTTGATTTGATGCACGACATCAGACTAATGCCAATAGAAGTACCACTAACTATATCAACCTCAATCGAGTTGTCTCTACTGTGCGAAATGATACTATTAGTACTC
>Ga0214479_101208_pt1 | contig 10960 bp, 12 predicted proteins | sample M1_20Mar14CPVII9_5_FD_165054 | JGI IMG/M metagenome (GOLD analysis project Ga0214479, IMG submission 165054) | Marine eukaryotic communities from Monterey Bay, California, United States - M1_20Mar14CPVII9sort6BwellE14 | ecosystem: Environmental > Aquatic > Marine > Unclassified | place: USA...
ATGCGCCCAGAAAATCTCGCCCTCACCCCCATCCTAGCCATATATGACGTCAGATTGGGTGTTTGTGGTGTGTTATTCCAATGTCCTTCACTCTGGCATTGTTGTATGCATCCATACGGATGATTTGGACCATTCACGAACACATGTACACCTCCAAAACACCTCGCTGTGCCACCACGTTCACATTGATGCGCCCAGAAAATCTCGCCCTCACCCCCATCCTAGCCATATATGACGTCAGATTGGGTGTTTGTGGTGTGTTATTCCAATGTCCTTCACTCTGGCATTGTTGTATGCATCCATACGGATGATTTGAACCATTCACGAACACATGTACACCTCCAAAACACCTCGCTGTGCCACCACGTTCACATTGATGCGCCCAGAAAATCTCGCCCTCACCCCCATCCTAGCCATAATATATGACGTCAGATTGGGTGTTTGTGGTGTGTTATTCCAATGTCCTTCACTCTGGCATTGTTGTATGCATCCATACGGATGATTTGAACCATTCACGAACACATGTACACCTCCAACACACCTCGCTGTGCCACCACGTTCACATTGATGCGCCCAGAAAATATCTCGCCCTCGCCCCCATCCTAGCCATATTGACGTCAGATTGGGTGTTTGTGGTGTGTTATTCCAATGTCCTTCACTCTGGCATTATTGTATGCATCTATACTGGTGATTTGAACCATTCACGAACACATGTACACCTCCAACACACTGTCGACCATGACTGCCTGTTGACTCAACTGTGCAGCAAAGTGGTGTGACAACGACAGTGCCATTCTGATCATCCCAACTAGATATGGACCCCCGTTTATTGTATTTACCCGTTGAATCGCTATTTTGTTGAGGAATCCGTAAACCTCTCTTTTAGCTTATAAGTAGGATAATTGTAAAAGAACCAAGTAATACTGCAAAGTAGAGCCGTATATCAGTCTAGGGATATACAACCGTAGCTATGAATAGCGTCACGCTGCATACTATGTCGGATAACGAACGATAAATCCACTGTCGTTGACATGGTGTTTTGTGCACAAATTGCAACAAAACGCCTGAGAAAACACCCTTTTCCCTCAGTTGGCCTAGGCCTAGTATAAAAAAATTTGCAATCTATGGCCCTGTCATGATGGTATTACATGCATTGTGTATGCACAATCAGGGTAAGGGACAATCAGAGTAGAAGAGAGCACCATCATATCCAACCAAGTTGCCAGTGAGAAAATTTTCTCATTTTGGTCTGTCTGGCCTAATACCAATACCACAAACTCAAAGATATTAGCAGATGGCAAAAATCTTCAATTTCGCAGTGCGTTAGTCAGTTGCTACATCATCACTCTCATAATTTCAAATCCATACATCACAAAACATCATAAAACAACAAACCGCGCCATATACAATAACCGCGCGATCAGCATAGACATCATCAACAATCAACAATGAAATTCACAATTGCCATCGCCATCGCCTCGGCGACAAGCTCCAATGCCTTCGTACAAAATTCTCGTATCCAAAAGATCTCATCTATCCAAGGATATCTTGATGATATTGGTGGAGGTGCACCATCACCTAATAAAAACGGTATTACTAACTATCTCGATAGTATTCCCTCCCAACCAACACGGACTGCTGGCGCTGGCATCGGCAGCTACTTGGATAATGTAAACCAGGCCTGCGATGCTACACCAACATCTGAATGTGCCGAGGCAATCACTGATTATATGGGTGCACTCTCAAATGGTAATGAACCTGCCTCATCAACCGTCCAGGGTGCCCAGACTATTGGCAACTACTTGGATAACATGTTAAAGAGGAATGTATTGCAAGGAGGTCCTGGTATCACATCATACTTGGATGCAGTGGCCACTGCTCCTGAACGTCAAGGTGGTGCTGGTATTGGTAATTATTTGGACAGTGTACCAAGTGTAACGGCCATTAATAATTCAGCCCCTGCAGTAAAGGTAAGTTTTCTGTGCCGCGGCTATAGACTATTATTCTGTGTTGATATAGATACTCGGCGGCGCTGGTGTTTCATGTTGATATATGGTACACAAGATATGACCGTTTTTTTTTCACATAAACCACTTTCCCACATGCACCATCTTTCTTCTTATGACTACAGGAATACCTTGATGCCCTCACATCTGGTTCTACCGCAGCCCCATCTGCACCCGCTGTCAAGAATATGATCTCCAATGTCTCATCTGGATCATCCAGCGGAGGAATTGCCAGTTATATTGGAGCTTTGGCTAGCACTAACGTTTTGTCGGGAGGAGCTGGTATTGCTTCCCATGTTGGTGCATTAGCTACTACCACTCAACTTTCTGGTGCTGGCATTTCAAGTTACTTGGATAATGTTAACCAGGCATGTGACACTTCTCTTCAGGGTGATACTACATCCCAATGTGCTGATGCAATCAGTAATTATGCCAGTGCTCTTTCATCTGGAGATGCACCGTGAGTATTTGCTTCTGATCATTAACATTTACCACTCTCTTGTATACAAACACTCTAACCAACACTTCTTCAATGTCTTCACTCTTTATAGTGCTTCATCCTCAGGCGAGGCAGCTCAGCGTATTGGTGGATACTTGGATGCACTTGGTGGTACAGGATCCGCTCTCTCTGGAGGAGGTGGGATTGCATCACATGTGAACAACCTTGGATCTAGTACTGCCATTAGTGGAACCAGTGCCACTGCAGTAAAGTCATACCTCGATAACATAGGTGCTGGCTCCGCCGCAGTTCCATCTGCCCCCGCTGTCAAGAATATGATGGACTCTGTATCTGCTGGAGTTACATCCACTGGTTCTGGGATTGCAAGCTACCTAGAAGCTATGCCAGTTACTAACGCCCGCGTAGGAGGCGCTGGAATTCCATCGCATGTTAATGCGTTGGTTACAACCACTCAGCTTTCAGGTGCCGGTATTCCAGGCTATTTGGAGTCCATGAGTGTAGCATGTGAGGGATCTCGTGAGTGAATAAGTGTTGAATAGTTATGAAGATTTCTTCTTGTTTTTTTTTCTGACCTGACACTTATCCTTCTATCATCAGAATCTTCATCAGGACAATGTGCCGAGGCCATTACTGATTACATGGCTGATCTTTCTAGTGGAGCTGCACCGTAAGTATTTTCGCTATATTTAGTGAATGTCTGTCTCTGTTTCTTTTTACTCATAATACATCTATTACATAGTGCCGAATCGTCTGGCGAGGCTGCCCAACGTATTGGAGGGTACCTAGATGCCCTTGCTACTGGATCTGCCTTATCTGGAGGTGCTGGTATTGCTTCCCATGTCAACGCATTAGGTTCAAGCACTTCTTTATCCGGTTCAGCCTCTGCTGTCAAGTCTTACCTTGACTCTATGTCAAGCGGGTCAGTTGTTGCCCCTTCGGCTCCTGCTGTGCAAAATTACTTGGAAGATGTATCATCTGGAGCTGCTTCCACTCCTACCTCTGGTGGAGGAATCGCAAGTTACATTGGCGCTTTATCCAGTACAAACGTCTTGTCGGGCGGAGCTGGGATCGCAACACATGTTAACGGATTAGGATCTGCTACTCAACTTTCCGGTGCCGGCATGCCAAGCTATTTGGATGTAGTTGGAGGTGTTTCTTCTGCCCCCGTTGTCTCCACTGTTGCTCCTATTTCCAACGGTGCCACTGCTCCTGCCTCTGTTGCTAACGGTGCCGCCGCTCCTTCAAGTTACATGAAATCTTTGGCCAGTACAAACGTCTTGTCCGGTGGAGCTGGTATTGCTTCTCATGTGAACAACCTAGGTTCTGCTACTCAAGTTTCTGGTACTGGCATTCCAAGTTACTTGGATAATGTTAACCAAGAGGACAAGGCAATTCTTGAGGGCGAGATCTTCAACCAAGTGTTTTCCAACAAGGTCGATGGTTCCACCGCTCCTAATGAGACAACAACAGTTGACACTCAAGTATCACACAACGGTGATCAAACAACGATCACAACTACAACAGTAACAACTGTAATCGTCAACGAACCTGTTTACGCCTAAATATTGGAGTTAACAAAAGTCGCAAACATGATAACTAGTGACTTAGAGTTACTTGTTTGCCTGCGCAATACGACAAGGTAGTTCCATCCCAACTGCCAATATAGAGAAAGTATTAAAATCAAGAATAGGTTAGAGGACCAATACAGGGAACAAACTGAAAACGATTCCCTTTATTTGTGTAAGTTAGAGGATTATTTTAAAGCTAAACACCAAATTGCTAGTAGCTGCCTTCATTATTGACTTGATTGTAGTCTAGAACATTTCCTTCGCAATCCAGAGGAATACTATTTTCCCTTCCATCTCATTCAGAAGAACACATTGTCATCCTCTCTGTAACATCCTTGAAATCAACATGAGAAGTGTCAGAACCAGCTATTGGAACAAACCCTGGTAACGATGGTAATGCCTCTTCTCTTGATATATCAGGAGAGATGCCAACTTTATTTATATCCGTCCCAGCTGGTGTTAAATACTTTGCAACAGTAAGTACGAGCCCGAACCCATTCTTAAGACCATAAACAGCCTGCACAAGTCCTTTACCAAAGGAAGTATCACCCATTACCACAGCTCGACAATTGTCTCTCAAAGCTCCTGATAATACCTCACTAGCCGAAGCTGATTTGCCATCCACCCATATTGCTACTGGGTCTTTCTCGTCTATAACTACACGATCTTTTGATGTTTTAAATGCCAGTTCAACTCCATTACCATCGATGACATTTGTAGCCAATTTATCATTCATGAAGAGTCCAGCAATTTCCACTGCCGACTGGAAAGCTCCACCTGGATTCCCTCGTACATCAATAACATAAGCTCCCACATTTTGTGACTCTAAATCTTTCAATGCAGCTTCAAGATTGGGTTTAACTATCGAATTGAACTCAGCAATACGTACATACCCAACCTTTGTACCATCACTTCTAGTTTCAGAGACACGATATGATATTGGATTTTTAACCTCCAAGAATTCTCTCTTCATTATAACATCTTTAATCTCTCCCCCATCACTACTGCGGACAGTAAAGGTAATTTGTCCAGCATTGGGATCTTCTGATATTTGATCAATGATATCAAATGCAGTCCTACCTGCTGTTTCTTTCCCATTTACAGCCAACACGGCATCCCCTGACTTTAACCCTGCCTGATCAGCAGCTGAGTTTACCACCGGTGGCGCTCCGAGAACAATTTCTTTTGTATTAGGATCGGGCATTAATGTCGCCCCGACTCCAATTAAATCAAACTTTTGTATTCGTTCGTATGCATCCTTATCTAATACTCTTGAATATTTATCACCTAGTGAAGATACCATGTTACTTGCTGCTTGCATAATACGTTTTTCATCAGTTGTTGTTGATGGATCCATAGGAAGTCCATTCAAGTATTTAGTGTAGACTTCATCCCAATCTTGATGATTGTAAGATTGATCAAGAGCATACTTTTTAACAAGATTCCAAGTCTCATCATAGGCAGGAGGTCCGCCTTTTTGTATTTCACCGTCAGCAGCATCAGCATCATCAGTAAGAGTTATCGAAGAAGAAGAAGTTGTTGATGTTGTCTGAATGATAGTGATAGCATTGGCAGGTTGCTGTATCGATAATGTGGTAAATGCTACCGATGCTGCAAATACACTTGATCTTATTATAGAATTATTCAACCATTCCTTTATTACAGGTATATTATTGAGTGGTGACTCATTATTACTGGTTTCTTTCTTTATTGAATATATACGAGTAAGAGATGATGGATTTATTGATATCAATCTTTGATGACCAGGGGTTATAATAAATGCGTCACATGTTTCGAGAGATAATAAACTGCTCACGAAAAGTAACAAAGTGCTGATCAATATTATTATTGTAGTCATATTAATTATATTACACGGTCTCTTATTATGTACTACTCGAGGACAACTACTTGCACAGTAATTGAAAGCCACCTACCCGGAATGCCTATATTATGTATCACCTCTACAATAAGGGTATCTTTTTGTACGACGCGACATAAAGAAATCAACAACCTCTTGTAGATCGATGATCCTTTGACAAGTTCGATATCAAACTCTATGCATGGAAGACGGCAATACGTTGGAGCCGTGCAGTGTAGGCTGTGTTAATGTTCTTATTCATAATATTTCAATATTTGTTGCAATTCAAAGATACTCTCTACCAACACAACACTTGACTTAAGTATCATTGCGCTAAGCTATGGCTGCTTTCCAAAATGCCACGAAAAAGAATATTGCTAGAGGAATCGACTGGAAATGCCTTGTCTTGTGCAGCGGCTGTCGAGACTCAAAAAGTGATACACGAAGAAGGCCTTGTGGAGAACTCACAGCGTATGGGTGACAGACTGAAAAACAACCTACGAAGTATACAACAAAGTGAAGTTTCAAAGGGTCTGATTGGTGACGTTAGAGGTCTAGGCTTGATGGTCGGAGTCGAGTTCACAAAAGAAGCAGAGCCAGACATCAAAGCAAAGATATCGCAAGCTTGCGTTCTACATATAAAGTTGTTAGATTCGTCCCAGCTCTCAACATTACCAAAGAAGATATAGACATTGGCTTGAGATGTTTGAGAATGCTCTGAAGCGAGTATTATGATCAATGTGAGCAGTGAGATGATAGACTAGAGATATGGTGTAGTAGTAAGAGGACAATTCATGGTGAGCAGTGAGATAGACATATGATTCTCTTATATAATAGAAGATACTAGATGTAAAGCTATTAAACAAACATACAGAAGACTATCAAGTTGTTTTGACATGCTCTTAGGTTAAAATTAGGGTTGTTAGACTACCCAACCAATGATCCAAGAAAGCACAAACATTAGCACTAAGTTGTTGTTTAACGATAACGCTTGAGACGTTGCATGTTCCTATTAAGCCAAGCGGCACGAGAACTACCTCCCTTGATATTATTGGCACGATGACCACTCTTGCGCAAACCACGAGCCTTGCGACCAGCACTAGTAAGACCTCTGCACTCCCTATGCTTGTGCACGGGGTTAACAATCCAGTTGATACGAGGATCATTACGGATCTTGGTATGGGATGGATCGACTAAAATAACTTCATAATACTTCATGGTAGCATCCTGGTTCACCCAGTATGAGTTAAGGACACGCAAGTTGGAAAATTTACGTCCAACCTTCTCCTCAGCAACACTTTGGAGGTTACGGTTGAACTTCAAATGGTTAATACCCTGATGCTTGGGCTTACCGAAGACCATACCACGATGGTTGGGACGCTTACGTCCACCACGACGGACACCGCATCGTACAACAACATATCCCTGCTTGGCCTTGTATCCAAGACGATGGGCCTTGTCAGTACGTGTGGGACGGGGTACCTTGGTGATCTTGGGGCGTTGACGATATTCCCAAGCGCGGACACGCAAGAGGAAACGGATGGCATCACTCTGCTTGTGACGCCACAACTCTTCCATATATTTGTAACAACCCATCTTTTATAAATATGTAATACTGTTAAGGAAAGGAAAAGATGATGCAAGAGGAGATATTGTGAGCAAACATGTAATTTGTGTATGTTGTTGATAAAAAGATCGACCATGCCATCCAACAAACTCATTATCTCCAAGTAAACGATAAACATATATATTCCAACCAACTAACAATATCAGCATTGGTTGAATAGATCTACCATACATCTATTACTCCATAAGCAACTCACCACTTGCGTTTGAGGGATGGATTATGGCTGGAGCTTCCCTTCTTTTTATTCCACTTGTCAAATATTTCTAAGGTAATTTTTCATTTTTCTAGTAAGCAGGTAAGAGCCACGTTCCATTGGCGATAAAACGTTCTATTAGGCTTAAGTGTTCGAGTAAATATATGATTAGTAAGATTATGTATATAACGAGGCTATGATTTTGATTTCACCAGTTGCTTTTCGAAGTAATTCTACTGCTCTCTCATGTGAGAAACATTTGTATGTATTGATAAACTCTAATGTCATACCAGTCTTTAGTGGAGTACCCTCAAATGCACTTCCGGATGCAACTTTCATAACTTTTGTAGTGCAGTTGATGTCACCGCAGTGTGAAACTTTCAAACGCAGAGAGTCAGACCAAACCTTCCACTATCTGGTTTGGTGATAGTAAAAGTGAAGCCTTGTCGCCGTGTGGCTATCATCATGTTCTTATCAGGCTTCTTGGTAGATGGGATATCCAGAGGAGTCTCTATCCTCTTCAAATCCTCGACATGAGCTAGTTGCTCACGACTTGGTCGCCCGTTTCTTTTTCTTCGCAGTTGTCTCGGTTTGTTGTACATCGACTTTTCGCTTCGGCTTCTTCTTAGGCTTGGCAGCAGCCTCTAGAGCACGAATCTTGTTTCTGACATCTTCTTTTTCAAAGGGGAGTGAAGGTAGTGGTGTATCTCGCTCTTTGTTGAGACTGTCAAGTAAATTCTTCATCTCATTTAGTATCCAATTATTTGGTGTCCGGCCATTGTTTCCAGCCCTAACTTTAACACCTCGTTCAGCAATTTCCCTAATGATTTCTTTGGTGTCATCTGATTTCGTATTGTAACTGCTGGGGCGAGAATGGCCTTCATCAGTTCGCCTAGCTTTTATTGTACACGGGTGATTCTTATCATTCGGTGTAAGCTTTCCTTGATACGAATCAATGGCACTCTTTCCATCAGGCATTAGCATGTCACGTTGAATAGCTGAGGTAAGTGGACGACTTGCGTGAAATCCTCGAAGGAGATGCTCTGCAATTAGAGACCCGTGTGTGTTGGAGGTAGTGATGTTCTCAACGTTATCCAACTCTCCAGTGATGATGTCAACACCTCCCTTGATTCCATCTAGTGCAATGGCCCGGAGTTGCTTCGTCTCCATTTTGATATGCTGCCGTGAATCGCTAGCAATTGATGGCATACCATGTAGAAAGAGGACGACGTTCCCAGCAAGGTAGACGATAACCTCTCCTCCAAGTGCCTCGCCACGGTACTTGTAGCCAATATCAATGAAGACTCGTTGGGGCTCAAACAAATTGCTGCCAAACATGAAGTTCTGTGCATCAACCATTATGCATTTGATGATGGGTTCCATGCGGTTGCAAAAGAAATACTCGAGTTGGGAGTAATAGCTGGCGTATGCATGTGCATACCACTCGTTGGGAAAGTCTGATGCAAATATTTCTTCTTCCGTTGTTGCATTGGGATAGAGTGCCTTCTTGATCACGTTTTGATAGTTGCCCTTCCCGCATATATTTTCAAGTACAGTAATACAGCTCGATTGAACTCCCTTCTTTGCCCCTGTTATCCAAGTACTAATTGCAGCCCTCTCAGATTCAACGATGGGTACGCGCTCATTTGTCTCGGGACAGAAGGTACTAAAGCTTCCAACCATATCAGCTAGCTCTTGTGCCACTTTCCTAGCCTCAGTGGTGAGATCTTCACATTTGAGTTCATCCCAACTGAATGCCTCTCCAATCCAAGTCTGACGAGGTAACTTTTCACGACGTTGTAGCCCGAATTCGATCAGCTGAATAATACCATGTTTCTTCTCTCCACCCCGATGCCATCCTCGGTCACGCATGTTAGTCCACAACAACGCCATTCCCTCTGGTGTTGTCTCATTTTCAATAACACAATCAACAAATCTCCAGAATATATCACTAAGCTTCTGCTCTACCGTTGAAGGGATAGAATCAAATGCAACCAACTCAATCATTTTGTAGTTTTCATCATAATCTAGAAACTGTTCTCTGTACTTGTCTTCTCGTTTGGGTACATTGAAGGTGATTCCAATCTTGATAAGTCTGCCGTGCTTATAAAGAGCGTAAATGATACCAAAATTTATGCGGCGTTCGGCAGCTGGTGTATTTGCAAGGTCGATGTCCTTGAGATTGGTCACTAGATCGGCATCGATTAAAATCTTGACTGCTTCATCAGAGTGAGTGAAGAGGATGTCTTCTATGTTTCGTTTGTATCCAAGTGTGGCCGGCCTTGTGGCAAATACCTTATCTCGGCCCTTTCGACGGACGATGGATGGATAATCCTTAGGATCACAGTATAAAAGCTGGAGAAACAACATGAATGTTAGTATGGCAAGTGCAACACTCATCATCACTGAATAGAATGGATGACACAATAAGACACTCACCTGGGTGCTTTCCTTGCCATAAATCATATGCTCTTGTACAAGATGAGGCTCCACATTAACTAAATTCTCAAATCGATCGGCAGATGGTCTGCTCTAGTCGAATCGGAAAGTACAATATCCCAAAAATACTTCGACCAATCAGCATCCTGTTCATGCTCATCGGTATCAACAGTTGAATCCTCTTCATCTGGCATCTGCAGGTCCTCGTCCGACAAATGCAGTTCCTCTTCGTCTATATAACCAGTTCGGCTTGCCTTGCAATATATCACCTGAACCCCTGAAAGCTTCGACCTTGCTACGACAAATTGTTCATCCTTAATCCCTCCATCATACAACTTCGTACATGCTCGGAATATATTAAAGACAACACTAACATTCGTTGAGACGACTCCAATGGCATGGCACAACTCACTAAGACCCAGCTTGGAACATTTACGAACAATTGTGGCATCATCTAGAACATTAATCCCCCCAACAACGTTCTTGTCCAATACCTGTGTCACTCCATCCCCTCCAGCGTTGATATTGTTACATGCCTCTACCGCAGCATCAATAGCGGCGGTATCTAATGGTGATGCAATTGCTGCCTCCACTAATTCACCTATATCCATTTCATCATTACCCTCTACTGCACCAGTCGTATCTTCTAGACATTGAAATGCATCCAATACATTCACGCCTTCTATAGACTTGCAGGCACAATCCACATCCATATCAATACCCCCTTCACTATCTGCAAAATCCACATCATCTTCCACAGATGGTGAACTTGCTGCATTGTGTGAATAAGTAGTATAGATTGTGTGAGT
>Ga0214479_101209_pt1 | contig 10950 bp, 4 predicted proteins | sample M1_20Mar14CPVII9_5_FD_165054 | JGI IMG/M metagenome (GOLD analysis project Ga0214479, IMG submission 165054) | Marine eukaryotic communities from Monterey Bay, California, United States - M1_20Mar14CPVII9sort6BwellE14 | ecosystem: Environmental > Aquatic > Marine > Unclassified | place: USA...
CTGGATGATGACGGTTTAACACTGCTACATCGTGCATTGCACGACAAGGCACCGCTCGGAACTATCAAACTTGTGATAAAGGGGAATCCAGCAACTGTACGGGTAGTTGATAACCAGTTTGCTTTTCCTTTGCATATCGCTTGTGAATTTAGTTCGGCCAAGGTTGTTCGGTACTTGGAAGGGAAATCAAAAAAGCATATCTTAGGCCATTTGGATGAAAACAAAGATTCTATTCTTCATTATGCATGTCGAGGGGGTAACTGTGAAGTAGTAAAATACCTGCTAGATAATCACTCTTCATTGGTAGCATCGGCAGTGGTGAATGAGAAAGGAGAGCTGCCGATTCACTTACTATGTGAGGCTGGTAAAGACAAGGTCGATATTGATAGTGCGGAGTATATCGAGGCTATCTGGCTAATGCTATTGGCTAATCCCGAAGCAGTTTTGGGTGTTTGAGGTATTTATTGAGGCTATCTGGCTAATGTTACAATCTCCGGAAGCACTGATGAGCTGACTTGTAATGTATTGGTTGGTGCCTAACTATGAATTAGATCAGCTGTATAATCTAAATACTATTTATATATGTTTGTTTACTTTACACAAGATGGCTATTCCTTGCTACTTCGTTGAAACAGATGATGCAGGATGACAACATAAATCTTTGCTTTATTACTACTCCATAACGAGATATTATCAGTATTCACCGTATTCTCAGGACATGATAGCTTCTGGATTAGCCAGGATCATTCTCCAGATAGTCTCGACATACTCTGTACTATCATCATTATCAACTTCGTCATCCTTTCCTGCTTCACATAGTAAGTGAATTGGTAGCTCACCTTTCCGATTCACCACTGCTGATGATACCAACGAGGCATGATTACCCAGCAAGTACTTAATCACTTCCAAGTTACCTCCTCGACATGCATAATGAAGTATAGAATCCTTGTTTGCGTTGTTATGTTCCAATACACGTCCATTGACATCTCTTTCTACCAAGTATCGAACAACATTAACCGAACTAAACTCACACGCAATATGTAGTGGAAATGCAAATTGGTTATCAGCTTTCCGCACTGCTGAAGGATTACCCACCAATAGCAGCTTGATAGTTCCAAGAGGTGCCTTGTCCTTTAATGCATGATGAAGAGGTAACCAACCATTATGATCCAGTGTATGCATAGCTAATGAATCTTTTGCCTCCCATGCATAGGCACGCTGTACTTCCAAGAACTCGACAGTGCTCTGATATTTTGATTGCTTTCTTGCTAGATCAAGTAAGATTCTCTCAATTCCCTGACCTGAAATGGCTTGGGGTAAGATATCGTATAGAACTTTGACTGCTTCTAAATGTCCGGAATAACAAGCTATATGTAATGGGAACTGTTGGTCTTCTTCAGGAGAGAGAGGCTGATTAGTGCTCTTTGATGCCGCATCAGGATCATGCTTCAATAGTAACTCAATTGTTTTAGCTCTTCCATACGTGGCTGCAATATGTATCGGTAATCGACCATGCTTGTCTCTTTCATTGATACTTTCAGGATCAAGTTCCAGCATATATTGAATTGTATCGATAATATCATCTCTTGTCTTACAGCCACCGCATGCTTTATGTATTGGAAGCAAATTATCATACTGTATTCTTCCTGCCACTCTCAATGATTCTGGATATGTATTGATTAGAACTTTGCAAAATTCAAATGATTTGTTTCCGTATCCAACTGCATAATGAATCGGTAGAAAATCTTGACTACCTCTCTCCCTCACCACAGTAGAATCAATAGAAAGCATAAACCGTAAAATAGAAATTGCGGCTGTATCTTCTAACTTTCGTCTGTGGCAAAGCACATGAATAGGAAGCCATCCATTTGATCCTGTCATACGTATAGCCTCAGGCCATGAGCTAATTAGAAGTTGAACCAACGATAAGGTCATCCTCTCGTTCTCGCAAGCCAAGTGAAGTGGTGTATTACCATCTCCGTCCAAAACACGTAGAGATGCAGAGTTGAATTCAAGCAGGTAATGAATGATTTTATGAAGTTCTTCGCCATTTGAATCGCATACAGCAGCATGGATTGGATAGTATATCTCATCATCATATTCTTCACTTGTAATCATCAAAGAATCAGGATATGCCTCAACTAGTAATTTCACAATGTTGATATCAATATTAGATGTTCTTGCCATGTAGTAATGAAGAGGTAGTCCCTTGACATGCCAACTATTAAATATTCTTGTTAAGCATTCGGCTGCTGCTTTATGTTCCTTAACTAATAATTCAATAACCGAGCTGGGGCAGTGCTCGTTCTTACATGCACAATGTAATGCATATGTTGGGGTAATTCTATCGTGATAATTTGCCGTATGCCATGATGCCACACAAGGAAAGGAGTCTATTATAAGTTTTACCATTTCAAATGTTACTTTCTCATTCATACATATCGAATGTAGAAAGGGATGTTTATTGTATGTCTCTTGAGTAATATCGTCGGTTGAAAGTTGACTAATCTTCTCACGTAGGGCGGCCAATGACAAATCATCTGACTTACAAAACTCTTTTAGTGCGTCCATTGTATTCATGCTTGTTAATAATGCTATAGTGTGGTATAGATGTACTTATATTGATATTGTAATTGTAAATAAATAACTAATACTCTAATGTTTTGTGTCTTGTTGCCTCTGCAGTCAACGATATGGAACACTGATTTTAACTCTGACTCTAATAAATATGCCTGCTCTGTAGATACGCGGTGTATTATTGAGTTGTGTATCTCCAACTCAGATCAAATGTTGTAATAGATGTACTTAAATCGATATTGCAATTGCACAAAATAAGAATGACCAATGTTTGTGTCTTCACGATACGGATAGGAAGGTAGGAAATCCGGATAGGAAGGTAGGAAATCCTAGTGCCACTGATTCCAACAATAGTGCTAATAAATCATCAATGCTTCTATCTCGGTATATGTGTCCGCGGTGTTCATTGAGTTGTTAGCTTAATAACGCAAGAAGTGCACCTTGTAATAAAATCGTTCTTGCTCTATGAATATTGATACTAACGACTCAAAACTACTACTAATCGACAGATCACTAAATTACCTGTATATTTGCCTATACTCCTTATACGAGGATCAACATTGCAATAGTAATCGATGTTTTAAAGCGCCCCTAATGATGCCGCTATCAAAATCCCTTAGAGTACATATCCTAGCCTCTTGAAACTTGAAATCCGTATCGATACGGTAATATTTATTACACACGTAATAAATAAGAAAATACAGTACGGAATATTGACAAACGTGAAATCTTTTGCAAAAAAAAAACAGCGCAGCTTAGCCATACACTTTGAATAGTAATTACCATTGCAATAAGCTACTTAATACTAAAAGTATAGAGGAAGTAACAATTAGTTTTTAGTGATATATCGATTAACAGTGGTTTGGAGGCGTAGTATCAATATTTATCGAACACGAACTTCTATTTACTAAGTGCACACATCTTATGTTCATGTGGCAGTGCACATCTTCTTGTGTGTTTATTTATTGTTGACTGTCAGTTTAGTAACAAAAGCCCGACACCATCGATCAACATACCTTACAAATTAGTATATTATTGGTAAAGATATATTAAAGAATATGCCAACTCTTGATGCTGTGACTGTTAGTCCTCAAATGAGAGACTTTGATAAGTTATGCAGATCAGATGATTTATCTCTAATTGCTTTGAAAGAGAAGGTCAGTCTCCTAGATGAAAGTGATATTAAGCACATAACGGATTACGGATCTTGTTTTCACAGGGCTTGTTTGAATAGTAAGGTTACATTGGAGATCATCGAATATCTATTAGATGTTTTCCCAAGGGTAGCATCAATTGCTTCGGTCGTAGATTTACCAGACAAACTCAACATGGATGTCTACCCTCTACACTGTGCGTGTTATAATAAGGATTGTCCTAGTTCAGTCATTAGATTACTATCGGAACGATATCCTTTGGCACTTGAACAGTTATGTACCGTTGGAGTCGGGATACACGATTATGGCTATCACATTCCTGGCTTGCCACTTCATTACTATTTGGCACGGAATTGCAATGTTGATATTGATACGGTTAAGGTGATGGTGGAATCATATCCTACATCCTTGACGATTAGTGATGAAGAAAGTGCATGCTTTCCCATCCATGCACTTCTTTTGAATTGGAGAAGTACCGATGTTCTACATGAGATTCTTACATATCTAATTGAGATAGAACCTTCATCCGTACGTATGTTGGACAGATACGGCAATACGCTACTTCATCTTGCTTGTAGAACAAAAAACACATTAGATATTGTTCAGCTTCTTTACAATACGTGGCCAGAGACCATACGTACATCAGATTCAGATGGCATTCTTCCAATACACAATCTTTGTTGTAATCGAATGGTTGATAATACTGATTCACTTGCTACTTTACGGTTCATGCTCAATGTTGATCCTACTTTGGTGAGAGGAAGGGATATAGACGGAGAGCTACCAATTCATCGTGCAGTTTATAATATGTCATTTGAATTCTGTAGAGTTCTAATCGACGAATATCCAGAATCTTTAAAAGTTAGGACTACCAGCGATGGAAGTTTACCAGTCCATGTGGCATGTGAAAGCAGTAATGCATGTAGAGATGATCAGGTTGATACAATTCAATATATGTTGGAGATCTATCCTGAAAGTATCAATACAAGGAATAGGTATGGTTTGTTGCCAATACACCTTGCAGCCACGTGTGGAAAGTCAAAAGTAATTGAATTATTGTTGAAACATGATCCTTCTGCGGCAACAAAGAGCACTAATCAGCCTCCTCATGAGGTTGATTCGCCTCCTCCTAGGTTGCCACTGCATTTGGTGTGTAGTGAACATCATGGTGATTACTTTGATGCGGTTAAAGTTTTGTATGATGCTTATCCCGAGGCAATTCATAAACTTGACGGTGATATATCAATACCCCATTTGGTCAGAGAAACATACCACTTGATCATGCGAGGAGGAACCGTAAGACAAGTATAGTCAACTTTATACAAGATCAAAAGCGATATATTGGAGATAGTGATAATGATATACAACATTTGACTTCAAGGACAGAACTGGATGATAATGGTTTGACACTGCTACATCGTGCATTGGTTACTGTCAGGGGATGGATTATGTAGTAGCTTCTGATAACGGTTAGCTTCTATGCATCTTCTACACTCTGCATGTCGTGGGAGAAACTTGGAAGTAGTAAAATACCTGCTAGATAATCACTCTTCATTGGTAGCATCAGCGGAGGTGAATGAGAATGGTGAACTGCCAATTCACTTGTTATGTGGGGCAGGTAAAGTCAAGGTTGATATTGATAGTGCGGAGTATATCGAGGCTATCTGGCTAATGCTATTGGCTAATCCAGAAACAGTTGTGGGTGCTTGAGGAAGTGGTATGAATTAGATTAGCTGCTAATCTAAATAACTAATACTCATGTCAGTTTTATATACTGTCATTAACTTTACAAAACAGCTATTCCTTGCTACTAGGAACAGATGAGGATAGAAATCCATTGTAGTCGAGCTGCATTGACAGGTTTGTCAAATGTGCATTTCTCTTCTGACCATAATCACTATTGAGGTTCTTCATAAACTCGGCCAAATGTGCACTAAACACCTCATCAAATCTAGTAATCATGTGACGATATGTTTCCGTGCATAACTCTCGCTGGATACGATCTGAACAGCGCTGAGTCCTCTCTCCTCGGTTGGCACGGAACTCCACTTCTCGATTATCATCCTTTTTACTCTTCTTGGTACCATATCGTAGCTTGGAACGTTCATAACGTGTCTTCTCATGCAGCTCGTGAACCTTGGTAGTTTCCATAAATCTCTTTATTTGTGTCGAGAACAATAAGCATGTTGTCATGATCTTGGATGCTCTCTCAATAAGGTCATAGTTGGCAAGAAGACATTGATTTGCAATACGAAGAAGGAAGGTATTGTGCTCATGTAATACATCATCCACCGTGCGTGGGAATGATTGACCATTGTTATTATTGGGGTTGGTATCGTTACCCTCAGACGAATCTTGGGAGCAGTACTCTTTGGTGGCATTGAGCTTGCTTTCCAACTCTCTCCAGTTTGGCTCAATAACATCAAACTTCAAGTAGTAGACCAAGTTTTGAATGAAGTGTAACATACGACGACGGAGACTAAACGTTGGACTACAGGCTGATCGGAGGGAGTTCATCCCCTTCAAGAGTTGATGGTCTGACCACATACTCACAAGCTGTCTCTCGACATACTTGGCAAAGAATATCAGTCGAAAGATGAGCTGGTAGATACGAAATTGATCAGTTGATAAGACGATGGATGTGGGGAATGGCACGCTCTTAAACTCAAAGGCAATAGCCTCAAACCCAGACAAGACCTTCTGTCTTGTATTCTTTTTAGGAGCAGACTTGGAACGACTTCGCTTGCCAATATCATCAAGAGTATCCCTCAGACTCTTGTTCTGGAAGGTACAACGTAGTGCCGATGCAAGTTGACATGACGATTCAGACGTTCGTGCAATGGACGTGGATAGCCAGTTCTGGACACGACCTTGTAACACGTTAGGGAGTTCCTTATGCAGCTCATCCTCGGCACGGTCGAGAAAGTCAACAAAGAAGTCGCCTTGGTCAAGGAGGAAGTACTTCTTCATGAACCGAAGTGACGAGAGTAGATCATAATCATGCAGCAACATACGAAGCAAGGTATCCGAGGCCTCGTGGTATGAACGGTCGATGCTTCTTGATAGCTTGAGAGGGTTCAACAACACCTTGGCAGCCTGCTCATCATCGCCATCATCACCTGCTTCCTTCCTTCTCGTGGTGATGAGAGGAGAAGACGAGGTTACACCTGCCCCATCATGGCAACAATGAATAGCCCTCCAATACTTGCCAGTAGCATGTGCCTTGTTCAGTGAACTCATGTTCGACGTGGCCCTTGATCGATCGACACCTAATGACTCTCCATTGTGACCCATCATGTCAATGATATCTTCATTAGAATCATGCAAACTGAACAATACATGCTCCTCCTTCTCACAACACCAATTCTCCCATTCCATACCTTGTAACTTGACAACCGAGGATGTGACGGAGTTCTGACGGAATGTCTTGCTGGTAACCTCGATCATAAACTCCCCATACGGGTCATGGACCTTTCCTCGTGTTAACCACGATGATAACATGTTGGCATACGGTGCGGCACATCGAGTTAACAAATACTGACATAACTCATTCCCCTTCTCATCACCCGAGTAATTCAATGTCATGAGGTTGTACAACACATTTAATAACTCTCCACCCTTCTTCCCTCGGACGGTTGATACTACCTGACTCAAGATTGCCATTGTTCGGATAGACGGCCGGGCATGTACATGTACATTACTCATGGTCATTTGCTGATTCCCCTCACGTGATAGATAATCCAAATTTGATACAAATGCCAAATACTCAACCAATAGCTCATTAATACTTTCACATAATGTCCGTGCCACTACTCCACATTCATATTGATTCAAACATGTCTGTACATATTGATTCACATATGCATAGTTGGTACACAGGGGTAATAACTTCAATAACAGATTCTCAAGTGTCGAATCAAGTTTACCACCAAGTACGGATGGTGAAGCGAATGTAAATCCAGGGTCGGTAATAACAATGTGATACCCTCCCTCATCATCCTCTTGCTGCATGGACATGTCCACATCAGCATCATGTACCACCTCTTCCTGTGCCAATTGATATCGAATAAACTGTCCCTCGTGTCCCATCATGGCACCAATAATTTCATCCGTTAATATCCGTTCTTGTACATCCACTGACAAATCAGCAAGGTGTGGCATATCCGACGGTACCTCTGTAACAGCCTTGACACGTTCCTCGCCTTCCATTTCTGGAAAGATTTCATTTGTCAATTCATCTTCACAATCCTCATTATCATTCACTAAATGACGAGTAGGATTATTCAAATACGAACCACCCAAATATATACGATCATTACTAACCTCACACGTATTATATACCCAACTTGGACAATACGGAACATCAACTGCCAATATTTGAAATGTCTCAGTTTTACGCGGTTGACATTTGTTATGTTGATGTAGGTACTCAATTAATGGTAAATCATTTTCGGTGGAGGCACCACCACCCATTTCAGTGAGATTCATTTCGTATGTTGAGGTTAGTATGTTGAGTGACCATCCTGGTGATACTACATCCTCATCTAACATCATGTCATTCCTTGTGGACGAGGATGAGGGCAATAGTTGACATTCGTTCCCCAAGGATAACAACCCACCAGTCCATTCATTCTTTAATACGATTGGATCACCCGAATAGACCGGTATGCGTCCACCCTTACCCTGTAACAACAACAACTGCTGCTCTTCTTCCAACGCAGCCACCGTTGGATCTAATGAACCCAACTGTACAATATTAGCATTGGCACCACCACGAAGTATAGTCCATGTGTTGGCTGTTGGAAAACGAGTTTCACGACGAAAACATCCTACTTCTAACTTGTACGTCTCTTGTCCATCCACCATACCTCCTTGACTACCCTCGGGAAGAGAGATCTTTTCCTTCTGGACACCTAATACACGTTTCATTAATCCATTTTTGAATATAACCTTGTCACCGTAGCATAATACATTAATTAACTCATCCTCTTCATTCTCTCCTTGTCCGCCATTCATAACTTCATCTTGCTGTGACATTTCCTCATCCAATCTACCCAAACCTCGACCGCCACCCATTGAGGTTGAGGCAGAAGAGGCAGCCTTAATAACAGTAAATCGATTCAAATTATCAATATTCGTATAGGAACTTAATTGGGAATGTGCCTCGTTTGTCATGAAGCATATCCTGTTGTTATTATTTGGTTTTGACTTCCTTGTATTGCCTCTGTTTAATCCGCTGCCACTACCCACACCAACACCACTTACGCTACCCCCTACACTAACACCATCAACACCAATTAAATTTTGAGGAATTAAACTCAACGAACTCATGACATTATCATTCCTAAATCTCAATACAACTTCTGAACCATATTGTAACGTAGTGGATGTTGGTATAGAATTAGTATGATTATATTGAGTAGAACGTAGTTTATATAAATCTTCATTGGGTTTGGGGATGGGGTTGTTGGATGGTTGAGAGGTAATGGAGGTAGTTGATGTGTTCAGGTTGTTATTAGCAATAGATTCAGGCTGGTTAATCTGCTGAGTACTGCCAACTTTTGAGGGCTGAATAACCTCTCTGTTACTATTAGCTACACTATCCGTGCCAAACAATCCACCACCACTCTTCTTACCACCAACTCCAACATTACTAGCAGTATAATCATCCAACTCAACACGATCACTCTGTATAGAACTCATTACATTACGCATTATTGTTAATGGTGTTTTGGGTGGTGCATCACTCTCTTTTTCACTTATTTCTGTACTCTCTTTAGAGAGTTGATTATTGTTAGTATTGCTACTTAGTGGTTGGGTGGTGGAGAGGTGTGAGTCAAGTGCTGCATTTAACTCTTGCTCAATATCATTAGTAGTGGATTGATGTTGTATAGAGGGTGTGGTATTGTAATTGTAGGAGGTGGTTGATTGATGTGCTGGAGTTGCAAAATTAACAGAGTTGGTGTTGTTTATTGATGAGGCAGTTGTTGGCCTACTTGGCAATGCCGACGATTTTGACATATACTGATTAGCCTGTTGTATTGGGGTACTAGTAGTATTAGAGGGTATAGAACGAGCTGCTTGTATGTCATTGGAATTTCTAACCGTTGCTTGAGCAATTCGAGATGATGATGAGGTGCTATTAATGCTGCTAGCGGCTGAGGCCGAGGCGCTATGATTGTTACGCTGACGTTGACGTGCCGCCGCTGCTGCACGTAAGGCGCTGTATTTATCACTATATTGCTTATCCATTATTGTTGTATTGATTGTTGTTTATGTTGATAATAGGCGCTGATTTTTGAGTTTGTTTTGCAAAGATTACGATACGATTTGTCAATGTTCGTACTTTACTTTCTCATTTATTACATTTGTAATAAATATATTATTAAAAAGAACCATGAGATTTTGTAGTAGTAGTAATAGAAGCGGCCTCTTATATCAATCTGAGCAACAGAATTACCCTATTGATACGACGTCTATGATATTTACAATATAATGTGTAGAAACAGCTCATTGCAATATAAACTGCAAGCAACACATCTAAAATCACATAACCACTAATTTCTCAACAACTACTTGCCCTATGATGATGATTCTTAGCGTTTAAAAACCGCGCCTTGATCTCCTCTCTTCATTTATGGTACTATTAGCGTCTAATGTTGACCTTGAAACGAAAGTTGCTCAACTCGAGCAAGGGGTACAAAGTGAAGAACTATTCCGTGTTGATATCTCTCTTGTGTTTTTCTCAATCCCCTCTACCCCCTCAACCGCCCACAACTGCTTCGGGATTAGATAGTAGCATTAGCCATATAGTCTCGACATACTCCGCACTATCAACATCAACTTTATCCTTCCTGGCCTCACACAGCAAGTGTAAAGGTAGCTTCCCTTTCTGATTCGTCTCTGCCGATGCTACCAATGAAGAGTGATTTGTCAGCAGGTACTTTACTACTTCACAGTTACCCCCACGACAAGCATAGTGCAGAACAGAATCTTTGTTTTCATCCAAATGGCCTAAGATATGCTTGTTTGATTTCCCTTCCAAGTACCGAACAACTTTGACCGAACTAAATTCACAAGCGATATGTAGAGGAAAAGCAAACTGGTTATCAACTACCCGTACAGATGCTGGATTCCCCTTTATCACGAGTTTGATAGTTCCGAGCGGTGCCTTGTCTTGCAATGCACGATGTAGCAGTGTTAAATCGTTATCATCTAA
>Ga0214479_101210_pt1 | contig 10945 bp, 8 predicted proteins | sample M1_20Mar14CPVII9_5_FD_165054 | JGI IMG/M metagenome (GOLD analysis project Ga0214479, IMG submission 165054) | Marine eukaryotic communities from Monterey Bay, California, United States - M1_20Mar14CPVII9sort6BwellE14 | ecosystem: Environmental > Aquatic > Marine > Unclassified | place: USA...
AGATATTATACTGCATATTAGTAGGATTGGAAGAGTGCAGACTTATTATCATCACAAGATGCTTTAGACAGTGCCGTAGGAAATCCAGATGCGGTAGTTTCGTGTGTTGGCGTGGTAGGAACAGATGCGGATGAATTGTTAAAGGGAAATGGTAATGCTAATGTTGCTGCCTTTAACAGTGCAAAACGTGGTGGTGCGTTGCAACGGGTTGCATATGTTAGTGTTTCATCAGAAGTGGATGCATGCAAAGAAAATTGGTTGCCAGAATTCTTTAATGGGTATTTTGAGGGTAAGATCATGGCAGAAGAAGCTGCACTTAATGCAGTTGATGGGGATACAACGAAGGTATGTCTGGTAAAACCCACCTTCATTTATGGAGGAGATTCATTTGGATTACTTCCACCTCGTGTTAACTATGAGTATGGAAGTGGTGTTGAAGAGTTATTAATGAATCCAGTCTTCAAATTCTTGGCTGACGCCACCCCTGGTTTGATCAAAGTTGCATTGAGACCTCCAGTATCGGTTGATTCAGTAGCAGCAGCTTGTGCTGTGGCTGTAATGTCTGAATCAGCTATATCAACATTGGATGGAACAGATGAGATCAATGCATACTCAGGACAGCCACCATCAACTGGTCTTACAGATGCATTATCATTTGCAAAAGAGAAGGGCATTGATTTCATTGATTGGGCAAAAGTGGAGGTTCCCAAAGCTATTGATACTATTAAGGCAAAGGCCGACGAGTTACAAAAGTAATGAGAGAAGTATATCTGTAACATTGAAAGTGGGAAAGGAACCAGTTTGTGACAATTGAAAACAAGAGGGCGACCATTATATTACAAGCCACCACAACATTGAACCACTTAGATGGGAGATAGGATGCAGGCGATCCTTAATAGCAAGCTGCAAGAGGTTAACGAAGATGACGAATAATAATGAAAATCGCTAGCTAGTAGTAGTAGATACTAATATAAACAAAGAATAAGTCTTATTCTGTCAGTACATATAACTATTAGCCGAAGGATTCAAAGGAAAAGGATCAACGCGAACGTCAAACAAGTCTCCACTTGGTTCAGTTCTTGATCCAGGTCTGAATTGCAGAGCTCCCTGGATAGATCCACTGTGGTTCGGAGATTCGGCTTGTGTACAACTTTGATAAGAGAACTGACCATCGGTATTTTCTCCCTCTTCCAGTTCATGATCTTCACCAGTCGTGTAATTCCTAAACCCACCCTCAAACAAGAGAGGATACATACCAATCACCCCCTCACCCCTAACCTCTTGGACAATCGGTTGAGGTTCTGCACCTCGGGGACCTCGTCTTGGACCCTTCGTACTAATCCTCCAATATCGAGACACTAATTGGCAAGTTTCAAATCCACGTTGTTCGGCAGTCATATACTCGTCACCGTCATCAGGTGTTAGAAGACGAATTCTAATCGAATAAACATGCATTCTCATCTCAGGAACATAGATCGACGACGCTACAATCTCAACCCCCCGTGTTACTGCTCGACTGCAATTAGCTGTATCTGCCACGGAAGGATATCGTACAATAGAGTCGAATCTGTCTATCTTACCCACTGATAAGAAGTTACTCTCAAGACGGTATGCATGCTCCTCGAACCAGCGCAACAATGAATCATCAAATGTCTCCATCACAGGAGTGGCAAGGTGGTTTTCTAAAGCATCTCTCTCACCGCATACCATCTCAAGAGAACCTTGAGAGAGATGAAGTCTGAATAACTTCATTGTATCAGCGGCAATATTTACCCATCCACTGGGATGTCCCAAGTTAGGTTTCACCCATTTGCAGTTTGAGAACATATTGTATGCATGATAGCCCCCGAAGAGACCTGTACAAGGATTGAAATTATCTAGTTCTACATCATTTGGATTCGGAGGATTCTGCCCAGAATAGAATGAGTAGATAGCCTTGAATGCTGATGTCTCTGTATTGCGTATACTGCCGATTGTATTAGGGTCCAGAGCTCTTCCAGGTAAGAGGGTTTGTTTGATTTGTCCACCCAACGTTCCCGACTTAGACTCATCATCAAACCATGTTTCAATTTTCTTCCACATTAAACACGCTCTTAAAAAGTAGGGACCATTAATTCTTTCACTTTCTTTCAAAGCATAACCTCTCATTTTCGGTTCTACATATAGATCATTCCTTTTACAATGAATGCGTAGATCAATCTTACGCCAATTCTTCCAGGAAACGAACATATTCGGTGCCATAAACATATCCTCTGTCCTTAGGAAGGCATCATCATCATCCTCATATTCATTTTGTTCAATACACTGGTGTAACAGTTCCTCATCTTCTTCATCAAATTGATATTCTCTTACTAATGCCAATCTCCATAATGCTTCACTCTCACTACCCTCCCCATCAACTGTTGCAGTATCATATGTGTTTGCAACATTTTTACCATGTACAATTTGATAACAACCACGAGATACCAATCGAAAGTTCAACCAGTCGTTACTTGTGACATAGGATAGTATGGATGATGTTGTAGACTGAGGAATAGTATCAAATGGCGACTTTGTCTGTTTAGATACACTGCTACTCATTGTATACTCTTGATTATGTCTGATGGAAAAAGTGTGCACAAGATGTGCACAGATTTTAAGATAATGTACGAGGGAGGTCTCTAAATGAAAACCAGGGGATATAATGAACCGATAGTACTAATATACCACCGTATATCTCTATCCACCCTGTATGCGGCAAGCAATGCACGAGCTTCTACTAAAGTAGGAGCTGTAGGGGGAAAATCTGAAAAGATGTTAGCATTTTTGATTCAGTCGGCGATGAAACGGTTGGTATCCTAGCACCTCATTACTCGACATAGGCCCACTGTCTATCTCGCCGCCGATATGGTATGCGTCATCGCTACAGTCCTTACTGTTCTGGAGATTAGCGCGAACCATTCAGCATCCTTGGCCGCAGGCCAGAGGGATGCTGAATGAGAGCGCGGAATTTCATGGCGTCACTCGACCATCACTAATTGATAATTTGATGACGATATCACTGCAATAAATATTAGAACGATCTATACTAAACTAATATTCATCTCAAGCACGGAATAGTTCTAGAAGCTCGTTAGCTGCTGCGTGATGTTCAACTCATAATACATCTCAATCGATCAAGCCAAATCTCATCAAATAGAGAGGATTTTTAGCGATAAAACGGTCATAGCTTAGACTAAGTGAGCTGGTAGGGGTAGGAGGGCGGCATCAATTGTGTAGGTGCGTGTAAGCCGGAATAGTAGCAGCAGTAGTATGTATAATAAGACACCGAGCTTTATGGTCGGCAATGGCAGTTTCATATCTTATGCACAAACAAAGTTTTATCTTCATGCTTTGTATTTGTATCCAATGTCTTTGCAATATATCAACAGTAGTAACATCATTCATAATAATACATCAACATCCAGTAGAGATATATCATCCAACATTAGTAGCACCGAAGAGGATGTCGATGATTGATAAGTATATTGTTTTAGAGGATGATGAAGATGAAGATTGCAATTCACAGCATAAATACAACAACAAAATGATAGTTAACAGGCGGGCATCAATTGCATCATTATTAGCTACATCTATCCTACCTCAATATCCTGCAATTGCTGCTGATATATCAAGCAACAATGAAAGAGCAATACCATCACTAACTATACCACTTCAGTATCAGCCAAAGTTATCAGCATATACAATATCCTATCAAGTGGGCAAATCTCATTTTGGTGCAATAATAGATACAGGATCTCCATTCTTACTAGTACCAGCGGCATCAGAAACATCATGTAGTCCAGAATATCAATGGGGGTGCTTTCATCCAGAAGAGAGTCAACCTACTTCATTAGAACCAACACTAGAGAGGTTTGATGGTAATGAAGGACTAGTAGAATGGAGAGAGGGACCATTTTCATTTGATATACAATCAAAGCTCTTCCCAAAGTCACTCATGACGTTTGGAGTAATCTCTGAAAGTTTGATGGATGGCCCCGGAGGTATATTCCTTGGATTAGTGAAGAATACCAATAATAGTATCCGGCCTTCGTTCCTAGGTCAGTCAAATGTATCAGCATTTAAAGTTGACTTGAGAGAAAGAGAGGGCATTGATAAGAGTTTGACATTGTATGGTGATGGATCTTCTAATCTGCCAGACGAACAAGATGCTATTCCTTTAGTTAGGGATTTGAATAAAAGATTCGGAGATCCTACAATCCATTATGTAGGTGTGGCATCATCAATCAATGTTAACGGAAACATTTTAGCCTCAACATCAAACCGAAGCAAGATATACTGTATATTCGATACTGGATGTAGCGGCATGACCATATCGCCAAGTTTATTTGATCAACGATATGCATCTGCTAGGGCCAATCGGGAGAAGAACTTGTGGGGATCAGTTAATGTAGAGCTACAAACACTATCTGGCAAAACGGTTACGTTGGATGCTAATCGTCCCATTACTACACCACTCGGAGATGAAAGACCATGGGGAAAGAGGCTCGACGGACACTTGGTAGTGCTTGGTCTTTCCTTCCTTGAGGGGTTGAAGATGACTGTAGATATAGATGGAGATAAGATTTGGTTTGAAGACAAATGATCGACCCGACCTAAAGAAGCTAAATAATGGTTTGTTGATTTCTTAGGATACCAGTTCTACGGCCACTCTTCTTGCCGCCTTAGAGTCGCCGTAGAACTTTCGACAGAGAAACACATATCAACTGATATTCCTCGCTCATTATTGTTCAACACCTCCATTGCAACGCATAGGTATTGACACAACAACAACAGCAATAGTAATAAGAAGATGAGGTTTGAGGAGCTTGTTAGGAAGAAAAGAATCAATCTCTCTGGTCGGGATTTGACCCAAGGTAATCGCTTGACCGATGCCGTCTTAGTTGATTTGACCAGAGTTCTTCGGGAGAGTTCAGTGCTAAAGGAACTTCATTTGGATATGAACGATATCACACTTGACAATGGCAGAGACTTCACCGATGCACTTGCAAGTAATCGAACTCTTGAGGTACTGAACTTGAGTGGGAACCGTATCAGCGGCCAGGGGACTGAATGGTTAGCCGATGCATTGGTTATCAATCAGTCTCTTGTTTACGTTTCTCTATCTAACAACAACATCGATGAGAACGGTTGCAAGCGTTTGGCTTTTGCATTTATGAAGAATCGGGGTTATATTCTTGTGGTACATCTAAGCAATAATGAGGGGACGGACGGAGTATCAGAACTAATGAAGGAGATTACTCGTTTGAAGGGAGATTATTCGTCAAAGATAAAGGAGATTGATGGATTAAAGGATGCACTACAAAAATGTGAGGACGATAAGGAAGTGCTCAAAAAGGATGTAGCAGCGGCCAAAGCCGACATAGATTGGATTAGAATGTGTAAGCATTGTTTAAAAATCAAGGAGAATATGTACTTGACGATGACGTGTGGCCACATGATTTGTTTTGATTGTTTACATCAAGGTGATAAGAAGGAGATGCTTGCGAAGTGCCCTATTCTTACGTGTGAAGAGACACTCGAGGTTGAACAGTGTAAAACCAAGAAGTTGTTCTCAATGTTAGATGTCAAAGGATCTAAGACATATGGTACTCGTAGCAAGCGAAAGGCAAACTAATTAATGTGGTTGTACATGGGATGGAATGAAGTATGGGGTATTACTTACGAGATTATGTTTAGTACAGTCTAAAACTCAAGACCAACATCATTCTCATCACTTTGTAGAGCGAACCAATTCTCAAGCTCGGCTAGCTTATCCTCACCCTTTCGTATGTTAGATGATAGATCCGAAATGATCTTATCTTTCCGTTTTTTCTCCGCCTCTCTTTCCTCAATCTGTGTTTGGAGATAGAGAATCTTTTCCATATGTGACAACTTTTCCATGTTGGCAGCCTTCTCTCGTATACGTTGTCGTTGTTCTTGACCTTCTTCACTCAATCGATGATTGATGGTTTGATCTTCATTTGCATATTGATCCGATACTACTTGTTCTTTGGCATCTGCCTTGGCCAAGAGATGTTGTCTAACCTGTTCTGCAACAGATGTCTTGAGAGAATCGTCTATATCCAAATTAGGAGTAGAGATACTATCGTCTACATCCACTGACACCGCAGTATGGTTTGGTTCATGACTTCTCATCCAAAATTCTTGTATATTGTCAGTGATTTTGGCCTTGATTGGATCTCTTGGATCAAAGATAACATCACTAATGTCTGGCTTGGATCGTACCTGATCATCTGTTTCGGGATCATACCAAGAATCTAGACCTTCTTCGACTGTAAGCTTTCTCGTTTGAGGTGGTTCCTCGAGTATAGAATCATCATCATCCGCATCTAAATCATCTTCTGTGAGGGATTCAGTCGTAGCCGAATCGTGTTCTCTTGACTTGAACATGCTAGTATACCATGGATCTTGTTCAGGCTCGGAGCCTTCAATAGACGACGCGGCTGTAGGGCTATCGGTATCAAACTCGGGTAGTGTCACCGTCGGAGCCATTGTCGGAGCCTCGGTTGATGAGCAAATGGGCTCACTACCATCAATCAACTCTGGTGGGTGACAACTCTCAAACAATGGTCGCCATTCACATCCAATACCGGAATCTGCACACTCGAGTTCAGTTTCCAATGCACCACAGTTACAATCTATATCTGTCGAGTTGTCCAAAAGTGTCATGCCCACTCGCTTAGCTAGTTCATCCTCACTCATACCATCAAGCTTCTCCTCTTTGGCAAAGATCTTGGCAAATGGAGGTCGGGCGCCGTACAATGACCTATCAGTCATCTTGTATAAGTTATCCTTGCCATTCTTCACCAACCAGGCATAGTATGAAGTACCAGTGGGGCCCGGTGGACCGATAATCTTCTTCCGAAACATGAGACGCCTCTGTTGATGCTTGTACAAGTCTTCACCTTCCTCGCCATTCTCATCCTTCCACTCTTTACAGAACTCATTCCGTGCCTCGGTATTGTAGAGCATGTCCATATCCTGAACGACTTTATCTTGACCTGGATTGATACGCTGAGCTAAGTTAACAGTCTCCTTGCAGTATGGATACTTGAAACAGAAGGCATATGTAGCTGGAGTGAAGGGAATGACAGGCTTGAAGGTACCGGGTGTAAACATCAAGTCAACATGTCGAGCTACATGATGGTACGAGTTGGTTATCATGAACCACTCTGTCTTGATATCAGCTTCACAGATATCCATAAAGTCAGGAGCACCACGATGTTGTGTCCTCACCGGTACATCGGTAAGCTTATCATAATCATCATGAGCACCAGCAACTGGTGGTACCATGACAAGTACCTCCGAGAAGGGATGGTCCTTCTCATCCAAGTTCTTAATAAGATGTAATGATCGATCGAAGAACCATTCTGAGACTACCAAGGTAACATCCGTCTTTGTAGGGTTCCAAGGTGAGTATAGCTTGGCACCGTGAATGATATACTCAGGGCCCAAGTGTCGTGGTATCAAGTTGGTAGCTGCATAGTTGTGAATGACTGGCGTGTACTTGAAAGGATCTTCTCTCTCCCAAATGTCAGCCCACTTCCCGAACATATCTCGATTATCCGACAGTGTAATGTTCTCACCCTCTTCACTCAACATAATCTTGGGAGCAAGCTCGGGGACTATTCCAAGCGTACCTTCTACCCACATTTGACTCATTCTATAATCATATGGGATGGAATTGTAGGGGCAGGGAGCCTCTACTTCTAATTGACCAACAAGACGCTCGAGCAAAGGGTGGGAAGTGTTGTAGATTGCATTACCGTTGGTATGATGCAGTAAAGAGATTGGAATCTTTTCATAAAAGTTATCCCACTTGTCTCCATCGTATTGACTTGGAAGTTGGAAGTTAGAAGGCGAGGAGGAGAAGTGCATATGATGTGAGCAAGGCAGGGGTACACAATACAAGGAGACAAATAACACACGACAGACATAGACTCACGCTCCCAAAATAGCAAAAGGACGATTAACCTCAATCTCACTCAGAACAACATCTAACCAATATGCCTTAATAGGGACTGAATCACCCTCCATCAAATAAAATCCATCATACTCGCCCCATTCTCCACTCTGGATGATACGAAAAGCAGCCTCAAATTGTCGATTCGGACCATTAACCCAATTATACAATTCTTCCTGTGCCGAGGGAATATATAAGTCTAACTCTTGTGGAATATTGGCTTCAATGGCGTATATGTTATCAAAACATTGACTCCATCCACCTGGTTCAAAGAATTGGTCAATAATTGTATCAACTGCCTTAATTGCTACATCATTTTCAGAAAATGTTTGAGAGTAGAAGAGGAAGACGTCGGCTTTTGCATTCTTCATTGCATCACTTCCCACTAAGTCGAATGTATGTCTATCTTCTCCGCTAGTAGTTGCTTGGTCATAAAGGTTACGACCAGATGTTGAATTTGAATTGTAGGAAATTAACTCTCCATAATTATCAACTTCATACCTCCCCTCTCGTTCATTGTCATAATCATCATCACCAATATCATCAGTAGCAGCCTTACAAGGCGGCAATGCATTCCAACAGGTAAATGTCGTAGGAAGAGCTTCTGCATCAAATTCACAGAATGGACGAACTATAGCCAATCTTGTCTCTCTCTTCCTCTTTTCCTCTCCTCCTTCTCCTAGTGTTGAATCATATCCATAAGCTGCTTGTTCAGCTTCTCTTCGTAAATTTCGAATAACTTGATTATCTTGTGTTACCATTAATGTTTCTATACTAGCAGTACTTGTATAGTAGGATGATGATACGTATGGATGTTCATATACAAAAGATGGTCGTTCTTGTTCTTCATTATTGTTGATGTCGCCTCCGTTGTTTATGTTTACATCTTGTTGTGTGTTGAGGGATAATAATCGTGATATTGAAGTAGGTATTATTGATACAGAAGTTGTTTGCAATTGTTGTATTAATGTTGTATGTCCACCAAGGGTATAGAGTAATGCCATAAGGAATGTTAGTATACTAATTAATGACCTTTCCTTCTTCTTTTTATGTAGTTGATTGTATCCTCTCTTCTTCCCTTCTATCATTGCAAGATCATCATTAATATTATTATAGCCATCAGTTAGATCAAGCTGACGAGAAGTAGTATTATATACTGGCTCGTCGTTATATTCGTCATTATCAATGATGGTAGACGTGATATTATGAAATCGTCTTCGTCGCATATTATTTGTGGGTGTAGTTGCAATTATTAGATTGTTGGGTATGATACCCTCTTCTACGGTGTTTGATTGCATTGTTTATTGCAAGTGTGCTGAGTTGTGTAGTTGTTGTGCTATTGTGATGAGAATCTAGACCTCCACACAAGAGATAAGCTGCCGTGTATGTTAGTGGTCTCATTATCATAATAGTACAATGCCTCGACGACACTTTACTATGACTTTTATCATACCCCATTACGACACGGGTCATTTTCGATTTAGCCTACACCCCACAACTCCCTATTGAAGAGTTGATGTATGGCCTTTGAAGGGATTTTATATTCAACCTCTTCTACGATCATATGGCATAATATGAGTGTATGATATAATATTAGTCCAGTAGACTTTTGCCGTTTGTAGAGAAGAGAGATAGAGACAGAGAGAGACAACGACAACGAGAGCAGTGACGAGTATAGGAGAAGCACATCAATATTATGATCATCATGCCCAAGTCAATACAAGAGAGTGATGCCTCACCTGCAAATATGGTTGCAGTGATTAGTAAGACAAAGCGCCACGAGGTAATGGTAACAATAACAAGGACGGATGTCGAGACTGCCAGTAGGATACAAGAAGAACAAGTACACATCATAGACGAAAAAGTGGAAGAAGAAGAGGATACAAGTGCAAAGCCCGGAAATCAGTATCAGATTGCGGAGGATAAAACGAGGTTAGTGCAGCTGGAAACTGATAACACTGTCCGTGGCAGAGATAACGAGGATCTGAATCAAGCACCCAATCTAGTATCAAGTTGTGAAAAAGAAGCTGAGTATGAACCAAACGACGACGACAAATCTGTATGTACTGTGCAGGTTAGTGAGCTGGATGACCTACTACCAAACGATAGGAAGTCGATTGATGAGGCTTTGGAATGTGAACGTAGTCTCCGACAAGAGCTGTTTTTGCAATGAAAACTTATTTGCAATGATGATATGTGCTTTATTTTGTAGTATAATGTTCTTCTAACTGTAAACTATCAAGTATTTACTAATAAAGAGATCTCTTCTGTGATAGAATACTGTACATCTAATCTTATGCTCAGAATCTCTAATATGTTCTGTCGGTTTCTTCTTCTTCTGAACTAGATTATAGTGCTATATATGATCACTAACCAGAAGTACCTTATCTTTTGCGTATATTGTACAATGTCTGTTATCACTTCATAATGATGCGGTTCTCTGTACATCTAAATCTTCTACTCGAGTTAGTTAGTACTTGTTCTGCAGTTGCAGTATCCTTCTGAATTCTGAAACATAGATACCAACCCTTCAAACAAGTAATATCTCCTCTATTTCATTGATTTTGTGCATGTATGTATACTAAGTTATGATCATTATTACTACTTCCAAAATCTTGTCATAGATTGATCATTCTTAAGTTCTTTCTCTCTTTTCTTTGTTTCTATTATCTCTTCACTTCTTTTGCTAATGTTTGATATGTATTCCGGCACTTTATCACTATCATCGTCTACATTTTTACCGGGTAGCATAAAACGTTCTTGAGCATCAGCGGCATTACGTAAATTCTCTTGCCAACTACTATTCTTTGCATTTTGTACCATGGCCGATAGTTGTGCTTCATTTCTAGTAGTAATGTCATCGTCTGATGATGAGGAAGATTCCATACCGTCATTTATTCTTGACTCATCATATCTATCACGTAAATCAATAAATACTAC
>Ga0214479_101212_pt1 | contig 10934 bp, 7 predicted proteins | sample M1_20Mar14CPVII9_5_FD_165054 | JGI IMG/M metagenome (GOLD analysis project Ga0214479, IMG submission 165054) | Marine eukaryotic communities from Monterey Bay, California, United States - M1_20Mar14CPVII9sort6BwellE14 | ecosystem: Environmental > Aquatic > Marine > Unclassified | place: USA...
CTCCTTCTTGCTTGCTTTTGTTGCTGTTCCAAGTAGGATCTTATCCCGAACAGCCTCATTTCCCTCCTTAACCAAATTCAAGTATACTTTCATATCCATAACCTGACGATATTCAGTCATGCTCAATACATACTGAGAGTAGTCACCGTAGTGCCATAATTTATCCTTGGCCATCTTCTTAGACCGTTGACTGAATGCATCTGAAATAGCCTCGCCCTCTGAGGAGGTTACACCTAGAGTAGATGTTGCAGTTTCAGCCTCTTTAGCTTTGCACAGTTTGCTGAGGCGAGCAACTTCCTCCGATTGCACAGTTAGTAGGGTGGATATTGTTGATAAATGAGATTGAAGTCCGTCCTTCTCTTTGAGCTTGGCTTCTTTGGCCTGAGGTTAAACAAACAACAATTGGTGTTTAGCAATGGCTCGCAACAGAGAACGAGAGAAAGGAGGGAGCAAAAGTAGATCATAAACTCACCGCTTCATTGCCCTCCTGCTCGTCATCATCATCATCCCCAAATAAGTCGTCATCGTCATCGTCCTCGCCATCCTCAACTTTGGTCTTCTTCTCCGCCGAAGCAGCCTCGGTGGCAATTGTAACAGCTTTTTCAACCTCTCCCAGCTCTTCCTTAACACGTGTTTCGTCTTTTACGGTTCTTTCCAACTTTTCTTCCGCGGCCTTCAATTCATCCTTTAATGTTAATAAATCTTCCCCGTCTTCATCATTCCCCTTCGATTCAGCCATTAATATACTTTCAATTTTAGACCGTGCCTCCGTCATGCGTTCCCATTCAGCATCTTCATCCATAATCTTATACAAATTGGTCCGAACTGCGGGAGAGGTAACAATATCCTTACGATATCTTCCGATGAATTCAGGTTCAAGCTTTTCAATACGCATATACCGTAGGGCATAAACAATTGATGTTAATACCGCACGTTCCTTCTGTTCAATAGCCGCTTCATTCTCGGCCGTATCCATATTCTCTCCGGGTGTAACCAGTGTATTTGATGCCGCGGCCCATTCACTCTGTATAGCTGGAATCTTTTGCATAATCCAGAACGATTCTTCATCTTCCTCTTCCGTTATTTCATCAGTAAATTCGGGAAGTGCCTTCTGTTTTGCCTTTTCCAACCAATCATAATATCGCTCCGGCGCATCTACTATTCGTATAGCATCATCACGTTCTGTGCAGAAATTCTCAACCAATTGTACAGGCTCGAATGCACGACGTAACTGTGCCTTGCGCTTGGCCTCGATACGGGCATTACGCTGCTTCCGACGTTCATCACGTGCCAATCGTTTCTTCTCGCGTTTCAACTTCAACACCTCGGCACGTTGCTTATCACCCTCATCTTGATCCATGTCATCATCACCAAATAAGTCGGCATCATCATCGGAGTCGTCGCCATCGAGTGAGACATCTAATGAATCATCATCTTCATCAATTTCCTCATCAGAATCGACTGCTAATCCAACACCCACACCCTCTTCCTTAAATTTATCCTTCTTGCGTCTCCTTTGTCTACGTTTTTCTTTCTCTTCGTCATCTAAATATTCATCATCTTCCTCGTCTTCTTCTTTTTTAGTTCCTTCCATATAATCCATATAGTCGGTACCAAAAATATCTAAATGTTCTTGTAACATACTTTCAGTGACGCCCTGACGGCCAATACCACCAGTTGCCATTACATCATCCCCACCTCGTGGATCTGAATATCCACCCATACCATCCTCAACATCATCTTCAATAAAATCATCTAATCCATCCTCGTCATACCGTTCTGGTCTATTCTGTTGTTGACTATTTGATTTCTTATTAGCAGCCTTCTTTTGATTATTGTTAGCATCATCCTCATCATCAGTATCACCAGTAAATAATCCCTGACTTAATTCCTGTACATTTCGACCTTTAACAAAGCTTGCACCACGCTCTACCTTCTCGCGTTGGGCTGCCTGTGCCTCGGCAGCAGCCTGCTGTGCCGCCTTGGTGGGTAAACCCTGCGCTTCATTAATTAAATCTAAATCATCTTCATCTAATACATCCATGTCACGTACACGTTGTAACTTTTTCTTCTTTTTTGGTTTATCAATATCGTCATCGTCGTCGTCTTCGTCGTCGTCGTCGTCTGAATCTTCAAGGCCACCGGTTTGTTTCCTCTTTTGTGGCTGGGGTTCATCCACATCCTAATAATAAATAAAATTATATAAATTTTATGTGTTGTGTTGCAATTAGTTTGCGGGTGTTGGCAGCATGGTGATATATGGTGAAATGAATTGTTAGCAAGGATAGCATGAATAACAATAATATACCCGCAACAATTAATACCATAATACCAATATTAACAAAACCCAGCTCTACCACAAAATAATAAAAATAACTTACCTTCTCATCAACAACAAATCCATCAATTTCATAATCATTATTATCCTCACTACCCTCCTCGTCGTCACTATCGTCATCACTATCCGATCCACTTTCAACGGCGGCATCATCAAACATACTACTACCCTCGTTTACTTTAGATTTCTTCTTTTTGGGCTTTTTTGAGGATTTCTTGGATTTCTTCTTCTTATCACCCTCGGGCTTTTTACGCTTCTTCTTTTTATTATCAGATGTAGCAGCAGCGGTAGAACTGGTGGTAGATTTTTCCTGTACTAATCCCTCCTCCTCTTCATCTGAGGAGGAATCACCAAAATCAAGAGGCTGATTACCACTCATATTTTTTATGATGAGGTGTTGAGTTGGTGTGGTGATATGATATTAAATTAATAGAAAAATACACAGCACGTTGCGCGGCCTGCGCGGATCTGGGGTTGTTTGTATATTTGTATATTGTTTGGGATTATATCTTATTAATCGGCGGCAACACAATAGGAGAGATTGAGTGACTCTAAAAGAGTATCGAATAATTTATTATTTTGTGATCGTCTGTCCGTCGCTGAGTGTTGATGCCTAATGTGTCGCGTGAAGATGAGGATTTGATGGATGAGCGATGAGCGAGTATGTAAGTAATGATGAGGTAATAGAGAGGTAATCGATTACGATCTCAGTCCGATAGCATAAGAAAGAGATATACCTTACATCACAGCTAGAGAAACAAATCTTCACTGACAAAGCATAGGTACCTCTGTGTCTGTGTTGTTTCATCATCGTAGAGAATCGCATCATTGCAAACTAACTCACAATATATAGCTCTTCTAAGGAACCTAAGAATCGTTGCAAGTTGCCTTGGCACATATCAATAATATGAGATCATTTTCATTAAGGCATGACACCGTACGAAAGTTATCAAGTAATGGTTCTACTACTGCAGATAGAAATAATATCTCATCAATCAAGAAAAAACATACAACACCCATCAATACAACAACAACAACAACTTCATCAGATTTATCCTACAAGGCCATCTTCTTCATGTGTCTCCTAGCATGCCAGTTTGGTATACAGCCAATAGTTACCAAGAAATACACGTCAATAAAGATTATCAAAAGTACTGTTATACTCACACAAGAGATTATAAAGTTAATTATAGGTATTTTGGGTATAAGTTTGAGCAACAAAACATCTTGGTCAAAGGTTTCATCACAATGGACAATCAAGTCATGGCTACGACTGGCACTAATTCCAGCAACAATCTATCTAATACAAAACATGTGTTCATTACTTGCATATCAGAATCTAGATGCCATGACATATAATGTGCTTAATCAGACTAAGACATTGTCAGCTGCATTCTGTTGTTATCTATTCCTTGGGAAGAAACAATCAACAGTACAAATTGCATCACTATTACTACTGCTATTAGCAGCATTGGTTATGGAAAAGATTATATCAGTAGATATAATGTTGATACCATACTATTGGATAACAAATTTTGGTAGCGGCATGAATACAAGTGATATGACAGAAGATCACAACAATAATAATATGATATCCAACCTATCATCACCACGACATTTCTCACATGGTGTCGTCCCAATAATGTGTGCCTCCTTTCTATCAGGACTAGCCGGTGCATTGACTCAAAAGAGCTTACAAACAGGACAACGAAATGCATTGTTATTTACTATTGAACTCTGCATTGCATCCATCTTGATCTTGTTAGTATCTTTTGTTACAATAAGTGATGACGGAAGACAAATACGAGATCGAGGATTTTTTCATGAGTGGAATATATATACGATGATACCCATATTGACAAATGCTACTGGTGGTATACTTGTTGGCTTGGTCATAAAGCATGCAGGCAGTGTAAGAAAGGGATTTGCGCTTATATTTGGAATACTGCTGTCAGGTCTGATACAAAGTTATACACTGGATACGAAGTCATTGTCAACAGAAGATATGGCTGGTGGGGTATTAGCTGCACTTAGCCTTTGGATGCATGCAACATATCCATACAATAGCAATGGTGTGAAAAGAAAAGAAGAGTGATAACAAAACTTGCCATGACTAGGGTAACACAAACTCTAAGATGACAAATGATTGAATAACAGGCTAACTTCTTTATGCAATAGTAAGATTGTATGAGAGATTTCCCAACGATAGTGTGGTGTGACAAATTCGAAATGAATGGCGCACGATGTAAAGACAGACAACTTACAGATAGAGGTTCAGGGACGATCGTCTTCTTGACTGTCTGTCTCTGAATATCAGACTGTTCCTCTGGAATCTGTTTCTCGGGGGGGGGCATACATATACAAGTTGGTCAACAATGAGGCAATTGGTCTAGAAAAGTCCAGGGGCACCGCCCCTCAGCAAGCTCAAATTTTCCTTAGTTATTTTGCTTGTTGTTCGTGTAGTTGTTTGGCCATACTTATTACTTATTGGTTGTTATATTACTAGAACTTGTTTGTACATACAACGATCCTCAAAGATTCCGGATATAGGGAACCGTATAGTGGACTTCATGTTTCGGTGTTAACGGGTTATAATATACAGATTTATACAAACAAAATTACCTTAATATGCTTTGATACAATGTTGGTGTTTATTGAAATATTATCTTGGTAATCTGGCATCAATTGAATACACATACTACACCTACTACGAACATAAATACTGAAGGGGTGCATAAAATATTACCAACATACAAACAACGTATATACATTACTACAGCAACAATGTGGGGTTCTAGAATGTTTCGTAAAACAAAACGAAAGACAAACTCTACACTTACTAATACTGGCAGAAGAAGAAGAAGAAGAAGGAAGCAGCACCAACAAAATATTGTAGACGATTCCGATTCATCTTCAATAGAGGTTGAGAGAAGAAACTATGGAACATTATCCGGTTCATTTATTGGAACGCCACATACTACTATTGAGAGGACCACATCAATGGGTTGGAATGATGATATTGCTCGACAGCCATCTAGAATTGGACTAGGAAATCATTTTACAACTGCTGAAAACAATAGTGTACATATTGTGGAGAAGGTATTACGTCAAATTGTTCTATGCTCGACTATGTTTATTGCTGGAACAATATTTTCACATCATGCAAATGTGGCATATCATATACTTGAGCTGTCAGTTTGTGCTTGGGGAACTTGTTTGTTGATTACACTAATGAATTGGGCTCAAAATAGAAAAGAAGCTGAGAATTATCTGCAACAGGAAGATGAAATAATGACAATTGAACCCCCTAGACTTGAGAGGTTGGGAAGTAGAAGTGGCAGCAAAAGTGCTGGTGATGCTATCCAGCAAAGGGGTAATAAGAAACGTTCACTACATTATGATGAGTTGCTAGTTGAACAACCTCCAACAAAACCACAACCGGCATTTGCAAAGACTATTGTACCTCCTGCATTAGAGCCACCGTCAATTGACATACCCGACAGACAATCACAAGAAATTGTACAACAAGCAAAAAGTGAACATCAGCAGCATCCACACTTGAAAAATTTATATGTCATGATGACGGGCAATGAACGTATCTTTCCTAATGGTATCGAATCTGAAATTGATAATGACCTCTTTTATGGTAAAATGCTACTCATGTTTCGTACACCAGAAGCCGATGATCCATCTTCTTCTTCGACCAAGTCGTCTTACTTTTATGGTAAGCAACGCAGGTTTGAATTTCAATGGCAAATCCGTCTCAAAAAACTTCCAGAGGGTGAGGTATTCCTAGCAGCAGAGGTAGAGGAACCAATACAAATGGGGATGATACAAAGAGCAGTAGTTGGTGCAGCTCTTAAGTTTACAAAGAAGATGAATCAGGTATGTAAACATCTCTTTATTTGATGTATGAACAGTCATATCACAGAATTGTTTTAATCTCAACATTTCAACATGTCTATTCTTTCCCTTTCCGACACAGGGCTTCTCTTACTACTTTTCGGATACGCCAGATAGTAACTCTTATTTGTCATTTCCAGTGGGATCCTCAATGGATAGATTCTGTGTTTCAAAACCTGGTGACCCATTACCAATACTTGGACAGGAGATAAAGGAAGATGACGAGTTTTTAAAACAAAGAAAGAAAGGGGGGATGAAAATTCTGTGGAGCACAGAGCATGTCTATACTCTTGGACTTTGGAGTGCATACGTTGATTGGGTTGACTGGCAAATACAAGGCTTTCCAGGTACGAAACTCATATTTTTTTATATGCTCTTCACATCCCCAATGAGGTCCCACCCAACACGGGGAGGTCATAGCCATATTCCATCAATAATTCTTACACAATTCATTCTCTTCTGCATTCTCAATGAGAAAGGGATAAGACCTTTTTCAATAACGAGCTGTGTTGGTGTACAACCTATCATGCTGAATATTTATACTCAGTCTTCTAGTGAAGCAACGAAAGAGGTATTAACTTCAATTGAACTCAGCAATGCAACTAAGGCGACTCTTGGGACTAGGGCGAAGACTTGGATTGCAAAAACACAAAACACTGACGTTAATGATGAGAGGCAAATGCAACACTTATCATCCGATGTAACTGATGGAATAGAATCTAGTGAGGAGATAGGCTCAATTGATGATGAAGATGAGTCTCTCGACATCGAGAGCAATGAGGAAGTATCTCTCTATGAGCAATCTTCTGACGATGACGATAATGATGATGCCGACGACGACAAGTATGAATCAGAAGATCTAGTCGAGGAAGAGAAGGCACTTGGAATAGACACTTTTAGTAGCTCCTATCTCCTCAGTGGTTCGGCGTTGCATCTAAGAGAAGGACCTTCTTTAGGCAATTTTGTGGCGAGTGGAGGGGGATATGCTTGTCTGCAGAGCTCTCCTACATCAAGTATAGTAATAGAAAAGAATCAACCAAAGAAGAATAAGAAGAAAGGGTTGGTATATAGTACTTTGATCCGTAGTGGGGATCTAGTGCGAGTGAAACTAGTTGATGTTACCACCAAGAGTGTCAAGTGGCTTACAATTCATCGAGGGTGGTGGTTGAAATGGAGTATAAATCGTCCTAAAAGGAATGGATTGTTTTATATTTGCTCTGAGAACCAACAACAAGGAAGTCTCGTAGCTCTTGGATGTCTCTTCTCTCTTGTCAGTAAACGTTGGTCAAACTATACAGTTGGTGCTTGTGTTGAGAGCTCTGCAAAGTATGGTGGTAGAATGCTAGGCATATACAAGACAGATATGAGTGGAGAAGACAAAGATGACAATCCAATTCAACATGAGCTAGACTATCCAGCTGAAAAGATCAAAGACAATCGCATATTAGCCCTTTTACTGTGTGCTGAGGCATACAACTCAGATGTCCTATGTTCATCGCCACTACAAAGTCCAATACGTAATCCAAGTGAAAGTACAGTACTAGTTGGTGGAGGTTTAGCCATTCCAACGCTTAAGATGTCACAAGGTAATGAATTGATACAGCAAAAGATGTATCATGTTGACGTACCTGTCTGGTTGGAAATGATGAATCGAACAACTAGATCGAAACAAGTTGTCTATGCTGTTCGTATCAAGGAAACTGTTTCGGTAGCACAATCGGGCATTGACGAGCAAGAGTCTGGTGCATCTAGTCCAAAAACTTCCACTAGATGCTTTGTCAAATTACGAACCATTCAGGAACTAGGTCCTTTATTGCGGCTTGGCGTTGAATGTAAGCCGGAAATGTCGCCGACTTCTGATCAATGGCAGCAACATTTTGACTTTCAAGCAGAGGGTGAATCTGACAATGATGCTGACTCATTCTATTCTTCTAGTAGTGACGAATCTTCTGATAGCGAGGAAGAAATGGATGATGAAGAGGAGGCGCATTTTTTGATAGCTGGACCCAGTCATGATCAAGTAGTGATGACATCTGACAAAAAAGAGGCTTACCCGGTTGTGGAAGAGGAGGGAGGAACAGAGCGATATTCCTACATTGACGATAGCGAAAAGTCCATACTTCGCAGTACCAGTGGAAGAGTTAGTGCTAGTGTGAGGCGTTCGTCGTCTAAACTGAGACGAGAAGAGTCTGCTGATTCGGAAAGCCCTGAGGCTTTAGCAATGTCGAACGATTCAAAAAGTGAACTAGTAGAACAACAAGTTTGCCCACAATTCGAAATGAAGAAGAAGAGCAAGCATGCTGCAGTGATTGGGCGTGTAGCCTCGACTGTCAAGAATTCAACAGTAATAACGGGTAAACATGTCAAGAACATTGGAACTCTATCAGTGAAGGGGACCGTTAGTGCAACTCGAGCAGCTGGAAGGGTAATCCCTGTATCATCGGCTGCACTTTACAAGCAGCCACGTAAACATGAGCCTGGAGGACGAGGGAGGGTGCATAGGAAAAGCTCAGATAAAAGGCAAATAAAGATGATCGGAAGAGCACTCAAGAAGTCTGGCAACAGTTTGTCATCAATCCACAGTGGACAATTATTAGCCTCTGATAAAGTCTGCAGACAAATATCAACTATTCTATCGGATGTATCTGACAATGGGATATCACTACTCGTATCAACCAATACTCAATTAGAATCAGCATTTTTGAGGGGCAATTCGGCCGAGATAGGTGTAAAAACACTTGCAAATATTGATCAAAAGTTTGATACTGAATATATAGTTGCCAGATGCATTTATGACGGGAAATGGCGTGAGGAATATTGTGAGTTTATGCTCTATTTCTAATATACATTATTTCTGTCGTCGTCGCGTTACTCATTCTAACTACTATATATGTTCAGGCATACTTTACACAAATGATGAACATATTGCATTCTATCCACCTCTTGGCAAGAGGCCGTGTCTTGCCATCTCATTTGATGAAATTCTCTCAGCACGCATATGTGAGGAGGATACTACATCATGTCCCCTACCAGGATTGTTTGTCTTGGCAATTGATACTGCATACAAATGCCACTATCTGATTTTTCTCGAGATACAAGAGAGAGAGAAATTCCTCCAGAAATTGAATGACGCCCTCTTTCATATGGGCAATGAAAGTCATTCTCGAAAGAAGACAAAAGAGTTTGAAAGCTTTAGAATGTCGTTGGAGACGAGCTTAACTGGCTCGGTTGGGAAATGGCGTGCAGTCACAACAGGCAGTAAGGGAAAGGATAAGAAGAAACAGCGCCGCATACTAAATGGGAGAAAGATGTCGTTTGACACAGTCCCAATCTACAACAAAGAGACAGATGGCGGCGCTAGTGCTCAAGAAAAGATAGCATTATATGTGGAGAATCTTCTTCGAATGGCATTATCGTTCTCTCCAGATACTTTCGAGAGAGCAGCAGACTCTCAGTTTATTGAATTTCTAGATGAATGCAGTCGGCTTCGTACGATGTCATTACATGACATTGATTTCACAAGCAAAGAAGCTTTCTGTATCTTTGTAAACTTGTATCATTGTCTTCTTCAACATTCATTATTGCTTGGTAAGAAATTCAGGGTCTCTTGTATATGTTGCAAGGCTTTCAATTTTACTCATAAACTGCATCTGATTCTCTACATACTAGCTGTTGATGGTCTTCCCACTAAGCGTAGTGTTGCACACTTCAAACGCTGCTCTTGCTACGAGATTGGCGACTCTGTTTTCTCTCTTTCGGAACTGGAGTGTTGTGTGATTAGAGGTAGAACAAGTCGACCATCACATATCAAGTCTCCCTTTGTAAATGTTCCAAAGAAGTCCAGGTCTTATAGGCAAGTTTATGGCCTTGATGCAACAGATTTTCGTGTCAACTTCATTCTGAATAATGGTGACAAGTCATATCCATCCAAAGTGCCTATTCTTACTCCACAAACAATGGATGACAAAATGGATGTTTCTGCGTTCTTGTTCTTAATGGGTTCTGTCAAAATTGACAGTGAAAAACGAACTGTATTCTTACCTAAGGTCTGTGATGTATACCGTGACGATTTTGGAGATGGTCTCGTCTGCCTATCGCGATGTTTGATATATCTTGATACAAAAAGCCAATTAGCTATTGGAGGGTTATTAGAAGGAGGTATGGTGTCAGTCAAGTTTAGCCGTGCATCTAATAGCTTTCATTCGAACTTAATGTTGATGGATGAATTGTCTGTATCTGGTGTTTAGGTGTTGGTATGGTCAACAATGTCAACGACATACGGCAGTCTAGATACATAATAAAGGATAGAGTATTAGGTAAAGAGACACTTGAACAAATTGTAAGGAATATCCTATATATTATGAAGCCATCCGATATTAATGTAAGAGCAGTAAGTTAGAAATGGGTAAACGCACCTGCCAAAGCAGACATTGCTCCTAATCATCATTAAGCTTATAATCTAATGAAACTAAACGCCGGACCCCAAAAACTAACTTTTACTTCAAACAAGCATTTCAACAACTCTCTTCCCTCAGATTGGGTCAGATTTTCGAAATTGAACCGGCTGATCGACAATGTTTGGCCATCAAGTGTGGGTATACTATCATTCTGTTCCTTAGATATTGATGTTTTGCCATTGTATATGTATAATAAAGGGCAATGAACACTATCAGCAGGATTCATTGCCCTTTAT
>Ga0214479_101213_pt1 | contig 10930 bp, 8 predicted proteins | sample M1_20Mar14CPVII9_5_FD_165054 | JGI IMG/M metagenome (GOLD analysis project Ga0214479, IMG submission 165054) | Marine eukaryotic communities from Monterey Bay, California, United States - M1_20Mar14CPVII9sort6BwellE14 | ecosystem: Environmental > Aquatic > Marine > Unclassified | place: USA...
TATCTTGTACTCAGCTTGTGAAGTATCCCTTTCATAGAGAGTCCTTCTAACATTCCAGCCTAAGTAATGGCTATCTTTATATGTCACACAGGTAACAATCATGTCGTATCAGACACGGGTCATGACAAGATTCAGCAGATTCTGACAGTGATAATTATGATGATATTAATGATGAAAGTGATGGGAGTGATGTTGATGAGTGATTCTAGGAATGGTGGTTGGTAATTTTGTAAGTTTGTGTATTTAAAGTTATGTATGTTATGCAGCTTCTCTACTTCTTGTAATTTTCTATCGTATCGTACTAAACAGTCAATAGTATAAACTTCTTATTATATCCAACCACATCCAATATGAACATTGAAGATAAGCATACTATATTGTAGTATCCCCCCGAGTGGTTGCAATGAAGAGACTGCATGCCTTTGCTGTTTGGTGATATAAGTACTACCTGCCTACTTATAAGGAGAAGGAAGGAAGACTCAATATACTCATTAATACCATACAAACCATCCATTAACTTTATCCATTAACTTTATGAAGGAAGAGGTCTACATACCTATTCATCTCCCGAGGTCCCAGTGAAAACTGCCTGCCGGCTCGGCCTTGATGTGTAATATATATATATTATATATATATATATATAATATATATATATATATATATATATATATATATATTCAGTATATAACTCTCAATAATAAATATTATATATAAATATATATATATATATATATTCAGTATATAGCTCTCAATAATAACAAATACACTTACAACTAATTCTTGGTCGACATTATCTATATTCGTGGGACATAATAGCAGAACCTCTGTTTTAATTTGGCTTTCCTCGCCTTCCTTCCTGATAATACCGATGCATTCTTGTTTGATGTTTTTTTCTTGACGACTGATTCAGATGCACCTCCTAATCTGAAGGCATCAGATTTATTACGGCCATCAGCTACAAGTTCCCCATCCCCACCAGTTGAGGCACCAGTAATCAGATGCTCCCCATCAATTTCAACTTCACAATTATATTGACTTTGATTATTACACGCCAATGCTGCAGGTAATACATTTGTATTTATTTCCCCCATTGTCTTCATCCTCACTCATATTGCAATTATTATGGCTTAGATTTACTCTAGGTATATCACTATGAAATAAAGATATAATTCCAATTACACTGAAAGACTCCCGCGTGAGCTTGTACACAAGAAGAGAGCGTATGAATAATTCAAACGTATCTAAGTATGCACCACATAATTACCATGTTCAATCTATCAGTAGGAATTGATTACAAGACAGTATAGATTATGACATAGATCATACAACAAAGCAAAATATATTTTATCTTTAAACTCATCAAACAAACAATCCAGACAATAAACAACTAAATCACAAAGAACAATGAAAGTCAAACTTCAACTCTAAAACTAAACACCACAAACATTAACACCTGCACTGATGTTTTCCTCTGCATTATATTCCGTAACTGTGTAACCTGCATTTTCAAGGAAGGTTTTGCAATTAGTAATCTGTATGTCGTCACTGATACCAGGCACATAGCCACCAACCATCTTTCCAATGAAGTTGTACAGCACCATCTCTGCCTTGCTCAAACGACCATAATCATATAGATCTGTTTTTGCTGATCTCTTTATTGTACGTATTGGTACCATTGAATGAGCTTCGGATGCTACGGCGGATGCAGTAGATGATCTATTATTATCTCTCCTATGCACCTTTTTTCTTTTGGCTTTATTAGCAACTTGGAGACCTACACAACCAATCTTGTCAAAATAATAATTCATGACACCTACTGGTCCTTGACCTGGACACATTGAACGTTCTGTCTGGAATACATTCCATCCATTCAAAGTATTGTCTGGATTTAAAAACGGGAATCTTTCCCGGATAGTTTGAATACGAGGCCTCTTGAATTGGAATTGGCTGGGGAGCGAAGAATGTGCCTCCAATTTCCTCTTCTTGGAAGTGGTCTTCTTGGAAAGCACCTCAGGCACATAGAGATTATGGACGGATGATGAATGATCTGACGAAGCAGGAGCGAAAAGCGATTCAATCGTACCCTCAAACACACCGGATTCAGAAATCTTAAGTGGCGGCAGTGGCATAGAGGCATTACAAAGATTTGACGGCTGCTCTACACAAGCTTGACTAGCCATAATCAATTTATCAACACCATCAGAGTTGTGTGTCTTGGTGGCCTTGACACTGGAAGCTAGAGGTGGGAGTGGGGGGAGATCTTCCATTAAACGACGTTCCAAATCGATCTCAACTTGTTTAGACATAGCTGTGGTGTTGGATGATGTTTCATTGTCTAGATCGGTAACTTGGGTAGATGGTATGGCGATAGAAGTCTTAGCCTTCTTCTTGGCTGGCTTTGGATTGGTGTCAATGGGTTTGGTGGTATTACAACTACTCCCCTGGTCGGACTGGCCACCCAATGGCATAGAGGCACCGGTAGACTACTCGACATCAGGAAGCTTGAATGGCGGCGTATCATCTGCTTCCTTGGCTTGATTGCAAAGATTCATTGGTGGCATTTGGCAATCCTTCGTATCTTCTTCTTCTTGGTATTCGTTATCTTCTTCAGTGGTATTCTCCTTGTCTTTGTTGGAGTCTTGACTATCGCCATGATTAACCTCGATTTCTTTTCGAAGAACAGGCAAAAGTTGTTCAGTAAACTTTAACATCTGATGGTATGGTAGTATGTGTGTTAGGGCCTGTATTAACATGACAAGAACAAAAAGCACACAAGAGATGACTTGCCAACTCTTCGCATATCTTCCTCCTTTTAGGATCATCTCCCAAATTCTTATCTAATACATCTACAAACTCTTGCCTACCCAAGATTGTTGCGACGGCTTTTCCGGCAACATCATCAAACTTCTTATCCTTTATTGGCCGTGGCGGGAGTTCAACATCTGTTGATAAATCAGTAACTTGGCTAGATGGTATGGCGAAAGAGGTCTTGGCCTTCTTCTTGTCTACCTCAGCCTTGTTGGCCTTCATCTTGGTTGATTCTTGAGGGTGTGCCTCATCCAAAGGAAGGAATGTGCTATCAATACCATTTAATAATTGCGGAATAATACCAGGGGTAATAGGCCAACTCTTGGCTAGTTCTTGAGGAGCCCCATTCGAAGGATATGCTTGTCATTATTCACTCGATTGACAACATTTCCACTCGGTCTGTGTAACAACATAGAGACAAGGGTGGCCATCTGTATTAGCAAAACCTCTGAAACTCAATGTCCTGGACATTGTAACTCAAAAGTGGGAAAAAGTCATCTCTTGAAATTCAAGAGATATCCACTTTTGATTTTCAAAAGTGACTAGATATTGAATTACGAAAGCGATGGCCCTTGTAATTCAATATCCGGAGCTCTTGTAATTCAATGTCCGGAGCTTTTGTAATTCAAAAGTAAGAGACATTGAATTGCAATGTCCGACGCTATCAATATACAATATCCATTTATTGTTTTCTTGTTCATTTTCTTTAAGTTTAAATTTTGCTATTTGAATTGTACGATAGCCGTTACACAACAACCCCTGAAGTAACGGTGTACTCTCTCTCTCTTTCCCTCTTGTGCAATATACGTATTGCAATAATTGCAATGCCACCTCTATCTTTTGCCGCCGCCGCCGCCAGTGCCATCCACAACATCTATCATTCATCAGTCAACACAGTCTTTCACTTTCTACCAACCACTGACAACAAACTCTTTCTTTGTCATTCAACCTAATGTAGAAAGAGTACACGTAAAACAATAGTAAGATAAAATGTATTGCAATAATATTATAATATAATTATTTTATATATAACACGTACCTTGTAATGCTGCCTGTTATCATATTCTCCGATGCTTTGGCTTTCTCACATCTAATATATCAGGTGACACATCACCGATGAGATTGAGATAATAGTGTAGGATAAAATTTTATTGAGATACAAAAATAATTGCAATAACTGGTATAATGTTTCCATCGACAGTAGAAATACTTACCTAGATCATAGTGGCCCAACCCGCCACCTATTATCTCTGGTGATACATCATGCAAACATCGTCGTCAGTCGGCTGATAGATCTCTTTCTTGTAAATACATAAAACTTACCATATACCCTAAAATAAAATAATGTGAGAGTCCTCATATTGGGAGGTGACGGTGAAGAGGGTGGTGGTGGTGGCGTATAGATGCAGTCAACATCTCATGATGAAATAAAAATGGGGACAGAAACATAATTATGTTTCTTGTAATGTAATAGTGTTTCCGTGGTGATAGATAAACACGGCGCTGTTATTGAGCACTGACACAACCAATACAGAGCGTTGACTTTCACGGGTGGTGGGTAGTTGGTAGCAGTAGTAGTAGTTTAAAGAGAGTGTTGTCTAATTTATGAGAGTTTGTGTTAGTTGTGATTTTGAAAAAATGAACCTCATAATTTCTTTCTTGCTTTTTGAGAAAGAGCTAGGAAAGCCTCACATAGGAATTAGTTTATTAGGGTATCCAAAGAAAAGTTTTTTACCAATGACGGTCAACAAGATTGTTCCCTCCCTCCTAACATAGCATCATGCTTATGTTGCCATTGCTACGCAAGTTTGGTAGACGTCATTACTGCTATATATTGATAAAAATATGACAACGGAAATATATACAGAAACATAATACAATGGAGTTGCAAGATAATTAATAAATGCATCAGATTATGAACCGATGCCAAAATTAGAGAATACACTGAGCAATGACATCGGCAAGTCTGCTGATACTGAGGGGGTTGAACTGTCGTCGTACCCTGATTCATCAGGATCCATTGATAGTCCCCCCGAAGTTGAGGCACTTGCTGATGGAAAGCACAAATGTGTTAGAAGAAACAGAAAAAAAAGAGTGAAGAGATAGAGAATAATAATTACAATGATGTCCATGATGTAGATTGAAAGTTACCTCATCGATGACAAGTCAAGAGACGTAAATGATGCTGTTGATAAAGTATCAAAAACCTTTCTGGTAAAGATGGAAAGAGGTTTTCACAAGATATGATGATGTTGATAAACCATTACCTCCTACAAACAAAACTTTTCTCATAAAGATGGAAAGTGCTGATACGCACCTACTATTGGCAATGATGATGATGTTACTAAGAATCTACCGAGCAATGACACCAATAAGTCCACTGATACTGAGGGGGTTGAACTGTCAGTGTACCCGCCTGATTCGGGATCATTCGATAGTCCTCCCAAGGTTAAGGATGTTCTTACTGGGGGAAAGCGCAAGGAAGGATCAAAACCAACTCGTTGTAAGAAGAAGAGCAAGAAGAAGTAGATGGAATATTACATCTCCTGGTTCCCCGGCGGGTTGATGTTACTAAGAATGTACCAAGCAATGACACTGCCGGTAAGTCCACTGATACTGAGGAGGTCGAGAGACAACTGTATCTAGAAAATTCTTCTGGAGCTGTATTCACTCCCCCTGAAATTGATGTGCTTGTTGGTGGAAAGTGCAAAGGTGGTACAAGAAACAAAAAGAGGAGCAAGAAGACAGGAACCAAGTACAACAACAATTGTTGTGGTGGTATGCATGGATGTATCATACTTCATTGGGAAATGGGGAAGAACGAAGAGAATGCTTGAAACGGGTGGCACTGGAGGAAATGAAGAGTAGGGTACGCAAACTGCCTCATCCTAATCCTGAGGTAGATGAATACAAGGAGGGTTTCTATTTGTAAGTGAGAAAGCCAGAAGTGGTAGATAGCAATAATTATTATTATGGTATATTATGGTCATGGTTTAAGACCTTAACACCAGGTCACGGTTTAAGACCTATACAACACCAGAGCGGCGACGGAAGTTCACCCAACAGTAGTAATACTGGCCGTTCTAAATAATAAAACCAGCTTCCCGCAAGGTAACGCCGAAGCCTCTCATTCATTTGATGCTCTAGAAGTTTCCCATGGCGACGATGAGTCACTGCCGTGTAACTAAACCACTCATCCGCAAGGCAACGCCGAATCCTCTCATTATTGATGATCAAGAAGTTTCCACCCCCACAAGATGACAATGCTACTCCCCCCGCATATCTCCTACATTGGCTTTATGCATGGTGTCATCGGACATAGACTGAATATAGCATAACACTTAATTTGTTTCTTAGTAATAAGAAAGATGCATTAGTGTAGTGGCCATGGCCATAGTGTTCAATACTACTAAGAAAGACTTAATTTGTTTCTTACTAATGAAGACGTATTTGTAGTTTTGCTGTGGTAGAATATATTGAGTTGATTGGTTGCTAATATATAAACATCTTCTCATAAATGAGAAAATGTTTAACATATGTTTGTTGCTGATATTGCTGCCCTGTGCACATCCTAGGTCCTAATCCATAGACACATTTGAATATGACACAAATTCATATTGTTTGGCAGATTTTTATCTATCGATTATTCAATACTTATCAATATATAGATAATATCGTCTTCTATTTGAGAAAATATTAAATATATGTTTGTTGTGCCCTTGTACTATTGACGTAAAATTATAACATAAACATATATTTGGAATTTGGTGATTAATATTGTACAGTTGATGACTGCATCAATAAATTATCAATCGATGTAATAACATCGTCTCAAAAATCAGAAAATAGTTATACTCAATATCGTATATTTTGTATGATAGTAAAGACACAATCAATTATTCAATTATCGTATTTGTCTGCTGATTACTATATACTAATATATTGTGTCTATTGTGTTGAGTGACTTTATTGCAATGAGGTATACTAAATTTTTGCAATGGACATTGTAAGAAGAAATCCTAAGTCTTTCTTATCTGAAAAGGAAAGAGTTGGAATCTCAAGGGTTGGATTATTGACGGATATTGATATTCAAAAGGTGGCTTGTGGTTTACGATGGCCCGACTTTTGAATTACAAAAGCTATCACTTTTGAAAAAGGATACCACACTTCCGAAATTCAAGTGACGGACATAGACATTCAGAGGTATTGCAAAATCAGATGTGAGGTTCAATCACATATTGAATATATACAAAAAAATATTATACACAATTGAGACATACATAATACGATCCTCCAAATCATCAACATCTATTGGCAAATTGGTAACTGCTTGGTTAGTAGTAGTGGCGTTGGATGATGTTTCTTCATCTAGATCAGTGACTTGGTTGGATGGTGTGGTGATTGAAGTCTTGAGGCAATTATCAATATCACAACCCAGTACTTTTCCATCTTTGTTAAATATTCCTCCATCTCCGTCGGTATAGTGGTTGGAAAAATATCTTGATCTGTCATCAACTTCTTCAAATAATGTCAATGATGATACTGTTGATGCTTCTGATTGTTTACGATTGAATCCATCGATTGTATTGGATTTCTCCTGTTTAATATCCTCTGATGGTACCATTTGGATATTAGGATGGGGTTTCGAGTAGTAGTATGATGCTTCGATGTTTGATTTGTTTGACATTTCAATTGCAATTGACTATTAAAAAAAATATTGAGTAGGTGGGTTGGATACCATTACCATTTTGACAGGTGGGGAGTCGGGCGTTGATGGTGTCAACAATACTTCAGCGTTGGGGTGTCAACAATACTTTAGCGTTGGGAGGAGGGAGTCTGACCTTATTCCTGCTTTGGCAGGGTGCAGTTTACCTGTTGTTGAATGTCCACTACCCCTGTGTTGTGCAACCTTAACTCTTTCTCCCATAGTGTTTGGCACAAAGTTTGCTCCTAAGTATATAATGATTGCATCCATCGTGTGTGCATTTCCTAGGATATCTTCTCCCTCCAGGACGAAGACAATATTCACCATTTTCAGTTTACCCTACCAGGTAACTCAAACCAGTGGCTAGGTCTAGCCGGCAGTTTTCATGGTCTATGTTCAAGCTGTCATTTCTTCTAGGTATCTTTTTATCTTTATCTATAATTAAAGAAGCAACAGAGTATTTTCCTGTTAAGCATCTCCAAATAAAGCACTGAGATCTTCCATACACTTTTGTTCCTTTGCCACATGTTTGCACATCCTTCTTATGTCTTGCCTTCCAATCAAACTCTTGGCATTCACGTGAACAATACACTGCCATCTTACATGCCGAACAGCGAGAGAATTGTGGCTTATCATATTTCTCAGTACGGTAACATTTTCCCAGCCAATTGCTGCATCGATCATATCCAATCTTCCCCCCAGCTGGTGCAGTTGAAAATGTATACCAATCTGGAATGGGTGAAGGTATACCACTCTCCATCTCTTTCTGTAATATGTCAACTAAATCAGCCATACATTTAGCACCATCACACGAGATTAGCTGTCGTAACATTTGATCACGCAGAGATTGGAATAACATACGTTGTTGAACACCTCCCAATGGCAATTTTGCATTATGTGCTCTTAGTTCAGCTAATAATTGAGGAGTTGCACCAAGTGCCGGTGGTCGATTCTCAAACTGTTCTTTGTATTTAGCAATTGGCGATGGTCGTAGAGGCATACCATTACTATCAACGCAGCCACCAAAATGATGTAATGTGTTTATTATCTTTTGTCGTTGTATTCGAATTGGAGGTGAAGTATCATTGTTATCTACTTCTTTGCCATCAATCTTGCCATCAAGCATCCAACATCGAAGTATTGATGAGTGTGTTTGTATTTCTTTTGGTGTATCTACATGATCTTCATCTTCCAGCTCTTCTCTTGACATGAGATGCCGATGCTTATTATACATAAAATCTGGACTGATCATGATGGTAGTAGATAGTATTTGTTATGTAATATGATGTAAAATGATAAGAGGAAGGCCTCTTTACGGCATCATATGCAAAGGGCTTTTGTAATAGAAGATGGCCATTCTAAGAGGTATCTTTTAGGATACTCCACACTGACACCCGATGATAGCACAAACCAACCAATACCCCGTAACGCGGATTATGCAGCCACTCAATGACATATCAAGATATACCTAGATATCCTAGTGAACAGTAATAGTAATAGGTTGATGTATGGCCGCTAACTATCTATACCAAACTTAAAAAGTATTTTTGCTACCAAAATATTGTCTTGATATGTTAGTCAATCTAAAATGCTTAGATGGATGCATATGATGTATATATTATTCATTTTTTATTGTTAATTAATAATCATATTTATACTCCTCTTATGTGTTGGTCTTCCTGTCGATCCGTGCTCTCTCGATTCAGCACTCACTTGCACTTCGTGCAAGTTGTGCTGAATCAGGGAGCCCGGGATGTCAATGAAGATTTATTACTGCATATTATATTGTTGTGTTATTTTTTGAAGAAGAATGAACCCCGCCTACTCTTCCGTATCGTCATATCCAATACGAGTATAATGACTTCAATTACCTCTTTTATTGTTTTATCTCTCCTCCGCTGATCTTGAAATCTATTTCCATGGTTATAGATGTGTCAATGTACGTGAGAATAGATATGCAAGCAGCAGAGAGTGATAGCAACACTTAACATATTCATATAACATAGACATAGAACACCCTCGGTTGATTGTTGAATGTTGCAATGTCTTTTGCTTGATGATAATACATCAACAAACTATTATCGTATGTCATTATCGTTGTCGTCAGCACAATATCGTCATTGTACTTGTCTTTGCAATGCAATGCAATTCATCATCGTATCTCATCATCGTCATTAGCAATTGATTTAGCAATTGATGTATCGTATATACGACGATATCTAAGTTGTTCTTATTAAGATATCTAAACACCATCGGTTGATTGTAGAAAAATATATCAACTGCCGTCCAAAGAAAAACATTGCAAAACATTCTCGCCGCCGTCATCTACGTCGTCACATCATATTGTTGGTTATAAGAGAGCAATATACGTTCATATTTCTTCACGGTAAATCATTGATTGGCGTAATAGAGTAACTTGCCGATATGGATCGTATCAAAGTTAGTTGATGGAGGTTGATGGCCTAAAAAAAGTTCGACAGATGATGATACTAACTGACGCTGTTAGTTCAGACCAGCGCTAGGCAAGCTAAGGGGAGTACCATTGGTAACAAGATCATTGTACAGTATATCGACAATTTATATAACATCAGTCCTGCTCTGGCAGGGGGCAGTTTACCCAGTTTCTAGGGAACGGCCTCGGGTTGTCAACTTAACCGCATGATGACTGAGTCCATTTTATTAGTGCTATATCGTGTGTGTTGCAATAGACCAACTGATCAACCATACCTCCAACAGGCGCATATATACACATATAATTGTTCTCTAAACAACCGTCCATGATAAATACATGAATCATTATCAAAACATCAATCTATTCATCATCAATATTTACATATCGCTATGCCTTTGCAACATTGCTGCAATCACACAGCATAAGTCAGTCTTGTTAATATTAGATATATACATGTCATCATCTGTGATATTAGGGATTACATCTACGAGTACAAGTATACGAGGCCCTACGCTAAGCCACAATATATGATAACTAAACGATCATCGAATGAGATTCAGCGCGGCCATGATACTAATCCTCTAATTGTACGAATCGAATTGCATATGGTGGTCATGGTAAATGTATTAAACACGCAATAATACCAACAGAATATCTTCTTCAAACAAATAGTGTTAAATTAACAAACAAGTAGGTAATGCACCATATCATTTTACGTTTAAAATATTGGCTTAGTAGATATTTAATCTATCATTTCTATGTATATGTTCATATATTGATATCATACGAGCACATTGCAATCCAATACATACATTTAGGTTGATCTAATCTCCCCTTCCCATATCTTTCACTCGTATTTAATCCATTCATTTTAGCAGTTGATAGTGAATTGCATGTGTTGTGCATATCATATGTGCATTTTTATATCATCTATCAATATTGGTTTTCAATCTACCTCCACACGA
>Ga0214479_101214_pt1 | contig 10930 bp, 4 predicted proteins | sample M1_20Mar14CPVII9_5_FD_165054 | JGI IMG/M metagenome (GOLD analysis project Ga0214479, IMG submission 165054) | Marine eukaryotic communities from Monterey Bay, California, United States - M1_20Mar14CPVII9sort6BwellE14 | ecosystem: Environmental > Aquatic > Marine > Unclassified | place: USA...
TTGCTAGGCTGCCAAGTAATCTTGCTTGACGTAGTAAAGGACACTGCCAATTGGGCTGATGTTTAATCTTATTCATCGCAATCCAGTATAAATACTTTAATTACACAGAAAGTCAGTTTCTGTGAGAGATTAACAGTCTCGCAGTTCATCTACTGAACTCGGATTGTTTTTAAATTATAGAATTAATTTGCAACAGAACGGGAGCAACAACAGTGCTCAATTCGACATCAATTAGTGCTATAATGTCTCGACATCTACGTACAACCATGCGGACAAATAACAACCGTGAATTGGACATTAACAACTTACTATACAATGGAAATTCCCCCATTGCGACCCTTCTGACTGATAATACTACGGATGAGGCCAGCCTTCCACCCAGCGTTATGACCACACCTCCTTGTGCCATTAACAATAGGTCGACGAATTACACTAGCGTTGACGAGCTTAAAGTACAAACCAACAAATCGGGGTTGATACGCGGTCTATTTAAGGGGAGGAGAAGGAATAAATGTAGTACATACCACCTTGCTAGGGTAATCGTCGTATCCGAGGCTGCCACACGTTCAGCTAAATTCAGATCACTTGTGGATAGAGGAGCTAATGGTGGATTGGCAGGTGACGATATGAGGAAGATTGCAATGAGTGATAGGTTCATAGATGTGCAAGGGATTGACAACCATATGGTCCCCCATCTCCGCATCGGCACGTTTGGGGCAGTTGTCCGTACCAAGTCTGGATCTCACATTATCTTGATATTTAATCAATATGCGTATCATGGACATGGTAAGTCAATACACTCATGTCTCCAAATGATGGATGCCGGTGTTGAAGTGGATGATACCTCAAGGGTCCTTGGCGGGGAGCAGTGCCTTAAGATTGAAGGGTATATCATACCCCTCTCTTTCTCGAATGGTTTGGCATATCTTGAATTACGTCCATACACTAACGAGGAATGGAAGAAGCTGCCTAAAATTGCCGTCACCAATGATGTCCCATGGGATCCATCGATATATGACTTCGATCCCCTCAAGGACAAGGTCCCGTTGATGAAGGATAATCCACATATCTACGAGGGATTCGATGAGAACGGGGAGTTCCAGAAGATCAAGATTAATAAATCCAAATTCGGGAAATCCGTAAGGAGGAATAGATCACAGGGAGGAGGTCCCGCGCTTGTACCATCAATCCTATCTCAAATGCGGAAGGATTGCAACTTCGTCCTTGATAAGAACAAATACAGGGATGATTCTAGCACTGTCGGTCAATACTTCCTTAAACAATCTCCGGGCAAGATTGACTTTGATAGCGAGCGCATCTTCTTCCTTAACCAACCGCGTGATGTTGTTGAAAAGACCTTCAAGGCTAGCACCCAATTCTACCAATCCTTGGGCGTGAACCCACATATCAAGTCCCTATATCGTTCGTCATACCCCGCTATCAATGTGAATAGACGTAATGAGCCAGTTGCAACCGACACCGTCTTCTCAGATATTATTGCATGGGGAGGGATATGTGCTGCACAAATCTTCGCTGGTTTAACAACCAGGTATATATCTGCTCATGGGGTAAAGACTGACAAGGAATACCCTGATACATTGTGGGATGAGATCAGAAAGCGGGGAGCCATGGACATTATTATTAGCGACATGGCCAAGGCAGAGATTAGCAAGACTGTCCAAAACATATTGCGCATGCATATGATCAAGGATTGGCAATCTGAACCACTCATGCATCATCAGAATTACTCTGAACGGGTGTACCAGGAGGTCAAGAAATATGTCAATTGGGTGTTAAATTGGTCAGGTGCACCTTCAGAGGCATGGTTTTATGCTTTCCAGTATGTTATCTTCATTATGAATCGAACTGCAGTGGAGAGACTAGATTGGAGAACCCCGCATGAGGCACTGACTGGTCAGACACCTGACATAACCATCCTCAGACAGTTCCACTTCTGGGAACTATGCCTCATCAAGAACTATGTAGACCCAGGGAAGCACTTTCCTTCTGAATCTACCGAGATAGCTGTTAGGTTCCTTGGATATGCAGAGGACGTTGGACACGGCCTTACATTCATTGTGTTCAATCCATCAACCAACGCAATCATCTACCGATCAAGAGTCAAGAAGATTAAGTTCGATGCTGACATCAACCGGAGTGTCTTATCTGATGAGCTATTGATAAAGGAAGGACAACTCGCAGAGCACCGTGAGAAAATGAAATTAAAAGGTCCAGATGATCCTGACATTCCTTCCATAGTTCAGTCCACCAAGGATTCTGAGATGGTATCGGCTACGTTTAACCCGAATGAACTAATAGGTAGAACATTTCTTATGCATCCCTCTGCGGATGGGGAGAGATTACGTGCCAAGATTGTTGAGGCGTTAACCGTCCATGATGATAAGCTGCAGGACAATGAGGATAGGCTCCAGTTTAGAGTTAAGATTGGTGATGAGGGGTTTGAGAAGATTGTTGATTATAATGATATGTGCCAGTTTATTGAGGAACAGGAACAAGAGGAGGACGGCACGTGGAAATTCAGGAGAATTGTCAACCATCGATCCGTGGGAAGTGGAAAGAAGACTAGACACGAGGTGCTAGTTGAATGGGAATCTGGGGAGTGCACTTACATCCCTATTCATAACATGTATATTGCTGACAAGTTCTTGCTGGCGGAGTATGCCCTCAAGCACGGGATGGTGGACAAGTGGACGACCAAATCAAGGAACATCAGGAAGGATGCCAAGAATGCCAAGAAGATGTTCCGACAGATCAACCAAGCCAAGCTAGAGTCCTACAAGAATGCCACTGTTTACATGTTTGGTCACCAAGTCCCTCGTAACCATAAACAGGCGATGGAATTAGACGCGAAGAACAAGAATACCAAGTGGCGTGACTCAGAGAAACTTGAGACTTCCCAATTGCTTGATTACACGGTCTTCCATGACTATGGGCCACATCGTCACGCCAAGCCCCCAGAAGGTTACAAGAAGATTACATCAATGCCTAGGCGGCCGCAGTTTTCACAGGAGTCTTGGATACATCAAGGCCGTTTTTTTATGTATGGTAAAAGGTGCATGTAGTCGTATTATGTTTATGGGCAATGAAATTACTACATGTAGCAAGAGTAGATATGATGTACTATAAGAAGTAGCTATTAAGTTTGACTTCGCTTCTGCCGCTTTGCCTTCCTCTTGTCCGAACTCTTCTTATTCCTTTCTCTCTTAAGCTCTTCTCTTCTTCGAAGTAGTTCATAGTATTGCTCTATTGGGTCGGCTAGTGGGCAGTACCACCTCAATGTAGCTCCCTTTTCTGCTTTGTTGATTTGCATGTGTCGTCTGCTCTGAAATGTAAACGATCCTCTATCCTTGAAACATACTGGGCAGTTGTTGTTTCTCCCTCTGGAATTCTCTATATCCAAACTAATGCCATTCTCAATCATTGTATCTCGAGCGGTCTGTTGTCGCCGTGAAAGATTGGTATCACCTCTTGCATTCAAGCATGGTATTGTACTATTGGCAGTCAAAGTAGATGCATCGGCAGTCAAGGTAGATGCAGTTGATCTGGTATACGAATCATTGTCTATTTCCTTTCCTTGTGTGGGATATTGAACATGACTGACTGGAGGTTGTTGTTGTTTGTATTGACTCAATGATTCCGTACATTCTTCAATAACATCAGGTGGTAATGATGTATCTACTTTGTTTGGTACAACTGTTGACGCGTCAGGTAAAGCCCTTTCCAATACTTTTCCAATACGATCGATATCTTCTAATCCCAATTCGTTTGGTACTTCGATACCTTGTAATAATTCATAGTTGGTGCCATGCGTAGAAGCATTCGTACTTGCTGAGTTGGTTGGATAGTTTATTACAATTTCAACTTGTGTATTCTTTACAGACTCGAAGTACTCGAATCCAAACTTAACTTTCTCCGCATCCTCTACTGATGCTAATACTACTTCATTCGATCCCGCTTCGGAAGGAGATATACCGTCGGGTAGAGCTTGTTTACTAATCATTCGAAGTTTCTTCCGATTGTAATGAGTAACTAACCATAGTAAACGTGCATCGTAAAGATTAGTTCCAATTTGATGCCATTCTCTTGACTTAGCCGACGTAACAGAGTGGAAAGCTTCATTTTTACTCGTCCCCCGAGTGCTGACGTAAACAGGAAGTCTCTTGTCAGTCTTCTTGTACTTCTTTTCGCGCTGTATCATGTTCATATCCTCTCCATCATCAGATAAACATCCATTTGCAATGTGTATCAACTGTTGTTTGATAGCTTTCCATACTAGAGTTGTGATTAGAGGATAGGCCCAATGAGATGGAGTGAGAGGATTGGCAGGGTTGTAAGCAGGCGAGCCTTCGTATTTGCTCTTATTCTTCTTGTCTTCTGTTGCTTGATAGATTACTGGAAGATGCGTGTTTCGTCGTTTACGAAGATGAAGAGAGACGATATGAACTTATGTTAGCGTATACAACTTCCAAAGACAATCAATACATATGAATTCACATAATGAAACACTTTCCTGCATTCAATATTCTTGAGCATATCTTCTTTCCACATCCAATATGTTGTCTTACATACTCAGATCTTTCCTCCTGTGGCGTGAGGCTTCGAAGTGTACTAATTGCTACTGATGATAAATTAATCTTGTCACTTAGATTGGGTGTGAAGATACTATTCGACAGGCCTCTAATAAATGCTGCCGCTCGTTTGTGCTCAGAATTGATGGTATCTGTAATTCTCGTCAGAAGATGTTTGGAGTCGAGCTTCTTCTCCATGCCATGATACATCTTGGTCTCTTCAGTGCGACCTCCCGGCTTGCCATTGCAACAATCTCTATCGACATAGCAAAACTTTGGGAGTTCGTCATGCCTTGATATTACTTCTTCCATTGCTTGAGTTCTGTATTCCTTCTTGTCAGATGGCACGACAACATGGCTCAACACAATACCAAAATCTCCAACAATAGAAAGAGCTTGTGCACTACCCATTCTATCTGTCTTCTTGACACATCTCTGCACAACCTTCACTTGACAGTCAATAGATAGTGCTGTTGATGATTTTAAAGCAGCAAGTTCACGCTTGAGCCACATACTTTCACAATCCATATCACGAAGGAAGGCCTTGTTAAGTTGAGCGGCCTTTGGTACATATTCTTCAGGGAAAGGTGGAAAATCTTCTTGTGCATCAGATTGTTCATGTTGACGCTTGCAAATGCTCCAATCATCATAAAAGTTGGCCCGAGCTGTTTTTTCTACCTCATCAGCACTTGCTCCATTTCGTAGTGCTCTAATCAATCCCATATCAATACCATTTGATTGTCCGACAATAATAGCATTAAGCTGCCTTTTCTTATCTCGACTGAGAGTGTCAACATAACTCTTTTCATATGCCATTGTTGTTTTGTTGCAATGTTTACATTTTAATGATATACTTTGAACGAATCGTGGTCGTCCATTGCATAGAATTGGTTTTGTTGTTTTTGTGTTTTTGTGACGTATCATATTTGTAGATCCACAACTACATATACCATCATTATAACCAAAAGTATTCAAATCGTAGTGACTATTTGTTTCGGATGGCCAATGCTGTGATCCATATACTTCTGATATCTTCTTCCGAGGTGTGGGTGGTTTGAATGGAAAGATATAATTTTGTTGCACGTCTTGTGTACTTTTTTCATTATTGTCTATTGGAGTGGGTATAGCCGGCGGAGCAAGCGGAGTAGATGATAATCGTGACGAGGTACCTCTTGGAGTATTAAATAACTGTCCCATGATGGTATTGTTATTATTATTGTTATTAGGAGGTGATGGTACTTTATCTGGTTGACAGTCGAGGCAGTACACATCATCATCGCTGATTTGCAATACATTATTATGACCAAGCTCCATCGTCACAGCTGCTCTATACTTTTCATGGCAAGGACGATGTACATATGCCGAGCATTTGCTGCAATTTTGTAGATCTCCATCATCTGCACCACATTTGTATTTGTTGTGAAAAGCACATAATTCAGATGCATCTTCGGTTATTTTGTTTGAGGTGGTATCCTCTCGATTAGATATACTGCCATTGATACCAATACTGTCTGCATTATTATTATTTGGTGTTGTTGCAGCAGGTATAGAAGGAGCATTTGATCGAGATCTCTTTGGTGGTGGTGGTGTAAAGAAGTTAAGATTAAGAATATTTGGTCTCTTCTTTCGATTCATGCACTTATCAGATGAGCACCCACAGTGAGCTCCACATGATGAGTAATCTTTCTGACACGGGCAATGTTTGGTATTACACGTACCAGCGCATTTGCAACATGCTATAAATGATACAATACCGTTCCATTTCTTCATATACAATAGCTTGCTTAACATAAAGAGCCTCTGCATAGTTAACAATAACAAGTCTTCAAATGAGCGGTGGCGGGTCCAATGTTTAATTCTACTATGTATTACTTTGAAATGTAAGTATTGTCAGAAAAAATTTACCAAGTTAGGGTTGAACGGTCATGAGTGGCAATGTCCAATGAAGCCCTAGAGCGGTAAAGGGTTGAATGGTACTTGTGGTGATATCCAAAGAAAAAGTAGATGATCTCTTGTAGAGATCTGATCTCTCGAAGATGGGGAGGGAGTTGCACTAGATTCAGATTGTGTATCCACAACTAAGTATAACGATGTTTCTTTCATACTAGAACCCGCGCCAAATCTTCTAATTGTAACTAGTATGTTAAAGGATAATCAGTCATTTGTCTTGAGAATATTAGGTCGTAATTCTCATTGAGGGGATCTTTCACTATGTCATGCTGCTTGAATTTCCATGAATATTTTTGTGTGTATGCCTGGCTGTGGGCTGCAATCAACGAATGTTACAGAAACGCATTATGACGAGATGAAGGAGTCCCAATTAGTAAAGAAAGATACTTTCTTGTTGAACTTGGCAATCTGCTTGTAAAGAATACGCACGCTGATTTTGTGCTTATAATAATTTAGAATAAAGAATAAAGAAAGATTAATCGTTAGATTATACTTGTTTAGGATTGGTTATATATACCTCCGTGTATATCTATATCATCTAGGTTTACATAAGAGAACGGGAAGGCCACTCACCCTTCTTAACCTCTAGTTTACTGGCTTTGCTAGGCTGCCGAGTAACCTTATTCGACGTGGTAAAGGACTACTGCTATTGGGCTGATGGATAACCTTGTCCAACGCAATACAGTACATTAATACACTACAGAACAAGTCGGTTTCTGTAAGAGATTAACAGTCTCGCAGTTCTTCCACTGAACTCGGATTGTCTTAGAATTAATTTGCAACAGAAGACAGCAACAACATTGCTAGATTGCAATAGTTGCTTACTTCAACATCAATTGGTGCTATAATATCTCGACATCTACGCACAACCATGCGGACAAATAATAACCGTGAATTGGACATCAACAACTTACTACTTAATGGAAAATCCCCCATTGCGACCCGTCTGAATGATAATACTACGGATGAGGCCAGCCTCCCACCCAACGTTGTGACCACACCCCCTTGTGACATTAACAATAGGTCAACCAACTACACTAGCGTTGACGAGCTTAAGGTACAAAGCAACAAGTCGGGATTGATACGTAACCTGTTTAAGGGGAGGGGGAGGAATAGATACAACACATATCGCGTCTCTAAGGCAATTGTTGTATCCGAGGCTGCCACACGTTCAGCTAAGTTCAGGTCACTTGTGGATAGAGGGGCTAATGGTGGATTAGCTGGGGATGATATGAGGAAGATTGCAATGACTGATAGGTTTATAGATGTCCAAGGGATTGACAACCATATGGTTCCTCACCTCCGCATCGGTACGTTTGGAGCAGTTGTCCGTACCAAGTCTGGATCTCACATCATCCTGATATTTAACCAATACGCGTATCACGGACATGGTAAGTCCATACACTCATGCCTTCAAATGATGGACGCAGGGGTTACGGTGAATGATACTTCAAGGGTTCTTGGCGGGGAGCAATGCCTTAAGGTTGAGGAATATATCATACCCCTCTCTTTCTCGAACGGTTTGGCATACCTTGAATTACGTCCATTTACTAACAAGGAATGGGAGAAGCTGCCCAGAATTGCAGTTACCAATGATGTCCCTTGGGATCCATCGATATATGACTTCGATCCACTCAAGGACAAGGTACCGTTAATGAAGGATAATCCCCATATATACGAGGGATTTGATGAGAATGGGGAGTTTCAGAGGATCAAGATTAATAAGTCCAAATTTGGGGTGGCCGTAAGAAGGAATAGATCACAGGGAGGAGGCCCTGCACTTGTACCATCGATTCTATCGCAAGTGCGGAAGGATTGTAACTTCGTCCTTGACAAGAACAAGTACAGGGATGATCCTGACACTGTCGGTCAATACTTCCTTAAGCAATCCCCAGGCAAGGTTGATTTTGAGAGCGAACGCATCTTCTTCCTTAACCAACCGCGTGATATTGTTGAACGGACCTTCAAGGCTTCCACTCAATTCTACCAGTCCATGGGCAATAACCCACATATCAAGTCACTATATCGTTCGTCTTATCCCGCCATTAATGTGAAGAGGCGAAATGAGCCAGTTGCAACCGACACCGTCTTCTCAGATATTATTGCATGGGGAGGGATATGTGCTGCACAAATCTTCGCTGGTCTGACAACCAGATTTATATCTGCTCATGGAGTAAAGACTGATAAGGAATACCCTGATACGTTGTGGGATGAGATTAGAAAGCGGGGAGCCATGGACATTATTATTAGCGACATGGCCAAGGCGGAGATTAGCAAGACTGTCCAAAGCATATTGCGCATGCATATGATTAAGGATTGGCAATCTGAACCACTCATGCATCATCAGAATTACTCTGAGCGGGTATACCAGGATGTCAAGAAATACGTCAACTGGGTCCTGAATTGGTCAGGCGCACCTCCGGAGTCATGGTTTTATGCCTTCCAGTATGTAGTCTTCATCATGAATCGGACGGCAGTGGAGAGACTGGACTGGAGAACCCCACAGGAAGCACTAACTGGTCAGACACCTGACATAACCATCCTCAGACAGTTCCATTTCTGGGAGCTATGCCTCATCAAGAACTATGTCGATCCCGGGAAACACTTTCCTTCTGAATCTACTGAGATAGCCGTTAGGTTCCTTGGGTATGCAGAGGACATCGGGCACGGCCTCACATTCATTGTGTTCAATCCATCAACCAACGCAATCATTTACCGATCAAGGATCAAGAAAATTAAATTCGATGCAGATATCAACCGTAGTGTCTTATCTGATGACTTGTTGATAAAGGAGGGACAACTCGCGGAACACCGTGAGAAACTGAGATTACAGGGGCCTGATGATCCTGATATTCCTTCCATTGTCCAGTCCACTAAAGACTCGGAGATGGTATCGGCTACGTTTGACCCGAGTGAGTTGATAGGTAGAACGTTCCTTATGCATCCCACTGCAGATGGGGAGAGATTACGTGCCAAGATTGTTGAAGCTCTAAACGCCCAAGATGATGAGCTACAGGACAATGAGGAGAGACTCCAGTTTAGAGTCAAGGTTGGTGATGAGGAGTTTGAGAAGATCATTGATTATAATGATATGTGCCAGTTTATTGAGGAACAAGAACAAGAAGAGGACGGCACATGGAAATTCAGACGGATTGTCAACCATCGAGCCGTGGGGAGCGGAAAGAACACTAGGCATGAGGTGCTAGTTGAATGGGAATCTGGGGAGTGTACTTACATCCCTATATCTAACATGTATTCTGCTGACAAGTTCCTGCTGGCGGAGTATGCCCTCAAGCACGGGATGGTGAATAAGTGGACGACCAAATCAAGGAACATCAGGAAGGATGCCAAGAATGCCAAGAAGATGTTCCGACAGATACACCAAGCCAAGCTGCAGTCATACAAGAATGCTACTGTTTACATGTTTGGTCATGAGGTCCCTCGTAATCATCGACAGGCGATGGAACTGGACGCGAAGAACAAGAATACCAAATGGCGTGACTCTGAGAAACTTGAGACTTCCCAATTGCTTGATTACACGGTCTTCGATGACTATGGTCCACGTCACTATGCCAAGCCTCCAGAAGGGTACAAGAAGATTACTTATCACTTTGTCTATGCGGTGAAACATGACGGTCGGTACAAGAGTAGGCTAGTAGCTGGTGGTCACCTGACTGATACGCCAACCGAGAGTGTGTACTCTGGTGTAGTTTCGTTACGTGGGGTAAGGATTGTTGTATTCTTGGCTGAACTGAATGACCTTGGGATCTGGCAGACTGATGTGGGTAACGCATACCTTGAAGCAAATACCAAGGAGAAGGTATACGTAATTGCTGGTCCAGAGTTTGGTGACGAATTTGAGGGACATCTATTTGTTATCGTCAAGGCGTTGTATGGGCTTAAGAGCTCGGGATTGAGATGGCACGAGAGATTTGCTGCTGTTCTTGACGACATGGGCTTCAAGCCATGCATCGCCGAGCCTGATATTTGGATGAGGGATCAAGGTGATCATTATGAGTACATCGCTGTCTACTGCGACGACCTCACAATTGCATCAAGGGATCCAGAAGCCATCACCCGCGAGCTGACAGATGTCCACAAGTTCAAGTTGAAGGGATCAGGGGAGCTTCATTACCTTCTAGGTTGTGATTATTACAGGGATGAAAGCAACACTCTCTGCATGGAACCCAGGAAGTACATTGAGAAGATGGACGACACATACTTCAAGCTTTTCGGTGAGAAGCCTAAGCAATGTCAGACACCTCCATCCTGAACTTGACGAGTCTCCTCTACTTGATGACAAGGGTATAAGGATATACCAATCATTGGTGGGTGCGTGTCAGTGGGTAATACAGCTGGGGAGGTTCGACATTGCGGTACACGTGATGAGT
>Ga0214479_101217_pt1 | contig 10917 bp, 9 predicted proteins | sample M1_20Mar14CPVII9_5_FD_165054 | JGI IMG/M metagenome (GOLD analysis project Ga0214479, IMG submission 165054) | Marine eukaryotic communities from Monterey Bay, California, United States - M1_20Mar14CPVII9sort6BwellE14 | ecosystem: Environmental > Aquatic > Marine > Unclassified | place: USA...
TTCTATAGTACAGACTGTATTGGATAACATCAAATTGCTTTCACCCCGCATATAGGTATTCAAGCAGAGTGATGAGCGAGGATACTGGATACTCGGTGTGGTATCCTAGTACTTCGAATATTCACCTTGCATGCCTCTCTAGATAATTGGTGAATCGTCAAGATTGCATGCAATGGCGCCAACCATTGCACATATAATAATGAATGCTGAGCTGTTTCGTTGTATCACTAATGAAACTAGATGCAATTACTCCGAGGATAGAAATACTAACTGACCATAATTAGCGGATTGAGCTCACCTTATTACCACTCTTGAATACTCTCGACTCTCGACAGTCAATGTAGCCTCTCGACATATTATATAATAGTCTCGACATATATATAGGTTGTTACAATGATACATCGACATTATATAATGATAGCGGTCATACTATTATATTCATCGTCAATAACAACAATAGTAGAAGGCCGTGTTGGTAGTAGTAAACAGAAGCAAACCAGTCCACAAGATAAGATAATATCAGCCATTGAAGAAGAGGCACATAAAATACGAGATAGAGAAACTGAACAGTATAACAAACAAAGAATCATTGATAACCTCCGTAAAGAGGAGAGTCATTATAGGTCCGAGATTCAACGAATGCAACAGATGTTAACCGATTTAGATGATGTAGATGGTCTTGAGTTTTGAAGGATTTCTCCGATATCAATATTCTTTCATAGTGTTATCAAGTATTGATGTCTTAGTATACGGCGGTATAACACTCATACATGTATAAGCAGCTTTCCAAGGGCGGAGAAATGCACTTTATTCCTCTCTCCAGCCAGACAAGAACAGTAGATGACCATGGGCAAGTATGCCGTGCGGATTTCTAATTGGTAGATTCTCAAGACTCTAGACAAGATATGAATTAGTCAACCAAGACGAACAACTCAACATGATCCTTGTGGAAGATTGTGGATACTCAAGTCGTTTATGTTTTGAATAGTATAGCATGTTGTGTATTAATAACTTACATACATAAACGCTCTCTCCAATATATATTCAAATGTTTAAGTTGTAGGTGTTATCTCAAGACAGCGAGAGTAAAAGTAAGTAAAATGTTAGCCAATGAACAAAGGAATATTGTAGCAGAGGATGGAGGATAGGAAATGACGATACCAATACTAGAGGTATCCTAGGTGTATGATGTATTGGCCTTTGACAAGAAGCACAAATGCACCCTGAACTCTACTCTATACCTCCTCCCGCCACTAATGCATTAAGGCAATCCAAGCTCATTCATTCAGATGTTCACGCCTATGGTATCTTTTTTTGAGACATAAAAAGTCTCAAGAGGTTGAAGTTTCTCACTACTATGGCATATGTAGTACAATATACATACACATACCTACTTTGCTTTTACTAATAGTAGTTGGAAGTGTGGCAACATAGAAGGTAGCATATTTAGTACATGAATAACAAAAGCAGCTATTGGATTTTGGTGTATAATAATATCTTAGCCACTTATCAGACGACATTTCTAACACATAGTAACACAACAGACAGAGATGCATACAAAACTAAAAACTCTACATGCCAAGTTGAACAAATACAAATAGAATATTACTGTGATAATTCGAAATTAAAAGCGGTCAACAGTAGGGGGATCGTGAATCAACCCAGTACATAAACTCTCTTTCTCGCACCAACTCTTCGATACTATTACTATTCGATAGCCTCTAAACCTCAATTACAATAACAACATACAACATGATGACAGATAACAGCACTAGTGATTCATTTCAACCATATGCAAAGCCTCAGACCGAAATTGATAGAAAATATGATATGAACATTCCACTGCCGGCAGATGCACAAAATGAAGAGGTTGCTTTGCAACAACTACGAGAGAAATTAGATGCAACTCCTCCCGAAGTTAAATCATCACTCGTCTATGCACAACAAGTTAGTCCAGATTTAATCAATGATGATCATCTGCTTGGATTCTTGTATGTAGAAAAGTTTAATATTGATGTAAGTATAAAGTTGTAGAGGGTAGTCTTCAGGAGAGAGAGAGAGATAGAGAGCATTTTGATGATATATGATTCTTTTCTTTCTCATTCATTTGTCTATAATGACCTCGATTCTTTAACAACAGCTTGCACTGAAGAGATTACTACGATACTGGACGAATCGGCATGCGTTATTTGGTGATAAATATACACAACCCCTTACATTGCACGGTATGTCTAGAACTAGATAATTCTTTGGATTTGTGCATATCATATGTAATCTGATATACTTTTCTCACATATCTATGTTGCCTTTGCAAAGGAGCAATGAGTGATAGAATAGAGTATATAAGAAGAGGGTTTCTGGTTTTACTACCCGTTTTAGACGAGAAAGGACGAGCAATAATCCATGGAAACTTCGACCCGGATTTAATGGGTGAGGAACTAGTGGACGAAGTGGTCCAAGTTTGGTGGTATTTGATTCACGTGGCAATGGAAAACCCCAGTGTTAGGTATGAATCGCGATGGCTGTGGATAGAGTTGAATTGTGCATAGATATGGTTTTGCAATTCCACTAACTAATGCTAACCCCCACCTCCCTCTCTCTTGGATATGCTTGTGACCATTGTATGTGATTAACTTCTGATTCCCTTAGAAAGAATGGATTTATACTACTGGCAAATGCAAAAGGTGTTAGGCTACGTGACTTTCATCCACGACGAGCTTTAGGTGTGTCAGATTCTATGCTTGAATATCTCTATTTGTCTTCTTTTCATACTCTCTCATTGTCACTTTCATACCATCATTAGCATTAATCAAAGCCACCAATAACATCCCTCTTACAGTTCAACATTGCCATTTGTGTAATCTGGCTGTACTTCCCCTAATTTCACCAGCACTTAAAGCTATGTTACCTACACGATTACGTCAAACATTGACAATACACACTGGAAAAGATAAAGAAGTTATGGAGAGCATCAAGCTAGATGCTTGCTGCCCAATACGAAGTACTAGCATACCAACAAGCATGGGCGGAACAATTGATGCATCTTTAGAAGCATTTATCCAAGCGAGACTGTTCATCGAAGGGCAGGGTCATGAAACAGTCAGACAAATAAGTCCACTTGGCAGTATATCATCAGATACCAGTTTAATGAACATGAGTGATTTGACATCTAGTAGTAGTATTCCACCTCAAAAGACTGCATCAAACTGTGCAGCTAAAACTGAAGTAAGAAAGATACAGCATTATAAGATGCATCCTGGTCGCAAAGGTGATATGAGAATGAACAAGGCCGTCTTGGCTAGACAACAGGATCCCAAGATGTCGTTGCTTTCAGCGTTACTATCAGGGGGCTTCATCTTTCCACAACTATATACACCTGGAGTTAAAATGAGTCAAGTTAAAGACACGGAGGGTGTGACTATATATCAAAGGAAGAACCAATTGAATAGGAGATTAAGAGAAGAGAGGAATCGACGAAAGACAGACCGATCTTGAAATGACCACCATCAATAGAATCTAACATTAAATGTTCTAATGACGACTATTGTCAGTGGTATGATGATCTTCTGATTACTATCATAGTATGTTATGAGTAGTTAAAGAACAATGATATCAATCTGTAACCTCTTCTGAAGATTTGGGAATAAAAAACAAACGGTTAGTCATTGTAAGTAAGAGAGTAGTCTCTCCTCTTGGCATACACAGTAGAATACAATAGGCCTTTAAATTATCTTATTGTTATTGTTGGGAGATATAGTAGTAGTTAAATAAAACCTTCTTTCTCAGGGTGGCGTGGTATGAACGAATGTCTAATTAAATTCAAATAGGAGATGATCATCATCACAACACTAATTATTGACCGAAGAAACTTATTATAATTTTTATGATGACGGCAACAGTATCAGATAACAACATGTGCAATAGTACTTCATTCAAACCATTTGCGGCGGAGTCTAACCTAACTGATGGAAAAGATAATGATCATGAGATGGACATTCCACCGCCGGCAGATGCACAAAAAGAAGAGACTGCTTTGCAACAACTACGAGAGAAATTAGATGCCACACCTCCCGAAATGAAATCATCACTCGTCTATGCACATCAAGTTAGTCCAGATTTAATCAATGATGATCACCTGCTCGGATTCCTATATGCAGAGAAGTTTGATATTGATGTGAGTATAAAGTTGTAGATGAAGTTTGATTTAGAGAGTGTATGATAATACGCTTCTTTATATTCTCATTTTCATAAATTGCAATTTGAACTTCTATTCTTTCTTTCTCTTTCTACAGCTTGCACTAAAGAGATTACTACTATACTGGACGAATCGGCATACGTTATTTGGTGATAAGTATACACAACCTCTTACATTACACGGTACGTATGTACTTTATTGTGCAATGTGTAAAACTCATACTATTCATAAATGTGTGCATATCTTATGATGCTTTGCTCCATTTCTATTGTATATATAGGAGCAATGAGCGGTCGAATGGAAGACTTAAAAAGGGGATATCTGATTCTACTACCCGTATTAGATGAAAAAGGTCGTGCAATTATCTATGTCAACTGTACCTTGATGGGTGACCAAGTAGAGGAGGTAAGAACAAGACACATGACAATCATATGACTAGTTCTTTGAATGTGTTTGGCTCATCTTTTCCCCTCTCTGTTTTCACTATCTAGGTGCTAAAATTATGGTGGTATTTGATTCACATTGCAATGGAGAATGAGAATTGTAGAAAGAATGGGTTTATAATACTTGGAAATGATAAAGATATGAGACTAAAACACTTCCATCCAAGACGAGGTTTAGGTATGATCAAATCGGGCATTAATTATTTTCCTATCCAATTGCAAGCAGTTCATCTTTGCAATCCAATGGCTGTGTTTCCTCTAGTTGCAACAGCGGCGAAAGTAGTGTTACCACTCCGTTTACGTCAAACAGTAACAATACACACGGGAACAGATGATGAAGTGCTGAAGAGTCTTGCTAGTTGTTCAATACCAAGTACATGTATACCAATATGCTTGGGAGGAACACTTAATATATCAATGACTATAGAAGATTTTATCACAGAAAGACTCGCTATTGAAGCATCGTCGATAATAGCATCAATAAGCCGGGGGAATTAAAAGGATGATGAGTAATTAAAAGTTAATTCATAATCACAGCAATGAAAAAATCTAGAGATTGTAGTAGATATTGTTGATGTGACAACAATTTCTATACAATTTCTATACAAGGCCAGATTTGACAGTTTCTACACCAATATCTATACCAATACAATAACTACAACAATCTCTACAACATCTCCCAATCCAGGATACCTCAAACGTCATAGTATCAATTTCTATATCAATGTCTATGGCAAAAACAATAACTACAACTATTTCTACTGATGACGCATCGAATTCTGCCGTTACTTTGGGATTGTTGTTTTATTTTTCTATGTCTGTGTAGAGGTGGCACATAGATAGAGCTCATAAATTAGAGCAACAGTCACTATCAACACACCTCACTATTGCAATACTAATCTACTACTACTACTAAATTGATGTGTTGCCACCGAGTAATATCTTTATTGCAATCAGCACTACTATCACCAGCCCGACGCCGGGTACAAGACGATGTTTCTACTACCGCCAACGATGTGCACCAGCCACAACAAGTTGTATTGATAACTGATGAAGTAGAAGAGAGAGATATGCAGATGGTATTGGATCATCGATTTATCGATCAACCCATGCATATACTATGCCCATGGCACGTCGCCTACGCCAACCAACGCCGCCGCCTATCACACACAGAGCCATAATAGATCGTCGGTGGCACAAGCAATCGCCGAGGCTGATTGGGTATAACCTCAAGAGTATGACGAGATCGATCGATTGGCAGTGGTTGGCTGGCCACTCTCGAGAGTGGAGATACCGAGGAAGAGGAGCGAGGGAAAAAAGAGGTATATTACTTAAAGTCAGGATAAGGAAAGGTCAGGATAAAAGCAGGATTTTAGCGATTTGGGACGTTTAATGTCACAACGACTCTGAATACCGTTTTCGCTTTCTTGTGACGTTTCTGTTTTGTGTTATACGTATGGTTATATACTACAGCTTTTGTAGGTATTGCAACGGTGGTGTGGCGTAGTGGTTAGTAGATAACACTCGCCAAATTACTACCTTGGTTCGAGTCCTTTTGCGTGTTTTTCTTTTTTTTTCTCTAAGTTGGGATAGTGGAGGGAAGATAGGTATCCGGATGCAAGTTTAACAAGATACTGTTTCTTTGGATACCTCCTACGTACTTTTTTTCTCTTTATGTCATTAGGGTTAAGCAAATTCTATCATTTTTACATAAACGTATAAGCGAGTGGTTGGGTTCCGCTACGTCAAAAAGGGTGTTCCCCAACAGAACGGCGCTGGGGTCCCCTCTGGGGACTACGCCGTGATGGTGGGGAACACCCTTTTTGACGTGGCTGTAGGCCTCACCAGCGCGGTTCCCACATAGACCCACAACCCCGCTCCAATAGAAGTGCTTACCCCACTACGTACCAATAAGCATTGCAATTTGAGTAGCACTAAAAAATGGGGGGTATCCTTATCCTGACTTTTTCCTGCATTTTGGTATCCTGACTTTAAGTGCCCTCAAAAAGAGGAGAAGATTGACTCAGTTGTTGAGTGATTGATAAGTAATCATGGTCGCCGCCAATCGATGGATATAGCTATTACTATCGTCGTGTTGTTACGAGGCACTGAATGATGATCGTCGGGTGAGCGGCTACACTATCTTCATGGATCAGTAGAGAAGAATAGAGGAGAGGAGAGAGGAGAGAAAAATGACGAACACATCATATGGTCATAATATGTTTGCAATGTTACATAGTTAGTTACTATAATAATATAAGTACAACGATTGCAATAAATAATAGTGCCAACGGAATTATCTATATTAGTAGCATAGAGATTGCTGTAGAAATGGTTGCTGCTCGGCTGTCGAGAGCATCGCTAAAGGGTACCCAATCTGTAGAAATGGTTGTAGAAAAGAGCCGCATTTGCAATTATTGTAGTAGAAATTGTCATTTGGCGATTAGGATTATATCGATTTAACATTGGTAGACATTGCAATAGAAATTGCAAATCGAATACCATATCGTAGAAATTGCATAGAGATTGCCAATCTCTACTACAATCTCTACATTTTTTCATTGCTGTGATCTCGTAATAAAGGATACCATCAGAAAGAAGATACGAGTTCTAACTTGTTTCATCCCGTCCTAGATGATGTACTCATAGAAGAATCAATCAATCCTCATAAATGAAAGATAAAAGATCCACTCTTCGTGATATGATGGAAGCTAAATCTTAATATACCATCAGACCAATCCTAGGATGGGAAATAGAGGAAATAGAAGGTATAGTTATGCTGTTTACACTCATGATGTTTCTCCGACCCTAACCCTAACGTTGCCTCTCAAACAGAAGCTAGTAGCGACGATGATACATATGCAAGGAGGGCAAGTAATAGTAGCGCTTATAATGAGGAGGAACAGCAACCAACTCTCAACCGCCCCGCTATGCCACGTAAATCGTCAATAACATCCGTCACATCGATTACATCAACAGCATCCTCTGGACGACGTCCTCGATCTCGCCGTTCAAGTATGCAACGACGTAGATCATCTTGTGATTCTCTAACTTTATCCATCAATGGTCTCGGTAATGATAGCTTAAGTTCTAGTATGTTGGGTGTATCAATGACTAATATGTCAGACTTCTTGAAAGACGATGAATTAGAAAATGAAGAAGAAGAAGAAGAAGAGGAAGAAGTCCACCCCCTACCATCATTCTTGAAAACGGAATTACCTCAACTCCTCACTACTAAACGGCCTTCATGTATTAGATTAAATCTCTTAACAAAAGCAGAAGAGGAACCCTCACCCACATCTGCACTAACCGTATTAAAAGATTCAGTAGAAGAAACATCGTCAGAAACTACTAAAAAGAATACAGTTAAAACATCCACAACGTCACAGGTATTCTTCATGATAGGATGTCAACGTTCAGGATCGAATTGGTTAAGAACGATGCTAAGCGAGCGTGAGGATCTAATTGCCCCACATCCTCCTCATATTATGAGAGATTTTATGCCCAAGTTAGTTACCTATGGTTGTTTAAGTGATCAGAAGAATTTAAAGGTAAGCGTTTTGTGCTCGTAATATGTGTACTATATTCTTATATGCTCATATCATATGAGGTTATACGAGGGGTATACTCTTATGTTATCTTCTATCATATGCTCACTATATCAATACAATATACACAGGTTCTAATCGATCATGTATGTGCATTCGTCGAAAACAATCAAGTCCAATGGCTCGACTTACACTCTCGTCCAATGAAGTTTAAACGTTCTGCTATACTCATGGAGGTTATGATATCACTATCTTGCTACACGTTCAAGGAAAAGTATACCGGAAAGTCCGCGTTAGTATTGTTTTGTCATATGAATCCAAGTGACACATGTTCTAACATATGTTACTATCATCTTTCTTCATCTTCATAAACCGCCAAACGCGCATCTTCCAGCAATGCAGGAGAACCGGGAATTCCATGAAGATGATATTGAGAATAGTTACTACCTATTGTGTATATTCGATGCAATTATGAATACTATGACCAAGGCAAACGGGAAGAAGGTGAGCATTCGATATTGATATGCTGGTCGGATGTCTCACTTGTTGCACATACGAACTTTGCTCACATCTTATGCACGTTACTCTTCTTCATATCTCAAACCAAGATTTGGATGTGCAAAAGCATGGGGATGAGTCAATTCCACGATATGCTCCTCTCGTTTTATGGCAAAGAACGTCTCCGTTATATCTACTTGGTCCGTGATCCCCGAGATGTCTGTTTGAGCTTCATGAAAACTCCAGTAGGTGATTGTCATCCTTATGCCATTGCTAAGAAGTGGGCCAAGCTACAAAACTTTGCAGCTCGGATATTGCATGAGGAGCCAGACTTGATTCATCAGGTATGTTATGAGGAGGTACTTGGCAATAAGGAGGAGCAAGTCAAAAAGATTGTCGAGTTTATGGGCGCTCGGGATGTATGTCGATCGATGAGGCGTGGTTCTATCATTGCCATCAAGAGTGAGAAGGATATGGGAGCTACGGCAAAGAAAGGTAGAGAATCCATGTTGGCCAGAACTTTGTCGTATCAGTTCAAGAACTTGGGACGAGGCGATTCCTTTGCAAAGGGCCAGCTCAAGAAGTGGGTGAGGGAGATGACAGAGGAAGACCGGATCTTGGTTGAGTCGGTGGCGTACGATGAGATGTTCCGGCTAGGATACTTCCCATGCGTGGAGGAGGAAGACCGTATTGACTTTACTGATGAGCTTTGTGAAGAGTATACAGCTGAGAATGAACGGCTAAAGAAGAAGATGATTGATGATTTGGCTGTAGAAAATCCCGACGACTTGAAGCGGAGACAAGTCCAAGCTGCCTGGTTAGACAAGACAACGTCTGAACATTATGATGAAGAGTTTGTCAAGTCAGCTGATATTGATATTGACGATGCACTTGATCAGATTGACGAGGTGAAAAGTAACAACAAAGGTTTTCTTGTCAAAGAGCAAACAAAGAGATTTGACTTTAAACAGTGGCCATTGAATGCTAGTATGGTGGGCTTCATGCCGGGCGTCGAGGTTAAGGAGAGGTTTGAAGTTCAAGATACACAGACAGTATCTCTGGGAGGTGGATTGTCTGTCACATATGCCTCGGCATCTCAAGGAGGATACTATCCAAATGATCGAGGGAAGGCTAACCAAGATTCATTCGTTGCTGGTGAGACATTAAGTGGTGGTAACAAGAAGAGATTTCTCCAAAGGAAGGAGAAGAATCTCGGAGCCCTATTTGCTGTGTTTGATGGCCACGGACCAGACGGTCATCATTGCTCTGTCACGGCGGCCGAGCACATTCGGAGGCAGTTTATTGATGAGATGAAGGATGAGAGTGAACATCTTGATGACATTAACAAATCGACACGAGCCTTGTCGAAGTCATACCGAAGAACATCAAGCTTGCTCGAATCAAATACCGAACGCACCGAGTCAGGTCGAAGAATCGATGCCACAACCTCAGGCACGACAGCAGTCTCCTTGTTCATAACAAAGGACGGTTTGCATACGGCTAATGTGGGAGACTCACGCTGTATACTTATCAAACATGATGATGAGCAGGGCAAACTGACAGTTGACGCCCTAACAGTCGACCACACGCCAGACCGCGAAGATGAGATTAAGCGTATTGAACAGCATGGAGGCGTTGTCATGACATCAGATCAATATGATAATCAGGATCCAACTTTGACTTCCTTTGAACAGAAGCGAATCTGGTCTAAATCAGGTAAACACCCGGGCACTGCTTTCACACGTTCGATCGGCGATGCCGTGGCAAAGGAGTTGGGTGTTTGTTCAGATCCAGAGTGTGCCAATTACCCACTACCAAAATCTGATTCAACATTCTTCGTATTAGGCAGTGACGGCATTTTCGACTTCATACCAGATGATGAGATCGGTGAGGTTGTTTCATCGAATAGTCCTGAAGAGGCTTGTCGTATTCTTGTGGGGAAGGCTTGGAACAGGTGGTGCGAGTCAGAGGAGAGAGCTGATGATATCACAATCATTGTGGGGAAGATTAAGCAGCATTCGAAAGTTGGCACGTTGAAGAAGCTAAGCAGTAGGTTTGGAAGGAAATAGTAATAGTTAGGCTGGTGTATATAGCAGATGAAAGATAAGGAAGGAATAGTGTAACAGATTTGTAACAGATAACACACATTGTATAGCTATAGTGATATCCTTTATGTTTATATTTTTAATGCTAGACTCTTTGCCTACTCGAGAATTAAAGCATCCTCTTTCTA
>Ga0214479_101218_pt1 | contig 10908 bp, 7 predicted proteins | sample M1_20Mar14CPVII9_5_FD_165054 | JGI IMG/M metagenome (GOLD analysis project Ga0214479, IMG submission 165054) | Marine eukaryotic communities from Monterey Bay, California, United States - M1_20Mar14CPVII9sort6BwellE14 | ecosystem: Environmental > Aquatic > Marine > Unclassified | place: USA...
CATCTGGTAGAGATAATCCAAAATCGTTCCCTGCTTTAGCGTCATCCCATCCGAGTTTGTAAATGTATTCCAAATCATGAGTATTAGACATTGCACTTCTCTGCATGTTACTGCCACCTCCCATTGCCATGTTTGGTATCATTTTAGACGAAGACGATGGTGAACTTGCTAACAATGTTTTTCCACTAAACAGCAATATAAAAACTAATGAAGCTAATGCCATGTTATCTGAAATATTGTTATATCCCGTCATATTGATGAGATTTTCCTTCCATCTTCTACGAAAGTTTATTGCACTACTCCTGGCAATTAGATTGATTGGTTTATTTGCTTTCATTCCCTCTAACCAATCAGGTGATGATACTGCAAGTATCAATCCAGTAAGTGAGAGGAAGACAAATACTTTGGTAGCTCCAAATAGTTTGCCCAATACAAAGTACAACATGTAAAGCAGAAAGAGTGCTACCATGGCTCCACTTAATAGTGCTTTATTCGGTGTCATCTTTGATTGTATAGCAGGTGGTATCTTGCTAATCATGTCTTTACCAATTGATTGTACAGTTGGACTAGCAATATATGCTTTCGCGGTTGCAAATAAACATGAAGCACCGAATTTGAGTTGGTCGATATTACCTGCTTCTATAAGATTTTCAGGCTTGAGTTTCAAGAATTGTGGTTGTATATTAGTGTTACCAGTAGCTTGTGCAGCTGCTGTATTGGAATCTACAATGGCAACTACATATCGGTTAGCGGAGAAACTAACAGCCTATTGAAGATGTGAGTTTCAAAGTTATGAAGACAAAGAGAGATGATTAAAACTTTTGTATGTGGGTTACACAGACAATCAATAGATAAACTTAATTCAAATGAAGTATTAAAATCAGGACTGCATAATAAACAAACGAAAACATATCAAAAACAATACTAACACGAACTTTCCTGACCAAACTGTCCATTTAATTCTGGCTTTGCTGTTATGTTCTGTAGCATTAATAATGGAGGCTTGCCACCATTTGCCGCTGGAAGGTAGTGGGATGGATCAACACTCATATTCTTTTGTATTTTGTTATGTTGGTAGTTGGTAGCGATGTACCTTGATGTTTTCTATCGAGGACTTATATGAACAGTTATCCACAATATAATAAAATACTAATACTACTACTTCTAATGATATGTATCGATAATATTATAGAGTAGTTTTCTTTCACATTTATTTGCATCAATCATCACAACAAACAACTAACTCATCATCACCATCACCATCAATTTTTCTTCTCTTGTGTTTGAGAAAAGATACCACCCACAAACTCGTCAGTTATTTGTGTTTAGCAAAACATACCTACCATAGTGCGCGCGTGATCAGTTGAGTTGCAATAGTTCATGAATGGCATTCAATAATTCAATGACGATATGCGGTGGCTCTCTATAGGTAGTTTTCTGCTAACAATTTCATTGCAGTGGAAACTGCTCACATCTTGTGTTCATTGCAATAAAAACTGTTAATCTGACGATACGAAATAAAGTCAAACAGAGACAACAACAAAGCTAATATTTTTAGTGAGTAAAGACATATTTAATTATATCAAATTGGTAAATATAATGAGTAGTAGTGGTGGTGGATCTGTTTCGATAGTTCAAGCGGGTGGTCGAGCTATAAAGAGTACTAAATCTCCAAATAACAATATGCCTCCGCGAAGACCAATAGCAAACAACAATATGGCAGCAACAACAAAAGGTGATACTTCTGTACCACATGTTGTTCGAGTAACATTCCTAGGAGTAGCAGGATTATTAGCCAAGCCACCACATCCAGATAATTTAATTGGTCAAGATATACAACAAACACCAAGTGGAGATACCGATACCAACTCATCCCAACAACAATCTAATACCAAGGTTATAAAAACAAGTCCAGCAGTGAATCATCCATCATTACTATTTCCACTACCATCGAATTTAAAGATAGTTGCATCAGTATCTCGATCGCGAACTGCTCGGGGAATACCTTCCGGTATGTCAAAATGTTTATCCAATAGTAACAGTAACAAGGGTAGTAATAGACCATCACCACTAAGTCCAAGTAGTATGGCGCCAGGTGCAGGCAGTTTTGCTTTATCGCCAGTTGCGGGCGAATCTATAATTGTTGAGAAGAATCAATTGCCAAATTTGGATAGCAACAATAAACCATCAATAAAGGAAGTGGATATATCCAAAAAAGATTCATCCGAGGCAATGATTGATACTATTAGTAGTGCAAAGAAAGAATTGAGAGGGAATAATAATAATAATAATCATCATCTTTCCCCGCCTAGTCAATTGTCGCATAAACGAACGAATAGTAGTCGACATAGTAATACAAGTGGAAAGATTAGTATAAATAGTGGATGGGGGAGTAAATTTAGTAGTACTGGTGGAGAAAATGTTAGTATTAGTACAGAGAAACAACAGAATACGACAAGAAGTCAACAAGATAATGATATAGAACAGAATGAGGGTATAGATAACATTGAGGTAATACGACCTCTATCACCGACGGATGGACTTGAGAGAGATGAACCACCGGAACGGTTTGTGGCAGTTTGGGGCAGTGATTCTGAACGTTTTACTAAGAAGACAAGTCAAAAACTTAATAACAAGCAATATGTTAATCTTACAAACTCATTGGCGTTCGAGGCAGAGTTACGGCCTTCAGATATACCACCCATTGCAGAAAATAATCGAACAGCTTCATCAAAAGCCAACAAAGCATCTACATCATTTGCGCCCAAATCATTTTGTGTAGCCGTGGGGTTGGTACCTGATTTTAATCCAACAGCTTTGTCCGAAGAAAGAATAGACGAAGAAAGTGCTACTAGCACTCCAGTTAACGGAGGAGAAGATTCTGAAAAGAAAACGGTATCATCAAATTCAACAGAGCTACCCACATTTGCCATCCCAGTTGGATTTGCCGATCTTGTCATCAATGGTAATGAGACATTAGATGGGAAAAGGAAACAAATTGATTTACCATTATCAAGTTTGACTAATTTCATTGGATTGGAAAAGAATAACAACTCCTTTCCATTGATTGAGTTGACTGCGGGTGGTTTAAGTACACCTGCTAACAACAACAATAATACTGAAGCAGATTCCAAAGATACACCAGGAAAGAGAAAAAAGAAGAGTATTGTTAAACGAATGTTCTCGAGGAAACAGCAGTCAACTTCAGGAGATGATACTTCCTCTCAAGGACAGAATGTATATGATGGTACACCGCAATCTATATATCATCTACCAAACAGGCCGCCGAATGCTAAAGAACGCAATCTCTTCCTTGATAGATTTGGTGTAGACCCGTCAGGAGATGCAGTTATACGAATTGCACTTGAAGTATTCCCTCGTGGATCAGAACTCGAGAAGGTATTCCGACAAAAGAATAAGCTTAGAAAGAAACAGGCCGCCGCCGCCGCTGCTGCATCTGACAAGAGTAGATCGACTAGGGGAAGAAGGCCGAATGATGGACGGATCTCCTCCTCTACATCGATAAGCTCACAAACGGCAGATTCGTTTTCACTAATGGACGATGACGATGAACAATTCGATTCCGATGATGACAGTATATTTAGTCAATCATTCTTTTCCTTGGACAGTTACAATTCGCGGAGTACATGGGATAATTCGACAATGTATACCGACGGTCTATCAAGTTTCCACACAATGGATGATGACGAATCGTTCATAACAGGGTTTGATACTGCATTCGACCCTCCTACAGAAGAGGACGATAAAAGGAAGAGTCCTGAAAGTACTTTACCAAAGGTAAAAAGTGCTAGTAACTTCTTATCGAATCTATTCAACTGCGGTGGATCGGTGACAAATGAGGTAGCAGCTATATCTGTCAAAGAAGAAAAGACGTTAGCCACTACGGCGCAACACAATGTTGTAGACACAAGCAGTATTGCTTCTATGGACACAGAAAGACAAAAGACAACTCACCAAATTAAGCAACAACTTGGAGACGATAAACAAGGACTTGGAAATTATAACGATGATCTTGATAATCTTGTTGATGCAGTTGATGAGCGACAAAGACAGCAAGAAGGTACAGAATTTACGCTGGAGGAGTTTACAAAGTAAATGATTGCAGTATTATATGAGTGCGTGTGTGCTTGGAAGTGCTGTAGTCTCTTTTGTTTGTGCACAATATGTAATATATGGTATAAGCTTAATAGTACTTTGATTGTGTGTAGATCACTGGTTACTTTTTACTTATACTCCTTTATAATAAACCAATAATCAATCACCATTTCTTCTTCCTTGTCTCATCTGGAAACCTACTGCGTTAAACCTGCCCTTTTCTGCCATCTTCTCCTTCTTTGCTTGCGCTATAAGCATGGCTTGTGAGGGCTTCCTTCTGTTAGCTCTCCTCCTTTCAGAATTAAGTGGATGTCGATTAGGATCAACTAACCCAGCGTCCCTTCTTTCCTGAGCTTCTTTTTGCATCCTACGTTGCTCCTCACGACGTCTCCTTTCCTCTGGGGGTAATTTAGATTCATCTACAGGAGGACCTTTCTTCCTTCTCTTCTTCTTTGGTTTTGTTGTTGATTCTGGAGTATCAGCAGCCTTCTTCTTGTTGTTATCACTAGGAGGAGCATTCGCAGCTTGCTTTTCATTTCTTTCCGCTACCTTTTTGGCCTGCTCTTGTGCAGCTGTTATAACACTTTCATCAATTGCTCCACCACTTGAGGCTTTCAATTGACGAAGGTACTTTCTTCGTTCTTTGGAGTTTAATCCTTCAAGTTTTGCAAGTATTTCTTTAATATTGACATTTGTTGGTGGTGTATTACTGGTTGATACTGATTCGTTTTGTTGTTCAATCTTTGTTGTTTCATCTTTTGTAGCAGTTTCATTATCTTCGCTTACTTTGGCGTCAGTTGTACTAGCTGTGGAACCCCCTTCTCTTTCTCTGTGCCGTCTGACCAATCGTCTCTGTTTTGCATTCAACTTTGATGCATCCATTGCCTATTTATTGATAAGAGAACACAAAAGTAGATAATTTTGTGAGCATATAATATATTATATACTCATAAAAATCACAACACTCGTACATCAACATATTGTTACTCACTAGTAATGCCTGTATATCATCACCATTAGGCTGCTGATTTGCAGGTTTAACTTTCTTCTTCTTCTTCTTTAAACTACCTGTCAATGGCTCGGAACTTGCAAAGTAGGATGCAACATTCTCATCTTCTACATCACTCTCGTCCAATTCTTTTTTATTGGTGCTTGATGATATCTCATTATTTGTGTTCGGTGTACCAGGTGATTCGTCTGTGGCCTTGCTACTCTTTCGTTTGCCAAATATCTTCATTGTATGCTAGATTTGATATTAATATAGTATGATTGGAGAGGATATAACGATTATTGTTCTAAGTTCATATTATTATTGATACGAAGATGTCGAGTTTTTTTTTGTGGTGGTACCAATATATATTATATATAGGTATCTATAGGTATCCTAGTTGAATCCGATACTTAGGAAGGGAGATGAAGGCAGCAGTGAATTGGCCGCTGTGTCGAATGTCGTTCTTCTAGTAGTCAGACATGTTTGATGAGAGGTATGCTTGTTACTTTCCGTCAAGTTCATTATAACTTACACTATTATAAACTGACTTACACTCTACAAAATATGTACACAATATACACAAACAGAAAATTTACATGTTCAGCCACCTTGACTCTCTAATACATCTAATGCAACACCAACACACAAGTCGGCACCTATATTCTGAGGGATACCTTGCTTACTATCACACCTCACGTCAGGCTTGATTCCACTATCATATTTGGCTTCACCAACTCGAGTAACATGTTGTAAAGATGGTGTGAGGTACTCTGCAATGGTTAAACGAAGACCCCCACCATCGGGCATTGGAAATGTATGTTGAATCAAGCCCTTTCCAAATGATTTGCTACCCACTAGAGCTACTCTACCATTATCATGAAGTGAACTTGCAAAGACTTCAGCAGCCGATGCTAAGTATATGTAGCGTGTAGCATAGAATGATATGAGCAATATGTAAAATGAACATATACAAACAAATGTGCGACTCACCTGTACCTTCATTTATTAGTACCACAACCTTCTTTTGAGACTTCCTTGACATGATCTCAGCAAGTTGACTAATATCCATATCTTTTTTATCAAGCATTGCGGCATTCTCCAAGTCTTCAATAGACGCGGCGTGAGCAGGCTTGATGCCTCTTGTCATTCTCAGCTCTCTCAAACTTGCATAGGAAGTTGGAGAGACCCAGCCACCGTCCTCTAGGTAATCAGGATGCTCTTTCCGAACCTGATCACGGGCGACAGATTTTGCTTCACTCGATAGAAGATATCCATTATAAAGAGGATCACTAATATATTCCTGATTTTCTTGCGGCTTAAAGCCTCCTCGCGCATTTAGAGTATAACACAGTACCGAGTGAGGATCTCTGAGTAGACTACTAGCAGTCATCATAGCCTCCTGAATTACTCCACCATAGTTATTTCTTACATCAATGATATATGACTGGGCTCCAGCTTCTTCCAGACTATTGATTGCAGAGATAAAACCAGTTGTACTAGATCTGCTAAATCGAGTAAGTCTAATGTATCCTACTGTGTTGCTGTGCTGGAAGATACTGTCATTCGGTGAAAGGAGCTGATAATGCACTATATTGTCTCCACCTACCACACTTGGATTGCTCTTTTGTTCATTCTTTGCATCTAAAGTCGCAGTGAGCGTTGTTGGGATATTCACATGTGATATCTTATAGCCAAGTACAATGTTCTCGGGACTTTTTTGTCTTTTGGGCTTTGGGTAATACATGCCGTTCTCAAATACATACTTGTTATCAACATCTGCTGATTGTAGCGAGTCGACTTCCTTAGCAATGGTAACATCAGCTTTTCCGAAATAGTCTTTTGCGCTAAAATGATCCAATGCCTTTTGAACTTGTTGTTTATTTGTCAATCCTGTAAACTTATACTCTCCTACCTGCACTATTCGGTCTCCAACAACAAGACCCACTCTTTCAGCCGACGTATCGGGTATGATCGCAGTAATTACTGGTAGATTTGATACTTGAGATGTTGAAAGAATTGTAGGATCTGATTTACTTGAGGTGGGAAGTGTCAATTGTTGAATGAATGATGATACACCACCTTGAATCGGCCTAGATATAGCTTTGTCGAAATCTTTGTTTTCCATTAATGTTGGCAGTGCTTGTGTTTCATATTCCGAAGATGAAGGTGATACATCTACCAAAGCCCCAAGCCCGAGGAACCCATTATCCCCACCCTCTAACTCCATTCTTAACTCCTCTCTTGTTAGATATTTGCTATATCGATCATTCAGAGAAGAAACTATACTCTTTAGCGTCTTGACTACATCATCTCTAGATGCAAGACCATTAATATCGACAAGTAACTCAAAATCATTCTCGTTATTCTTCTTCTCACTGCTGCTAACGTGAAAAGATTGCCGAAACTGTTTCCATTTCTTGTAAAACTCTTGTGAATCAAAGTTAAAACCACCACTAGAATCATAATACATTGTAGATACAGTTGCAACTGCATGATCAACAAGTTTCTCATTGGCAGATAAGATATCCTCTTGTGTACCGTGCTCCATTGAATCCCAATATCTCTGTTTCTTATTTGTAGGTATATTTTGCAATGAGTCCATACTACTACTACTACTTTCTCGATTAGACATTGCTTTAAATAACTGGTCAGACAATTTAGATGTAGATTTGAATATGTCTACTGTATCATCCGCTGTATTTTTATTATTGGTTTGTACTACTTCCAATGCCAATGCTTTATTATCAAACAGATGCTCGTCTATGCCATTAAAATTGGGAAATGATCCAAAGAGAAGAGAAGCTGTCAATAGCAATGATATCCAAGCAGGTTTTCTTCTCTCTCGTTTAATACTACGCTCCTCATTGTTTGGAACAGAATGTAATGAGGTGGTACAGAAGGGTGATGATGGTGCATCAAAAGAACATAATATTTTTTGTGGGTGGAGTATACCACTACTATAATATGAACATTGCCCTCTAGCCACTGAAATGAACGCTGGATTTGTCATCCTTGTAGCTACACTACTATCCATGATATATTGGCCAAACATATCGCCTTATTGAGAGCAACCGGCAGGCAGAATTTGCTCATCACATCACATTTCATTTTTCTATCCTACTAAGGTATCCTATCCGGTATCCTGGTATTGAACTCAAATATCAATACCTATGTTGTTGTTCATCCAAACCTTTATTCTTCTTGTTTATATTACATCCCCCATCATTACTACATAATGATGAACGCCTTTATTATTGCAATTACTCTGGCTTTATCGCCGTCATCATCATGTGCATTTTCAACGACGAGCAAAAGTAGTGGTAGGGTATCCTCGTCACTAAATAATGTATTGGACGGCTTTAAAAATCCATTCGATACTGGTAGTGGAGGAAATAATAATAACAATGGAAAGATTGCAGTAGTTGCAGGTGCATCTGGTTATATCGGTAAATCAACTGTTCGAGAATCAGTACGTCAGGGATATAAAACTATTGCCTTAGTTCGAGATAAGTCAAAGATAGAAAGTGATGAGGGTCAAATGTTATATGGCCAATTCTTCGAGGGTGCAGAGGTAGTAGAATGTGATGTATGTGATCCTGACAAACTAACTGAAACATTCAAGGATATTTCATCTCAGGGCAATGGTAATATCGAGGCAGTTATATCCTGTCTAGCATCAAGAAGTGGAATTAAGAAAGATGCATATGCAATCGATTATCAGGCTACGTTAAATTGTCTTGAGTCAGGACGGGCCGTGAATGCTAGACACTTTGTACTACTATCTGCATTCTGTGTGAAGAATCCTTGGTTACAATTCCAACAGGCAAAGTTAAAGTTTGAGGAGGCATTAACTACACAGAATGATATGAGTTACAGTATCGTACGCCCAACTGCTTTCTTTAAATCAGTATCTGGACAGTTGGAGGTTATTCAACAGGGTGCACCATTTGTTATGTTTGGTGATGGAGAAGTGACACGATGCAATCCTATTAGTGAGGCAGATTTGGCTACATACTTGATTGATTGTATTTCAGACAACAAAAGAAAGAATAAAATTATCAACCTTGGAGGCCCCGACGAGCCACTTACAATGAAGACGCAAGGAGAAATGTTATACAAGGCTGTCGGGAAGGAACCCAACTTCTTTTATGCTCCACTTTGGTTGTTTGATACTATCATTGATTCGCTCCAATGGGTTAGTGATACCTTCAACTCGGAGAAGTTTGAGAATGCAGCAGAGTTGGGTCGAATTGGTAAGTATTATGCGGTTGAGGATATGTTGACAACGGAGCCTGATGAGAAGTTTGGTACAATGACACTTCAGGAACATTACAATAAAATTGCAGTAGAGGGACAGGAGTATGATCCATACACAACCATGTTCGCCAAAGCCCCTGAAAAATCAAAGACCGATGAAAAAGAAAAGATTGCAGCCTCTTAAAGAAGCTTAATGATATGTAGGTAAAACAAATGATGTTTTGGAGTACAACATAAATATCATGTATAGTAAAGCTCATACTTCTGCGTGCTAGCTTACTCTGTTGTGAGTTGTAAAAACACTCTTTTCACAATAAGAGGTGGCGAAGCAAGATACCATGGTAAGATACCATGACCAAGATCACCTAAAAAGATCTCTTCAACCTCCATCAATCTTCTCCTTTTTGCTATCACGGCCTTTTTGCTTGTGTTTCTTATTGTCGGCGTACCTCTATATGCTATAAAACCACATCTTTAGACGCACTGCAAGTTCATTTTATATAGACTTGCTATTCGGTGCTTGGAACTGAGTGGGACAAGTCAATCTCATTTCTTTTGTGAACAATAATGTTCAATAGACTCTCCCTTCTATAATTGTACTACATAGGTTGGATAATTATATTCTACCTGCCAATATATCTCTTGGAGATAGTATTATGTCAGAAGGGGAGAGGGGAGTTGAGATATCAAAGATCGGGGAAGCTTCGAGTAGTGCGGCTGAAGGGCCTGTGCCATCAGCACCAGACACAGAGGCTACTGATATAGGTATCTCCAACTTATCATTAGAAGATAAAGCCAAAGGTCCATTAACTCCTACAACTCCGTCTACATTAGAAGCTCCTACAGGGACTGAATCGGAGCAGTCGTCTGATCACGGAGGAACAGATGAGGTTAGTGGGGCTACCAAGACGCCAAATCCAGTAGCAAATACTAAAGAAAGACAAGTCATTGCTGTAAGTGTATCAAAGGGGCCATCAGCTTTCTTTAACCTAGCACGAAAGTTTCTAGTCACTGACGAGGAGTGTGATCTCTCCGCTCTTGAGGGTGCCATTGTATCAGCAGTTGATGCAGCACACCTCCTGGAGCGCTCCAAAATTGCCACGATAGTAAGGTAAGTGTATTGCACCATGGTATCCTCCTTTGTATATACTGTTTGCTTTCGTTTTGTATTGTGTATTGTATTGGCAAGTATCATCTCACATTCTCCTTCTTGCTTTCCCACCTCAGGATAAACACATCTTATGTAACTGTGGAGCCCAAGAAAAGAAGAGAATACGAGCCATCTAACATAGGCAAGAAAGAAGATGCATCTGGATCACCTAATACAGAAACGGGTGCAACTTCAGCCACAACTGGTTCACACCTAATACCATCACAGACAACAAGAGAATCATCATCTTCTCTGAAACAAGCAGCAGATCAGATAGGTACCTCAAGAATAAACCAACCTGAATCTTCTAGATCATCTACGACAGAATCGTCGTCATCTGCTTTACCACCAATGCCACAATCGGTAGGAAAGCCTACTGCCTCTAAGCCCTCAT
>Ga0214479_101219_pt1 | contig 10898 bp, 13 predicted proteins | sample M1_20Mar14CPVII9_5_FD_165054 | JGI IMG/M metagenome (GOLD analysis project Ga0214479, IMG submission 165054) | Marine eukaryotic communities from Monterey Bay, California, United States - M1_20Mar14CPVII9sort6BwellE14 | ecosystem: Environmental > Aquatic > Marine > Unclassified | place: USA...
TTGAGAAGGGTGATATTATGGAAGCATTGTTGTACTTCATCAAAGTCTTTGTTAATCTACGATCAAAAGACACGTCATTAAAGTATAATAGTAATCTGAGCAAGAGTAATACGGTTGGACTGAGGCCAATTGGAAAGAAGGGAAAGAAGAAGAAGGCATCAGCCGCCGCCGCATCATCCAACATTAGTTACGAAGAAAAGTATAAGAAGAAGAAGGTACCAGAACTCAAGGTCATTTTGAGAGACAGAGGCTTGGGGGTAACTGGGCGAAAGGCAGTCTTGATCGATCGGTTAGTAAATTATGATCTTGCACAAGCTGAGGAAGCTGCCGAGCAACAAGAAATGGCTGGTAGTGGAGACGACAACAATACACAACAACAACAACAACAACAACAACAACAACAACAACAACAAGAAGAAGAAGAGGCAGTAGAAGATGATGATAATGATGATGGCAAGATGATGAGTGAGGAGGAACAACATGATGTAATGCTGGCGGCTCTTGAAGATAAAGACTCAGAGATGGATGACGACTATCACAGTTCGGAGAAGATATCAGATAAAGAAGTTATTGCACAAGCTGTAGAAGATGACATGTAATGTTGTTTTTAAGATTACAACATATACATAAACTAAACCCCATGCTACTGTGTTCGTCCCACAGCCAATACTAATAATATATACAATACTAGAAGACTCATCCATCTCATCATCCGCATCAACTGGCAATTGTTCATTGAGTGTCCATCGAACATCGTCCTCTTTGTTACCACGAAGAGCGAGGCCAGTAAATGGAAAGCGGAGCAATCGTCTCCACTTCTTTGCCTTTGATGTAGCATGCTTCCTAAACAATCGTGCATGATTAGTCTTCGATTCTTCTACAAGGTCCTTGTAACCAGACTTCAACATTGTTTTACGTTCTTCAGTAGTGCGGACGTGGTTCATATCATTCAATGTGAAACCACTGCAAGGCTTGGGTTCAGCCACTACCGGCTCTTCGACAATTGTCTCGAGTTGTTGAGTAGCAATGATTTCATAATTCTCATACTTTTCTATCTGCTGACGACATTGACCCGCACCAAGTTTATAGAAGTCTCTAATTTGTGTAGCAGTACGTCTCAAAGCAAGTGGAGGATACGGAATGTTGTTGTTCATCTTCTCTCTGATGCGATCAGTGACGAATAGGCGTTCAATGACATCGTCAGGTACACGCACGAAGTCCAACCTATTGAAATAAGTTATATTTGTTGATTGTAGACGCTGTAAAGTCGGTGCGTGATACACTGACGCATCCTTTGCGTTAGGATTAGGATGCTCCGACACATCTTGATTGGCCGCTCGTTTCCTGCTGCTAGTACGACGTGTGGTGTTCATGGTTGTTAGTTGTTGTGTTGTGTGGCAGGTTGAATGAAAATGAAGGACAAAGTTGAAAAGGTACGTAGAGGTACATACTAAAAATTGTATCTCCAACTAGACGATATATTGATATGCCAATTGATAGTAATACATTATATAGACGATGTAGGAGACTCATATACATGTGTAGAGTATGTTTGTTGTTGATTATAAGGTTATTACCATTATCAAATACTCATAATAAAAATGTACTCCAAAATGGTATCCCTCACACTACTACACAACAATACATTGTTTATGCATATAAATCGAGTACCAATACCATCAAGAACCTTTAACTATACACTATAGTTGCATTAGAGTTGATTTGTATCACATTTAACGTTCAATCCAATGTCTAATACAGTATTAACCTCGTGCACATTTTTATATCAAAATCTACCAATCCATCACATAATATCAGCCGTCTCTCTCAACCACAACCTAACTAACCAATCCACCACTAACATAGTCGATATAAATGATAACTAATAGACTATATAGATGTGTCAGTACTCCATTTAATCCATTATTGTGTATACTATCACTCAATACCATCAATTTTCACCCATCAACACATCATCAACTTGAAATGCCACATGGCGTAATAGAAGAGTATTTCTACATAGAAAACACCCACTAATCGTGTTATTTAGATGATAATAAGTCGCTAGATGGTGTTGGTGGAGTACTAGGACGACTAGAAGGTTGTTGTTGACGGTCGTAAAGATTGTGCATTTTCACACATCATGACAAATGTGCTACTTTGAGCAGCTCTAACGAAGCGAGTTCTGGACAGAATTACGTCGCAGTTGCTGCAATAATGTGGGCTTTTATCTCGTCTAGACGGTTCGGCAATTATATTCTTAATGTTCATACATTAACATTATCATTTATCATCACCTATGAGGTGTTATTTATTATGGTGACTCTACGCGCAAAAAAAGTCACAATTTTTTTCTCGACGGAGCCTCAGGAGAAACCCTCCAAAACTAATGCCTAAAAAAGGCTTGCAGATGATAATGATAACCATTATAAATTAAAACACCAATGACCACATCGTCTAGACGAGATCATTCTCAACAACATAGCAGCAAGTTTGGTCGAATTCTGTCAAGTATTCACTTCGTTAGAGAGCCTCAAAGATAGCCTATTTTTTTAGGGCTCGAGGCTTCGGTACCATTCTTTCTCATGATAAGAACAAGGTTTAAAAAAAATCCTACTAACAAACAATACTTTCACTTTGTACATAAGAAACGAAAGTGTTAGCACAATATATGTGCACTTTATATTACACATTCCTTTGCTGACCTATGTTTGTGGAACAAGAAGGAGAGCTAGTGGAAGGCTAGCTTTCTTGGCGTGTACATATCAATATCAGGCAGCATTGCATCAAGTATGACCACCAGTGCAGATACTTGCACACCGTGCAAAACAACTTGCACCGTGCAATTGCATTGTGACATCGCTAAAGAGAGATCAAAAAGAGCAAAAAGGAGGGCATAATTAGGGGTATCGCTCGCTTACATTATCATGAGAATTGCATTAGTTGGTATAGTAGTTGATAGATAGTATGTTTCATAATGAATATCGATATGATAATGATACATACTATACAATTACACGGTGCTCGTTGTTTTGCAATGATGTGCTCGAATATGTGCTCTCATTGTCATTGTCATACACATAATAACGCTCACTGTAACACGTGATTGCATTTGAGACTTGAGTACTACATGAATCTGCACGCGTTCACCCCCCACATTCCACATAACCTCGCATGCACTGCACTGGTTACAGTGCAGTTATTAAAGTAGTCCCAATTTATTCGAGTATGTTGTATCATGGGCAAGTTGTATCGCCAAATCCCTAAGAAATAATGGCCGAAGATCATGCATGCATTAGAATCGTATATCAGTTGATCATGTACTTTGCATGATACCTACCTAACCTTGCTTCATATAAGCATCCTATAATACACTCTTTTGACACTAGTTTAGTTGTTGGATCTTTGTCTTTGTCTTACCAGTGGCTGTCTATTACAAAAAAACCTGTGCACATCTTGTGATCAATTCTTAAAATCTAATACATATGAGTAACATGGATGTATTAGAAGCTGAAGTAGTAGTAAGCAGTTGTACTACCAACGCCTCAACTGATACCAATACTATGGATGACGATGATAAGCATATCTTCCGTTTCACTCGTCCGGAGTTATCGGAAAAGATTATTCGAATGAAACACAATGATACTGGTAAGTCTTTTTTTGTTGTGATTAATTGCAAAGTACGATTAGACGATTTTGATGCATATGATCTGCACATTAATTTCATACATATCAGGCGTAAAAACAATCAAATTATATTGTGTAAATGATAATTGGGGAGGGGAAGTCTGGGAGCGCTTAGGATATATAATTGGTAAAAATACAATTGTAGAAGAATTGAAGATGTTAGGAAGGAGAGATTTAGATGTGGGTGAAATCTTCTTAGGATTACAACTGAATCAACACATACAAAAGCTCGTATTTTATGGTATTGATTTGACAGGTACTGTAAAGATGAATTGTCTGTCACCGTTTTTATGCAACAACCCAGTATTGAAGAAGATTGATTTATCCAATTGCAATCTCAATTCAGACGGTGTTAATATCCTTGCAAAAGCACTGTCCAACCGATTACAAGACACATTGGAGAACCTCAATCTAAGCGAGAATGATTTCGGAACTGTTGATTTAGATCTACTTACAACTGCACTGTCCAAATTTAAGAGATTGAAGCTATTATCATTGAACAGCAATGGTATAGGAAGTACTGGGTGTTTATCGGTTGCTAATCTATTGAAAAACACAGAGTCATCGAATCTCGGCCACCTAGACCTTTCAGGTAATTCTATTGACAGCCAGTGTGCTATCCTTTTAGCAGAATCTTTGACAAACAATACAAAAATGAAGACGCTACAGCTGTGGGGCAACAAGTCGATCACCGCTAAAGGTTGGGAAGCCATGCTGAAACTCGTTTGTGATAGTTCAAGTATTGAATCAGTAAAGACATCAAATCACATACTTCACAACATACCAACGACACACCGACTTCTTGTATCGTTATTGGGCATTGACGATGCCAATTTATTTCGTTCAGCATTGAGGATGAATAACAGAAGTAACAAGAATATGGCTATTAGACAAAAGATAATTTGGGGGCACTCGCGAGGAGACTTGAATGTCGGATCATCCACAATACCTGTTTGTATAATGCCACATGTTATATCGTGGTTCAGTGATGATTTCCATGATGATACAGCAAACTTGATACTTCATCATGATCCTCCTTTGAAGAAGAATAAGGAGGTAGATAGCATTAGACTTAGCTCCGTATTCAATATCATGAAGTCGAGACCTGAAGTGTGCCAGTATTATATTTCTGACAATATTTCCGATCAAGCTGCAACCATTTTAGGTGACGCGACTGACTTAGAGAGGGAGCTTTGGCATTGCCTCATATCACACGAGCTACTCTATGTGGCAGACAAACAACAGAATATAAACATTTTAAAGTAAATATACTGATCTGTCTACAAATAGCTTAAGTTTCTATCCAATCTATAGCGAGCGGTCAACACCTCTCATGCATTGCTTATTTGTCATCAAGAGCGGCAACTCCTGGCAAGACTTTGCCTTCCAACAACTCCAGTGAGGCACCTCCGCCAGTGGATACAAAGGTAACTTTATCCTCCATATTCCACTTGGCGGCAGCAGTCGCAGAATCTCCACCACCGATGATACCGACATTACCAGCAGCAGTAGTCTCCGCCACAGCCTCAAGCAGTGCCTTGGTACCGTTGGAGAAGTTATCAAACTCAAAAACACCTAGAAGATGCGCGTTTGATGGTTTATGAAGAAGAAGAAAGGCAACATGACTTCTGTTAGTACATGTGGTTCACAAGGGCAGTCAAATATAGGCAACGGAATGCCAAAGGAAGTGATCAAATCAACGAGACTTCATATTGAACACACATACTCATACAATTAAACGATACAAATTGGACTTTCCTGCTGGGCCGTTCCAAATAACTGTGGCAGAAGCAAGTACAACCTCTTTAAACTTTTCCATACTTTTAGGACCGCAATCCATGCCCTCCCAGTCATCAGGAATTCCTTCTTCTTGGGTTACCAACTTTGTTGGTTGATCATTCTTAAAGTCTTGACCACATAGCCAATCACAGGGTAAGACAATGTTACAACCCTTCTTCTTTGCTTTCTCCAATAGTCCTGGAGCCAACTCAGCACCCTTCTTATCAAAAAGTGATTTTCCAATTGGCATGTCGAAGCAAGTTTTCAAGAATGTGTATGCCATACCTCCACAAATGATAATATTGTCGCTCTTCTCGATAAGATTATCAATAACCAATACCTTATCTGATATCTTGGCACCTCCAACGATACTAGTCAAGGGAGTCTTTTTCAATGCAGGGTCGAGCACTTTGGAGAAGGCTTCCAACTCCTTGGCAACAAGCAACCCTGAGACACAAGGCATTTTACCCTTCATACCAACAACACTTGAATGTGCACGATGAGCAGTACCAAAGGCATCACATACGTATACATCGCCCAATTTACTTAACTTATTTTGGAATGTCTCGACTTGTTCAGGAGTGCATCCCTTGCCTTCCTCTTCAGCATAAAATCTCATATTTTCAAGGACAAAGATGCTTCCCGGTGCTGGATCTACACATGCCTTTTCAATATCATCACCTACACAATCGGGTAAGAATGTAACAGGCTTGTTCATTAATTCACCCAACTTATCAGCCACTGGTTTTAATGTAAATTTCATGTTCTTCTCTCCCTTGGGTCTTTGTATTGCAAAGAAAAGATATGGATGAACATAAGATGTGCACAAAAGTATCTTTATAATGTTGTGTACTAAATACTTATACTCACCGTCCAAGATGAGACATTAATACTACTGACTTAGCACCACCATCGAGTACCTTTTGGATAGTAGGGATAGCACCGACAATACGCTGTGTGTTAGTAATATTACCCTCTTTATCCTGGGGTACATTAAAGTCAACGCTATATTATTAATGGTGGTATGTGTTATTGCAAAAGTACAATATATATGATGAGCATGAGATGTTTGTGTATTGCAAAGGTAGGTTAAATAAATACGAGCATAAGATATCAACTCATCATAGGATTGCATTGCACAAAAAGTATAAACTCAGAAAGTGGCGTCTACTCACCGCATCAAGACACGCTGACCTTTAAAGTCAATATCATTTACATTCTTCTTTGATAGGCCGGTCATGGTTATTGCTGTTGCTTTTGTTGTTTGTTATATCCTATCTAAGAGAGTTTGTGGTAATGAAATACTCTTGTTCAAGATTCAAGTAGAAAAGTTCAACTGATGATCCTCGAACTATTTTATCTACAGAATACTTCCACGCGTTAGTTTCTCTATACATTAAAATGCCATATCTTTTATCTTTTAAGTTTACTTAGAACTAATTGTCTAGTAAAAAGATCCAAATCACAGCATGGGCAAATCACAGCAAGCCACTCGTTTTAAGACTCAACAATGGTACTCCCTACATTAGCCAGAAGATGCATAACATCAACCCTTCGCCGTCAATGCAGCGGCAGTGTTCGTCTACAAGCAGGTGGTATTAGCGCGGCCCGATTCACACCGCCGATTTCGCAAAATGGAAGTGGTATCCTTAGATCATTTTCATCAACTCCATCTCCACCAACTACTACCACTCCCCCTCCTATAAATACCCTTCAGCCACCAACATCTCTTACGCCAGAGGCTGGGTTAGGTGCACAAGATGCGATGAAATTGTTTATACAGCATGTAAGTTTTAACTGAAGATGTTGCAATGGTATCCTTCTTCTCTAAAAAAATAATATCTATTTACTCCGTCTTACTTTATATTTGTCTGATTAGGGCATTGGTAAACAAAAGTTAGAACAAATTGCAGCAGAAAAAGCTAATAACAATACACCATTAGTGGATCGTTGGCAAAAGATGATACAAACTTATTTGGAAACACAGGAAAGTCCGTGTTTGTATAAATTTGATTGCCTTTGCAAACCACAAATACTAACATGAGTCTTTTATCTTCAAACCGTGAACTTGTATCTTTCAGTGTCATGTCATTTCTTTGTTAGGATACAAGCCAGATGAGAATGGTATTGCATTGTATACTCAACACTTGACTGAAGCCCTTAAATCACCAGCACCTGAGATACAAGAAAAACTGCGAGTAGCTGGACGTGATACATATCGAATGGTCCTTAGTGGTGCATTTGATATACCAAATCTGATAGAAGAACAAGAAAAGAATGGAGAGATGAGTGTTGTTGATGCGAGAAACATTATGCACAAAGTTAGCTTACGAATGCAAGATCCTGAAGTATTAGAAAAGGTTGCAAAACGATGTTCATCTACCATGCAAGCAATGAATGATAGTGTTGAAGCAAAGCAGATTGAAGTAGCAGCCAAACACACAGTTGTACAGCAAATAATGGTGACAGATGTCTATCTAAAGGAAGATGGGGATGGTGTAAGCTTGGTAAAAGAATGTGGCTTTGGTGATGGTGAGGAAGGTTATGTGAAAATGCAAAGTGTATTGGCAGAACATCAGGGGGATCCTCTTATCAATCAATATGTCGGAAGTGCAATGATGAAATTGTTACAGAGCGCAGGTATCGATATGGGCGAGTTGCAAAAGCAGGCACAACAAGCTCAGTCGGCATAGGCAAACTTGGCATTTAGATTGGTTTGATGAAGCAACTTTTAAATTAGATCTTTCATCCAGAAAGCATTAAGCCCTTATTCTTCTATGACACATTCACCAATTGTACTTCAACGATTAGGCTTTGATCAAATCGCTGAGCCATTCGTCTTTCTTGTGCATATGTTGTTGGAAAGGGTAGTTTTGTTTTATCAAAACATGCCTCCTAGAAGATACCAGTTTATGAAATTGGAGAGAGAAAATAGTAACATATGTTAGTACATTCAGTTTGCAAAGACAATCAAATGATGGCAGACCAAGTTCCATGAAGTATCAACTCGCCAAGACTACATATTGAACACAAGCATTCACACGACAAAACAACACAAACGCGACTTTCCTGCTCAACCATTGTAGCCGTTGGTACCACGACATAATCAGTCTTCAACTCTCCTCCAGTTCCACTGCCTCCTGAAATATGCGCGTTTACCATTTATGAAGATAGAGAGAGAGATGTTATTGACTTCTGTTAGCCACAAGGTTGAAAAGAATCAAATAAATTTGAACAACTAACCAGGTCCACCATCACAGGCTCTAGTATTCTTCTCCCATCCATTTTGTGGTGTGATACTAATACGTCTTGTTCCACCTACCAACATACCAACCACCGCTTCATTTAAAGCTTTGATAACTTGATTATCACCAATTTGAAACTTGAAGAGCTTGTCTCCTGGTACTTTCTCGTCATCCTCCAGTGCATATCCTCGAGAAAACACAACGGTCCCTTCCCCACTTAACCCATCATAGCTTCGTTTACCTAACTTTAATACCTTGTAGGATATATCGACATTGGATCCTGTCTTTGCAACTTTATCATTATCACTGCCAATCTCAATATCTAAATACTTGGTACTCCCAGCAACTTGCGCTTTCGGTCCGGAAGCGGCTCTTTCAGCTTCTTGCTGTACTCGCAGTTGTTCAGCTTTCTCGGCCTGCTCTTGACATTCTTCTACATTTCGACATTTGAGTGCTGTATATATTCGACATATATTGTTAGTATGAGAGTATGAAATATGATATTCATATGAGCAAAAATTATTGCTACAACAAACCTTCTGATCCTCCTTTCTTTGGTGGTGGAGGTGCATTCCCTTTTACTAATGCATACGATGGGGATGGATTTGTTAGAATTGGTATTAATGATGCTGCAGTAGTCGCAAGGAATCGATGGCGACTGACACTGACGGATGTATATTCTTCACTACTTGAACTTTTATAAAGGCGTAATTGAGGTATTCTGATATTGTTAGTTCTTACCAAAGAACTTAGCGGCGGTGTAAAGCTATGTACGTATGTTGTAGCTATAAGCGCTATGGACAATAATAATAGTAATGCCGCCACCATGATTGAGTAGTATTGATGAGTAGTAGCATAGCTTGGTGATAGAATGCAATAAATAATTTGAGGAGGATTAAAATGGCGATAAAACAGGCTGGACCAGCGCTCTTTTCTCACCCGCTGCTCTACTCTATTGAGATAGAAGAGAAGCTTTCAACAAACCTATACAGCAAGGCTGCGAGTAGCAGGAAGGGCTCTAGAGCGGAGAATCTTACAACAAATAATGTTTCTTATCTCTTTAATCTACCTTTCAAGTGTCATGGCCCTCTAACTTCTTGTCTCGATTCCCCAAGCATTAACCTACAACAGAATGGCCAGTGTATTTCTCTTCTCTCTGACACCTACAAATAAAAAAATGTCTCTTTACGCAACTACAGCGGCAAAAGCATCCATCGAATCACAACGCTTGTCAATGCACTCCAAATTACCATTACAGTCCTTGTCCTTCTTACACTTTGACCCGCTTCGACCATTTCGAATATCATCCGAAAAAGAAGAGGGGCAACTCTTATTGCGATCGATGCAAAGTCCTTGATTATCACGGCCATTACCGCCACAGCAAAACTGATTATTTCTAAAGAAAGGAAGAGTAGGGAAGTAGACAGATATAGAAAGTTTATGTTGGTTTGATAAAAAGGCAAGATAAAGGAGATACCACAATGTACAAGAGTTGACACTTACTCGCAGTTGCTATTGCTAAGACATGGGCCGTCTTCGTTCTCACGATTTCCACTCTTGTTGCCACCCCTTTTATTCTGCTGGGCAGTTCGTTTGCCTCTTGCATCTACCTTACACCCACTCCTGTTTGCGCCAGACTTGCGGAGATTTTTGTTAATATCTTTGCAATCATCGTCTGAGCTCGTAGTTGCCTCACAACGGTCGTTATTGTTGCAAAAGAAGCCCTTTCTAGTGGTGTTGATGGATAAGAAGAGAGGATTGGAGTATTGAGAAGAGCAAGAAGAACATGTTAGAACGAGCGAGCATGACAACTTGGTGTATAGTATGGACGACGGCACAGAAACTACACCGGAAAACTTACTTGCAATCCTGATCCTTGTCACACGTTGAGCCGGCGTAACCATCGTCAATACGATTACGGCTACCACTACGACTAGTAGATTCCTCCTTACACTTACCTTTATCGTTACCAGTCTTTATATTACAAAACAAATCATTACTAGCCCAGGGAGAGGTAGATGCAGGTGTAAGAGAGGAAAAGGAGGTAGAGAAATCAGAGACACATACGAGAATAATAAGGAGGCGGCCTAACATGTGACAGGAAACAACAAACTTACTCGCAATCACTGTCATTAAAACACTTATCACCAACATCACCACTATTATTAGATGACTTCTTTTCGAGGA
>Ga0214479_101220_pt1 | contig 10897 bp, 8 predicted proteins | sample M1_20Mar14CPVII9_5_FD_165054 | JGI IMG/M metagenome (GOLD analysis project Ga0214479, IMG submission 165054) | Marine eukaryotic communities from Monterey Bay, California, United States - M1_20Mar14CPVII9sort6BwellE14 | ecosystem: Environmental > Aquatic > Marine > Unclassified | place: USA...
AAGGTTTTTAAATTAGGAACCAAGCGTAAAAGAATCCTTTTCTTTTCTGCTTTGTTGGTGACTGAAACTTCGATGGTGCGGTCGAGACGGAGTCGTTTGTCGTGAACTTTTTGTAGGAGATCAATTGCTCCTCGGAGCATGAAGTCAGTCGCCAGCATCGTGTTGCGAAAAACAAATCTTGCTTTATCAATTTGGACTGCAGCTGAGACCTCTTCGTCCCTCGTTAGCAGCGGAATTCGCCCCATCTGCATTAGGTACATTCGGACAGGATCGTCTATCGCGTTCTCGCCGAGGCGGGGGGCAGAGCGACGCGTGGGTTTTTCCAATAGATCTTCGTGGGAGTCAGCAAACTCTTGTTGGGGTTCTTTTGCCTGGGCCATGATGTTTCCTTAGGTGTTAGTTTCTCTGCGAACCCCTAATGCAGCCCTAGTGCCAAAAGGCAAAGATTAATGGGAGAATCCATTTTTTCCCGCGGAAACCAAGCTTTTGACGTGATTCCACCGATTTGCGTTCCCTCAAAATGTTGCAAAATAACAACGCTGTTGTTGGAATTTTGTTTCATGATGTCCAAACGCAACCTTGTTTTTTTGCCGCGGGCGGGACGACTAACGGTAGTTTCCACATTTGAAAAAGTACCGAAGCGTTGATGAAACGGGGGAAATGCCCGAATGAATGAATAAACTGAAGAAATCCGGGCGGTTGCGGAGTGAGAAGAGGGGTTTAACGGTTGATCATCGCTACCGCAAAATCGTAGAATGCGAGACCCGTTGAAAAGTAGAATTTGAATCCTGGATTTGTGCAAAAACGAAAGCGACACCCCCCTTATGGCGGATGAAGACTATTACAAAATACTTGGCGTTTCCAAAGATGCCAGTGCTGACGAGATCCAAAAGGCCTATCGCAAGTTAGCTAGAAAGTTTCATCCGGATCTCCACGCAGACAAGGAAGAAAAGGATCGTGAGAAGGCGAAGCAGCAATTTCAGAAAGTCCAGCAAGCGTACGATGTCCTGAGCGATGAAAAGAAGCGCCAGATGTACGACATGGGACCGAGCTTTGGCCAAGCGGGTGGAGGAAATCCGTTTGGTGGCGGTGCGGGTGGCAACCCTTTCGGTGGAGGCGCCGGCGGGATTGACTTGAGCCAAATGTTTGGTGGCGGGGGCGGAGGCGGTGGATTTGAGGACATTCTGAGGCAAATGGGTGGAGGTGGAGGCCCGATGGGGGGGCGACAGCAAGCTCCGCCGAGACGAGGGAGTGATATTGAAAAAGAAATCACGATCCCGTTTGCCACATCAGTCGTTGGGGGGCAACACCAAGTTAGCCTGCAAAGAACCAAAACCAAAGTCGACAAAATTGATGTAAAAATTCCGGCTGGGATCGAGTCCGGAAAGAAAATTCGCTTGCGAGGTCAGGGGCAGTCAGCCGGAGGACCCGCTGGTGATTTGTTGATTACCGTAAAAATCGCACCGCATCCAAACTATGCCCGAAAGGGACTGAATTTACAAATCACGATTCCTATCACTTTACGTGAGGCAGCGGAGGGGGCGACCATTGATTTGCCGACACCCCACGGAACTGTCGCCCTCAAAGTTCCAGCGGGAACCTCAAGTGGGAAATCACTGCGGTTAAAAGGGATGGGCATCAAGGCACCAAGCAAGTCGGGAGATTTGATCGCAATGTTACAGATTGCTATTCCCAAGGAAATTTCAGCTTCGGACGTAGAGAAAGTGTCCGAATTGAGTGAAGCTTGGGAGGAGTGTGCTGACCGTTCCGGACTAACTTGGTAGCAGGCGAAGTTTTTTTTCGTTTGACTTGTCCGGCAGGCTCGGTCGTCCGTTGTTTGCAGAAGTCGCTGGTATAGTACTAGAAAAGACCCGAGTAACTGGTTGTGATCTTGAGCGTGGGGGTCGCAACTAAATTGCTTGCGAATCACTAAAACTTAACTTTGAGCCGGAAGGGGATCGAAGTGACTGATAATCGATTTCCGAAATCCGTTCGCCTGCGTCGTCAAGCGGAGTTCGATCGGGTCTACGGCGGTTATGTTTTTGCCGCTGACAATGTGCTCGTCATTAAAGGTGTGCGAAACGGTTTATCAGCATCTCGTTTAGGTCTTTCGGTTAGTCGTAAAGTGGGAAATGCCGTTGTTCGCAATCGTTGGAAGCGGCGAATACGAGAGGCGTTCCGACAACATCGGACTAACCTTCCCGCTGGGATAGATTTCGTGGTGCGACCCAAGCGAGGTGCGGCTTGTGATTATGCTGCGATTGAACGGTCGATTCCACGACTCCTTCAGAGGATTGAAAAAAGCTTAAGCCGCGTTTAGGACGCCTGCCCACGGTAGTTGATTGTGCGGAGACCTGTTCGTTAAATTAAGGTAGAGGAAATCGTTCTCGAATAAATCTATTCCTCCGGTGGGGAGAGTCCATTCTCTTTGTTCGTTTGAAATGGCTGAGTCGGAGTTGAGGTAGATGAAAAATTCAATCCGAAAATTATTTCAGCTTCCTGCTGACGGAATGATTTTTTGCGTGCGAATGTATCAAGTTGGTCTCAGCCCACTGCTTGGTAAAAACTGTCGATTTACCCCGACGTGTAGCAATTATTTCATTCAGTCGGTCCGCAAGTACGGTGCTGTTCGCGGGGCATGGAAGGGAGCGATGCGGATTTGTCGATGCCACCCGTTTCACCGCGGAGGCCACGACCCTCCTTAGGCTAACCGGTAATCGGCTTGCATTTAAGAAAGGCGTGGAGCGTGCAGGTTCTGTTAATGCACGGATCAGTTCATTAGTTTTTTGGTGATTGCTTCGACATCGTAGACACAGCCTCCCCAAGTGCCGCCGCTGACATGTTGAAGTGCCGCCCATAATTTTGTGTCGTCGGGAAGATTGGCGTGCTGTTTTAATTCGGGATTAAGTTCTCTGGCGTCCAGCTCGCTGATTTCTCCGCCAAACTCGAGCGAGCCTGAAAGATTAATGGTGTCGATTTCGATGGTGATTGGATCGCCCTCCTGGATTTTACCGATCCTCCCTCCCGCGAGCGCTTCCGGGCTAATGTGGCCTATGCAGGGGCCGGTTGAGACCCCCGAAAACCGTCCGTCGGTCAGCAACGCGACATGTTTGCCATAGGGTAAATATTTGAGTGCAAATGTAATTTGAGCGGTTTCCGGCATTCCCGCTCCCAAAGCTCCAATTCCAATCAGGACCATGACGTCTCCTTCTTGGATCCGATCGTCTCCGAGAGATTTCACTGCGGCGATCGCATCGGCTTCACTACAAAAAACCCGGGCAGGTCCGCTGTGGCGATAAACTCCATCGTCATCAATGACCTCGGGATCGATAGCGGTGCTCTTGACGATCGAACCCTCCGTCGCGAGGTTGCCCATCGGAAACGTAACCGTGCTGCAGAATCCTTGACCTGGTTTTCGAATAACGTTGTTCGGGTCAATCGCATCGAGTTCCACTAGTTTTTTCTGGAGACGTTGCCTTCGCTCTGAGCGTTCCCACCAATCAAGATTGTCGCCGAGTGTTTTTCCTGAAACGGTCAACACATCTAAATTTAGAAGTCCAAGATCGCGAAGGCGGAGCATTACCTCGGGGACCCCTCCAGCGAGGAATACCTGAACGGTGGCATATCCCACGGGGCCGTTGGGGAGTGAATCCACCAGTCTGGGAACCATTGCGTTAATGCGCTGCCAGTCAGACACATCGGGTCTTTTGAGGTTGGCAGCGTGCGCGATAGCAGGAATATGCAGAACTAGATTGGTAGAGCCTCCAAATGCCGCGTGGGTAATCATGGCATTTTCAATGGATTCATCGGTCAAAATATCACTGGTGTTTATTTTGGATTGATGAAGCTGAGCGAGGGTGGCACCGCTTCGGTAGGCCAGGTCGAGCCAAATTTCCGAACCCGATGGACTCAAGGCAGAGTGTGGCAATGAAAGGCCGAGTGCCTCGCCAACCACTTGGGCCGTTGCTGCAGTCCCCAGAAACTGGCATCCCCCTCCGGGAGTGCCGCAGGCTTTGCAGCCAAGTTCTGCCGCTTCCTTGAGACTGATTTCACCGTGTGCGTAACGCGGCCCAATCGATTGTATTTTTCCTAAGTCTTCCCCGTTTTGGGTCAGTAGCGTTACGCCTCCGGGAACGAGAACCGATGGAAGGTGCCCGAGTCCAGCAATTGCCATCATCATTGCGGGGAGGCCTTTGTCGCACGTGGCAACCCCTATGACACCTTTTGCGGTTGGTAGCGAGCGCGTGAGTCGGCGGAAAATAATTGCTGCGTCATTGCGATAGGCGAGTGAGTCAAACATACCGAGCGTGCCTTGCGTTCTGCCATCACAGGGATCGCTGCAAAAGCCAGCAAATGGAATTCCACCAGACGCTGCGATGGCCATTGCCGCTTTTTCCATCAACAGCCCGACCTCCCAGTGGCCAGTATGGTATCCAAGTGCAATTGGAGAACCGTCCTGCCGACGAATCCCGCCCTGCGTTGAAAGGACCAGGAAATTCGGCCGTCGCATGCTTTGCGGATCCCATCCCATTCCAGCGTTTTGAGTCCATCCAAAGATGTCACCACTGGCTGAGGTTTTTAATTGTTCGCCTGCGAAGGGAAGTTGGCCGCGAGGGCCCTGCGCGGTTGTGCGGAGGTCGTAAATCTTTTCGTTTGCAGATTCGAGCATGGATAACCATTACCAACTGTTCAGAGAGTTTGCCTGTTCCCTATGATAGCGTCTAAAACCGCTGACCTGCAGCGAGGGCGGCGAGCTACTTTCATAAACCGCTTCCCGACACGGATTCAATGCCAGGCTTAACCAATAAACTACTCAACTTCGTTTTCTAAAACCCCTAGTCCCTCAATTTGAATTTGAATTCGGTCGCCCGATTGCAGCGTGAATCCAGAATCCGGGACGATTCCAGTTCCAGTCATTAAGTAGGCTCCACAGGGAAATTCGTTTTCTCTAAATAGGTAATCCGCTAATTCGTGAAACGTGCGTTTCAATTGAGAGACCGATGTGTCGCCTTGGAATACAACATTGGCGAGACGGGAAATCATGATGGAGATTTTTGTATCGGGTGTTAGGACATTTCCGACAACCAAGCAGGGGCCGATGGCACACGAGCCTCGATAGATTTTTGCTTGAGGAAGGTAAAGCGGATTCTCGCCTTCGATCGACCGAGAGCTCATGTCGTTGCCAATCGTATAGCCAAAAATCTGTCCCGCTGAATTGATGGCCAGTGTCAGCTCCGGTTCGGGGACATTCCATGCTGAATCTTTGCGAATACAGACGGGCGCCAGGTGCCCTCTCGCTCGGGAGCCAGTCGATTTGAAAAATAATTCGGGTCGTTCAGCTTCGTAGACCAAATCATAAAAATGGTCTCCACCTGATTGTTCGCTTTCTTCCATTCGGGCAGATTTGCTTCGCATGTAGGTCACGCCGGCTGCCCATATTTCTTGATTTTCAACGGGAGCTTTCCAGGGGTGCCTCTCGCAGACAGATTGTTGCTGGATAGGCTTGGAATCGGTTGAGTCAAAGAAAGACGTGAGATAGTCGGCAGGGTTGTTTGCCTGAAAGAGGGCATCCAGCGAGAACCCCTGCACGCGAATTATCCGATTAAAATTTTGCAGAACATAGTCGTCTTGGTCGCGATAGATCTTTATCATAGTGAAAGTAATCTAAGTTAACTTGTCTCATGAACCAACCCGCCCCTAAGGTGAGATCCTCATGTCAGCGCTCAATAACCAATCCGATTTGTTTTTTTTAATTGGGCAACAAGGGAGTTTGTTAGGAGCCGTCGGAGGTGAAGGGTCACTATCCCTTACTTATTTGCTTAGTTTGTTGGTTGCTGCCGTGGCCTTGCTGTTGTTTTTGATTTTGAAATTGAGAGTCCAGGCATTTCTTGCACTGATTTTGGCAAGTTTATTTGTTGCGGTTGGATCATCTCAGGAATTGACTGGCGGTGCTGGAGATTTAGAGCTTGCCAAAATTGGCGCGGAAATCCAAAACGGGATGGGGTCTAGTCTTGGTTTTATTGCGACGATCATCGGGCTCGGGGCAATTTTTGGATCGCTGCTTGAGCATTCGGGCGGCGCTCAGAGTTTGGCGAAATCATTATTGAAATTATTCGGCGAAAAGCGGGCCTCCTGGGCGATGGTTCTGACAGGGTTCATCATTTCGATCCCCGTTTTTCTGGATGTTGCGTTGGTGATTCTGGCGCCGATTCTGTACGCACTCTCAAAAAAGACTGGTAAATCTGTATTGGCGTTTGGCCTGCCTTTGTTGGCGGGACTCATGGTGACTCACGCCTTCGTACCTCCGACGCCTGGACCGGTCTGGGTTGCCTACGAGTTAGGGGTTGGACTCGGTTGGGTGATTCTGTTCGGTAGCATCGTTGGCTTGCCGACCGCGATTGTTTGTGGAGTTTGGCTGCCCCGGCGAATGTCTGAAAAGTTATACATCGCGCCACCTGCTGATTTTGATGAAGGCCCCAAAGAAGGGGAAGAGGTTTTACCTAGTTTTCTTTCTGTGTTGATCATGATTGGGTTTCCAATTCTTTTGATCTTGGTCGGTACGATTGTCAAAGAGTTTCTCGTTTACAATATCGATACAGGGCTGGATCGCGACGAGTATGCCGCCGCTGTTTCTGATGCGGTTGCCGGGGCACCATTGGGAATTAAATTTCTTTACTTCGTAGGGCATCCGATCATTGCCCTCCTTATTGCGACGGTGATGGCGTTAATTTTCTTTGGTTACCTTCGCGGTTACGATAAAAACGAATTGATGGAAGTGACGACGAAGGCGTTGGGGCCAGCCGGCATCATTATTCTAATCACGGGGGCTGGCGGAGTTTTTAAGGGGGTTATGGGAGCGAGTGGTGTGAGCGACGCGCTGCGTGAAGTCTGTCAGGGTTGGGGGATTCCTGTCTTGTTACTCGCTTATTTATTCGCGTTGTTTGTTCGTGTTGCTCAGGGATCCGCAACTGTTGCCATGGTGACGGCCGCGGGGTTGATGACTGCAATGGTCGAGGGACTGTCGCAAGCACAATTAGCGTTAATTGTGGTTGCGATTGCAGCGGGGGCATCTGCCGTTTCCCATGTCAATGACAGTGGGTTCTGGCTTGTAAGCCGCTACATGATGATGACTGAAAAGCAAACTTTTCAGACCTGGACGGTCATCTCTACTGTTGTTTCTGTAATTGGTTTTTTACTGGCAGCGATACTCTGGGTGTTGCTTCCATTCATGTCACTTTAATTGAACCAGCGTTAGCCTGTAAAACGCACTCTCTTATACCGGCCTACGTGCCATTCCCGTCGGTAGCATTGGGCGAGATCTAATCGCGAAAGTGTAGATCGCAGGTGCCCTCGTCGTCGCAGGCTTCATTCTTCTTCCCCGCAATTTTGTAGCGACGTTTTGCGATTTGACGATAGACCCATTGCTGGATTGAGCCCGTCAGCGGGATGTGGAACAAAGGGGCGAGAATCCAAAGCTTTGGCAGGCGTAGTGTCAGATACTTGATGGCCACGGCACCTCCGAGACGGCGGTCGGAGTAGGCTCCGCCATGATTAGGAATCAAGAACATTTGTTCCATCAATTGCTGATGGGTCAGGTCGGGGAAATGTTCGGTGACGAAGGGGTCGTGGAGTGAGATGAAAGCGAGGCGGTTCTTTCCGTCTAGGCGATAAAGGTTCATCACCTGCGACGTGCAAAAGTTGCAGGTGCCGTCATAGATCAGGACATCGGCGTCGGGTAGGGACACAGGGGAAGGCAAGGCTGTCGGTGAGACGGCCAACGCGTCGTCGATGATTTTTTTCTCATCCATGTAAATGACCTAAGGGCAAGCTAAAAGCGCAGATGCTGTCACAAAATCCGAAATGTCGACTGAAACTTGGTGTTAGCGGGTGAAGTCTGCCCCTTTTTTGTACCGAGGTAAAACAGGGGCGCTAACGTAAAAATGAAAATATATGTTGCTTTTTTCGGTTGGAACGCGGGATTGCCGATAGCCTTCTCTCAAAAATGCCACATATAATGAAACTTAGCTGGCGGTCATTGGGGTAGAAGGCACCGCAAGGTTCGTAGATGCTGGTAATTTTAACGCCCAAATGTTAAATAAGCCGTTGGCATTGAGTGTTTTGGGAAATTGATAAAGGGAGTCGGTTGTGAATAAAATCCGTCAAAAAGTAGCACAGGCCCGCCGTCGGATTGTAATCGGCTATTTCTTCAACGTGCTTACTTGGTCAGTATTTTCTTGCTTGCTTTTGGCGGCGATTGGCCTGGCGGTCCCTAAAATTTGGTATTTGAGTTTTCTTCAAGCGGAGTCGGATTATCAAAATTGGGTCTACTCGTGGATTGCTGGAGGAGCTCTTTTAGGGGTTCTGATTCCTTTGGTTGTGACCTGGCGAAAAACTGCATCGCAACTGAGTGCGGCGATTGAAGTTGACCGGCGATTTGGTTTGAAAGAGCGACTGTCAAGCGCGTTAACACTGGAAGATAGAGTTGCGGAAACAAGTGTTGGGCAGGCTTTGCTTAATGATGCTGCCGACCAGGCAGATACGATCGATGTCCGCGATGAGTTTCGTTACCAACCTACGGTTCGCGCGTTCCTGCCAATCATACCTATCTTGCTTTTGTTTGGAATTATGATGATCCCAAACGCCGAAAAGAAAGCGGGCGCGTCGGAGCCCGAACGAACTGATTCCAAGCAAGTTGAAATTGCGATTGAGGAATTGAAAAAGCAGATGGAGCAAAAGCGCAAGGAAAGAATCGCAAAAGGATTGAAAGACGCTGATGGTAAAGTCGAAGCACTCGAGAAAAAATTTGACAAGTTAATCGATGAAAAAGAGACGGGTAAAAAAGACGCATTGATTAAATTGAACGACATCAAGAAACAGATTACGGAGCGGCAAAAGGAGCTCGGAAGTAGCAAGGAGTTGAAGGAAAGCCTGAATAAATTAAAAGACGCAGGTGAAGGTCCCGCGAAAGAACTTGCCGATGCGATGAGTAAGGGAGATATGGCGGAAGCGAAAAAGGCAATTAAAGACTTGGTTAAAAAACTAAAAGCGGGCGAGCTGAGTGAGGTCGAAAAGAAAAAGCTGGCCAAGGATCTTAAAAACATGGCAAAGGAATTGAAAAAGGCTGCTGAAGAGCATGAAGCGGAAAAGAAGAAACTTGAAGAGCAAATTGAAAAGGCTGTGAAAGAAGGCGATCTCGATAAGGCAGCTCAACTGCAACAGAAGCTCGAAGAGAAAAAGGCGATGGATCAGCAGCAACAGAAGCTTAAGCAAATGGCCGAGAAGCTTGCCGATTGTGCTGAATGCATGAAGCCCGGTGGGCAGAAGCCCGGTGAGGAAGGCCAGCAGGGGAACCCACAGCAGAAACAAGAGGGCATGAAGCAAGCTGGTGAAGCTCTCGAAGATCTAGCGAAACAGTTGGAGCAAATGCAGCAAGAAATGGGCGAGATGGAAGCCCTAGAAGATCTTGAGGAAATGGCAGATGACTGTAAGGATGGTCTTGCTGAAGGGGGAAAGAACGGGCAAGGGAAAAAGGATGGTCCACCGAAGTGGCAGGATTGGGCAAAAGGTAGCGGCAGAGGCGCGGGGCAGCGAGATTTAGAGAAGGGTGACACGGGAACCTTCAAATCAAAAGTTAAAGGAAAGCTCCAGCAAGGTCAGACTGTCGTCACTGGCACCGCCGATGGAAAAAATTTGGTGGGTCGTTCGGTCAGTGAGACACGTGAGCTGATCGAGGCTTCGATTAGTAAGGAATCGGATCCACTTGAAAATCAGAAAATGTCACGGAATCAACGAGAGCATGCTCAGCAGTACTTTAAGTCTCTGCGTGATAAATAGGTGAAGCGAACCGTTGATCGCAAGTGATGGGGAATTGCTGAGAGAGCCTTAAGTATTTTTCGCTTTGCTGACACACTGCCGACCTGATCTTAAGCTCTCAATTGATTTCAGTAAGGAAACGGCTGCCCCAAGTCGCAATTAAATTCGCAACGTAGGTTGTGTCGTTGTTGCGATTAACGAAGAGGTGGTCGGAATCAACGAGTGTAATCAGCGATTTGGCGCCTGATGTATATTTGAAAATATCGAGTGCGTGCTGGAAGTCCAGCGTTTCATCGGCTGGCGAATGCATGATCAAATGGGGGACTGTAATCCTCTGGATTCGCTCCTGCAGATCGAAGTTTCTCAAGCTATCAAGCATCTGCTTTTTGATGATATGAGTTCTGCCTCCAATCGTAACGGTACCGCTGCCGTTAGAAATGATTTCTGGATTTTGGCTGCCAAGGAATTCTGCGAGGTGCCGTGTGCACGAGGGCGAAGCAAGGGTTGTGAGCGCTCGGCAGGATGGAATCGACTCGACCGCGGCCATCATCGCCGCACCGCCAAGAGAATGTCCAATCAACAAAGAGGGAGCTTGGTAGTGTTCTGCCAGCCATTGGCTCGCGGAGTGAACATCCGAAAGGTTGGATTCAATATTGGTATCAGCAAAGTCTCCTTGGCTATCGCCAAGTCCCGTGAAATCGAATCGGAGCACGCCTATATTGCGCTTGGCGAGAGTTCGACTTATTCGCACGATCGCTTTTAGATCTTTCGTGCAGGTAAAGCAGTGAGCAAATAACGCGAAGGTGTTTGGGAGCTCTTTTCCAGTGGCCGAAGGTGATGGGAGTTCTAAGATTCCGGCCAGTCGTTTGTTGGCGGAGCTCATGAAGTTGATACGAGAACTTGGCATGGTCGATGTTCTAAGAATTTTAAGACGAGAATTTGAGGGGTGGATTAACACAGACGTTTTTTATTCATCCAACAGGATAAGATCACGATTTCCATTGGAAAAGAAATTGCCACAATTCCTTTGGAACAAATTCAAATCATTGAATTTCCAGAGCGCCCGTAAAAGGTGTCTGCTGAA
>Ga0214479_101222_pt1 | contig 10867 bp, 5 predicted proteins | sample M1_20Mar14CPVII9_5_FD_165054 | JGI IMG/M metagenome (GOLD analysis project Ga0214479, IMG submission 165054) | Marine eukaryotic communities from Monterey Bay, California, United States - M1_20Mar14CPVII9sort6BwellE14 | ecosystem: Environmental > Aquatic > Marine > Unclassified | place: USA...
ATTTTTTATGTGCACAAAACTCATCCATCATGATGCCCACCAAACACATACATTAGGCATACAAATATATGGCCAAACGCCATTGGAATATAGGAATCATTCGTTTATTCAATGATGTAATATACAACGAGGCCCTTGCCTCTGACACACCTGGTCTAACGAATGGATTACGATATCATCTCATTGATATCTGTGTTGACGAATTAGCCAAAGTTAATGCCGAAGCTGATTTACAATTAACAGAGGCCACATTCTTGGATGCATTAGAACCCTTCTTTGGCGTGTCAAAGAATGCTGATGATAAGAATGTACAAAAACGAGTTATGGATAATGTTTTGCTCAAGTTTTTAAATGAGTACAGTGTTGTTAGTGAACCGGCACTAGACGAGGAAGTTGATGATGACGACAAGGCACTTATATTTAATCAAGTGCATGTGGGTAGTGTATCGGATTTCATCTTTCAAATTGCAAGTGACCCTGATACTGATGAACGATACCGTAAATCATTGTATGATATGCACAAAACATATGTGAGACAAGTACGAGCAGCGGGGACTGATGTTGATATTAATCAATATCCAATGGATGAAGACGACAATCAAGAAGAAGATGACGGGGATGATAATGACACTGGTAACATGGATGACGATGGAAAGGATGATAAGAAAGATATCGAGGACGATGAGGAAACATCAGCTGCATCATCTGAGAAGAAGAAGAAAAAGAAGAAGAAATCGAAGAAGAAGGGTGATAAAGAGGTTGTAGATGAACAGAGTGCCGATGCTATGGAAGAAAAGACACAGTCATCAAAAAAGAAGAGGAAACAAAAAGACAACGAGACCGAGGATGCGGTACCAGAAACACCCAAGACAAAGGCTGACGAGTCGACTCCCAAGTCAAGTAAGTCATCAAAGAAGAAGAGGAAGAAGCAACAGGACAGTGAATCGGCCTCTGAAGGCAACTCCAACCTCATTACTTCACATGTTGAAACTCCCAAACCATCAGGCTCTAAAAAGAAGAAGAAGAAAAAGGAGAAGTCTCCTCCATCTGTCGATCCTCGATCAATGCTCAGTCCCGATCATCAAGGAGCTAGCCCTGAGAACTCTGACAACGAGGATGATACCGACGCCTTTGCTGTCTCCAAAAGAGTTAGTTTTGGGAAGATGAATCACTGTAAAAGCCACAAGGCATCAATCAAGGCAATTAAAAACTTGGATAAGGATCGGTGGGATACTTCTAGCCGTACACCTGACAAGGGTATTCTCCGGCCCAAGGGAAGCAGTGCAATGAAAAGTAGCGAGAAGAAGTCGTCTCGTAAGAAGAAGAGTAAGAAGTAGTAAATTTATCAAGTACTGTCTCTCAATCACACTGGTGATATGATATACGAGATGTCAGTTTAAGATGTAAGATATAAGATAAACTCCTCCTTACTATATTATCCTTTCTTGATTGAACATGTCTTGACTCTCATCATCTCGATAACTTGTAGTATAATTATCAGTAGTTGAATCACAATCAGCCTTCTTCGCATTCGCTTTCAAAATCTTGGAGGCTCGTTGCTTCTTCTTCTCTTCATATCTACGTTCACGTTTGACTTCCCTCGGTCGACCGCCCAATAAAGGTACCCTGCCACCGCAACCAAGCACGCCCGAGAATAGTATTGTCACTGCAATGGGGTAGTAGACGAATAATGCCAATACAAACTCAACAAGGTACCCCAACAAGAATCGAAAGGATCTTTTGTCCTCGAACTCAATATTATAAATCTCCGAATTGACTATACTCGAGGAGACTTCATCAGCCACACTTCCTTCACCTTGATACTCTATACTTGCACGAAGTAACACGGCATACCCACCCACACCCATGGCAATCATAACAATGAATAGACCTGCAACTCTACCCCAGCGTATCAACCGATCATCAATACCCGACGAGCCTCCCTTATATCGACATAATGTACATGCCTTCATATGCCACAATCCCAAATCAAAGCAGGTATGTAGAAAACTCCCAAGGGTCCATAGTGTCAACATTAACTTGGTAATACTAACAACCGGTATACCAGTATAATCAGTATGTCTTGAATTAATATTAAAGACTTCTTCATCAACTGATATATCATTCCGAATAAACCACAGGTATGTAAAGTTACTAATAGTAAGACCAATTGCTACTGAACCAAATAAGATTACTAATCGCTCCTGAAATCCCATTGGATGTAATGGATGATGGAAGAATAATCCTAATACTGTATGTGTATTGGATAAGTACTGAAGCCAATCCTGTGTCCAAGTATTGCCTGGGAAGTGATATGCACGAGCTGCCAAACGACGTTTTAATCGATTGGTATCCTCCTCCTCTTCCATTTGTTCAGGTGATGTGAATGAAATCATATTCATATCACCTAACCAGAATGGATCAATTGTTGATAATGTTGTTGATGCACCCATGGATGAATGATATGATGATGAATGGGTTAGATGTCGTCGTGGTCTGTTCTCTCTATTGTTGTTGTTATTATCATCATTGTATGATCTCGTATCTTCATATGATCTATCATCGTCATATGATCTATCTTCCTCATCCTCATAATAATCTGCAATACAATCCGGACATCGTTTACGTACTGTTCTCCAATAGCTATCTTGTCCATTATCATCATACCTTAATTTCATCAATTGTACATTTGGATGATAGACACAATATCCATCATCGTCTACATCATACCTTGATCTTTTTGATGAATGAGATCTTTCCCCACTCATGTAGGATGTATCATCCCCTCTATCACCATACTTGGTCAATTGACGTCGATCGTCATACTTGACTAAATGTCGTGATGCACGTCCTCTTGATAAACTCCTTCTTCTATCTCTTTTATTGTAATAACTATCATCATCGTCATTATATCGAACTAATTCTCTATTACTACTATTCTTTCCATCTCGTCCATGATCTAATGATCTACTCCTTCTACTACCTCTTCTTTTATCTTTTCTACTATCCTCTATAAATGATAGTCTATTATTACTATTCTTTAACATCTTATCTTTCTTAGCCTGTATCCGACCTTTGTGTATCTTATGATCTAGGTTACGTGTCCATGTTGTTACACTGCTTTCATCTTGGTTTATACTGTGTTTTGATAATGAATGATTGCTAGTCCTACTTGATTTTGGTGAGGAGGATTGAGGTACTGACTCTCGAGTAGATGACCTAGTTGAAGAGCGAGTTGACCTTGATGACGAGACTTGAGTATTGGAGTTACTTGAACGAGTAGTAGACCGCTGTGATGATCTTGGTGGAGGTGGATACGACCTACCACTTCCTTTACTACTTCTACTGTTACTACTACCTCGACTATTATGACTACCAGAGTTATTAGAATCCTCACTAATTACACCCAACCCATTCTTAATCTGTTGTTGCTTATTAGCAAATGAAACTTGATGTGGTATAATAGCCGATGATTTATTTTTCCTAGCATTATACCGCTGTTGTTGACTTATATAACTAGAGTTATTTGTAGTGTGTGATTGTGATGATGAATGAGTTGAAGAAGAGTAACTTCTTGTAGTATTGGTATCAAATGTTAAGGCTGATGCTGACATTGTACTAATTGGCGGTGGTGGCGGCCGACTTCTTCTTTGTGATCTAGAATTGTTTGATGATGATTGATAACTACGCTTGGATCTTGTGCTACTAGAGCTGTTATTATAACTAATTCTACTACATCTACTGGTATCATTAACAGTACGATGACCTTCAATTGTTAGCGGTGTACTCGGAGTATCTGTTATATCATCATCATCATCTAAATTATCATTATCATCATCGCATATTACAAATCTTCGTTCACTCTTCTTACTTCTACTACTTCTTGATGATTTGCTTGATGATTTGCTTTTTACACTATTATTTATACTGTTAGTATCGTTATTGATACTGTTTAGATTATTATTTATACTGTTAGTACTAGTATTGTTATTGTTGTTGGTACCCATCAAAAAGCTATCATCATAAAAAGAATTAGAAGCCTCATCATCTAATATTATCATTAATACTTCTTCATCATCTATATTGTTGTTATATGAATGACGACCTGATGAAGTGGTATTGTACAAATTGTTGCTAATTGCATTTGTCTTTTGTTTTTGTAAATGCTGATATCGTAGCTCATCCATCATTACTATTTATCATATCATATCATATCAGTTTAATATCATATCCTCTATACTTTCTAAATAATTGAGCCTACTAACTCTCTCATTCCTTTTACGCCTGTTTTTTGAAGATCAAGGAAAGAAAATCGTGAAATGAGGCTGCTTTAATCAGGATACCGGGCCATTCTATCTGGATACCCTCGGGTTTGAGATGGTTTTGGGCTTGTTTATTTTTACACCACAATGACACTTCCGTTTCTCGTTTCTTCTATTGTTTTGACCACCCCTCTCCCCTTACTACTTTCTCTCCTTTACACTCCACCTCACTAGGTTGATTAATAAAGCCTACATTGCAATATTCATTCCCTCATTAGAATATTAGATTGAGAGATGATATCAAATTATTGGTAGCTGCTCTTTGCAATAGATTAATAAATACTCTCTTAATCGTATCGTCAACACTTGACGATATCTAAACGATGGCGCCACATCAGATAGCAATAGAGTCAGAGCTACTAGATCAAGTTAAATCACGAAAGACTATAATAAGAAGTAGTAGCGCTATCAATGCTAGCTATAATAATAATGATTATGATAGAGACAGTCGTAGTCGGAGGAGGCATGGCTCACATGCTAATAGAGATGAAGTAGTAAAAACTAACCGACGACGCAAGTCATCTACATCACGATTAAGTGGCAGTACTACTAACAATAATGGTCGATCACAGAGTACTACTGATAGACATAGGCAACGCTCGTCATCATCTCACAGAAGAAAAAGTGATCATAATGCTGTTACAAGTAGTAGACGAAGACGATCATCATCCTATTCTAATACAAAGAAATTAGATAAAGATAGGAGTAATAGAAGTGGCAGTAGAGATAGAAGAGATGATAGTAGAGATAAAACTAGTAGAAGGAACAAGTCAACATCTCGACGACGACATTCCAGTAGTAGGAGTAAAGATCCACCATCGAAGCCTACTACTAATAGATCAAGCAGGTCAAAATCTATACCTAATCGTAGTAATAGACAACAACATTATCGGTCAAAGTCAAACTCAAAACAACAAGCATCATCATCATTATCACAGTCAACTAATTTTAGATCCAACTCATCGAAGAATACACCTACGACTGCATCGACAACTCATTGCAGTACTGCTATAGACAGTAGAAGTGTTGGTGACAGAAGCGTTAGAAGTGGTAGGAGTAAGAGATCGATTGATCCAGAGGGTACAAGTTATGGTATAATAATTTGTTCAGAGAAACAGTGGGATGTTGCTGCTGCTGCTAAGTCTTCTCCTAATAATGATGATGCACAACCCTCTTGTGTTGTTGCTGAGGAAGAGGATGTAGTTTATCCTATTGATAATGACGGAGGGGAGAGTAAGTCTGCTACTAATAATAATGTACAATCCCCAACAACAACAACAACATCATCACCACCAATCAATGTTGAAACAGCAGCAAGAATAGAGGCATTAGGGACAAAACAAAGTAAGAAGGATATACTATTATCAAATCATAATAAGTATCATGATAGTTTATTACTAACACGTGAACGAAGTAGAAGGAGGAGGAAGAGTAGTGATAATGCAATATTATTAGAAGAGGAGCTACTACCGAATGATGATAATGAGTTTGATGAACCTCATCCCCAAATGAATGATCAATCACCAATATCATCATTACCACCCAACATGACAGGACGTACAATTGGTGATCAAAGATCAACATGCTATTCCACTGTATCATCCATATCAACTACAGACTCGTACATTAAGAAACAGAATTATATACGATCAATTAGAATACAACAATTGAATCAACATCGTTTAGCAAGGTTGGAGAATAAGAAACATAAGTTGTTGTCAATGTTGATTGGAAATGGTAATGATGATGATGATGAAGAGGCTACAACGAGTGTTCATATTGAAGACGATAATGGTAGTTGTAACTTTCCTGATTCGTTCTGCTGTGAAGAAGAGGAAGGGTTAGAAGATGATGATTTTGACGAGCATGGTAGAGATATAAAAGACGGGATGTATTTAGAAGATGGTATATATCATGCATATGAAGAGTATCCTGCTATTACTGATGATGTTGATGATAGAGACTCCGGTAGTAGAGCTTATAGCTCCCGTAGAGAATCACATCATTCGGTAAGGGGAGATACTAGTAGAAGGACAAGTCGTTCACAACGAAGTTCTCAGGGTAGACGAGGCCCAACAAGACATGACGGAAGTAGACGATCATCAAGTCATCATCATCAGTCAAGAAGAGGTAGGTCTGCAAGACATAATGATGCCTCGACTGTTCGTTCATCAAGCCGACGGCCTTACCCTTCAAGTTCATCAAGATACAATGACTGTGATGATACATATCGCAACTCTCAAAGTCCTTGCATGTCAAGTAATAACTACTATGACCAAGGACAAGAAGAAGAAGACGATACAGAAGAAGGCAACAACTCCAACGCTTCCACATCTGTCTATTGTGCGAAACATCCAGATGTAGTCCTCCAAGAACAAACTGAGATACATGAATGGACATGTATGAGATATTGTTTGGATGAAGAGACTGGTAATTGGTGCACCAAGAAGATGGTGTGTCATGTATGTCTTGATGAGGAAGAAGATTTATACCGTCGTGACCGTGATTCATCGACAGGACACTATCGTCATAGTCGTCGTACTACTACTAGAAGTCGTCGTAATGATTTAAAAGGATATAGAAAAGAAGAGGGACGGAGACATTTGGATCGTCAAGACACGAATGATAATGAATCCTATTCATTATGTTCAGATGATGACAATAATGATGATGACGAAAGATCTACATCATCACGAGATTATGATGATAATCATCCAGTCTTTGGTGCAAGCTATGCTAACTTAACCCCATTAGAGCGTGAGGCCGAGGCACAGAAACGACGATTCATCCGTCGGTTGGCGGCTCGAGCTTATCACTTCCCAGGCAATACATGGTGCGAGGACTGGCTCCAATATATGAGTAATACACATTTAGTATTCGGTATCTTCTACCACCATCCGTTGCATCCCGTGGGTAAGCGTGAACGATTAGTTATATTACTTGGATCAGTCGCAATTGGTCTTTTGTTGACCAACTTGATATACCTTTGGTTTGTCCATAATGAGTTTGGTATGGATGATACAGTCTTGTCTTTTGGTCCGAATGGTACATTAGATGTGACCAAGCTGATGATTACACTTTGGACTCTTGGCTCGTTTGTTCATACCTGCTTTGATTTGAGTATATGGCATATCAAGGCTTGTACATTATGTCGGTTATACGGACATAGTAATTATGTTTCCGATAATGTAGTCAAGTGGGGAAGAAAGATTGGGGTAGTACTCGTATTACTTACACTTGCATTTGCTACATATCTGGCATTATTGAGAGCATCCGAAGATTACAAGCTCGACCTAGCTGATGAGGAACTAGAAGATGAATCAAGATTCATTGGGCCTATTAGCTTTGATGGCGGGGCCAAGTACTTTGACTTCATGATTGGCTATGTAATTGAGTTTGTCCTTGCTGTCTTCGTTTACAGTCCATTGATATTAACAGTTGTATTCACGGGTGTACTTGGTTGTAATGGTAAGATACCGGTATTGGGCGGTCGACCAAGAGAAGTTCTTAAGGAACAACGCTTTGCAGAGAAGCGAAAGAGATACCAACGCATGCCTCCGACACTTAATTTGAAAGATGATGAATATCTGAGTATGATCGGTACCACGACAGCTAGGAGTTGGGATGAGGTAGCTTGAAGAGATGTCACATGATCACATATAAAGCTAAATTTTAGATTTAGGATAGAGAAATATAAAAGTACAGCTATGAAGAGCTGATTAACCAACTTGAAAAGAATCTAGGATGAACTTTTTGTATTTGACAGCTAAGTGCTTAAACTAAGATACATGGTTGACAATATAGTTGTGTGATGATTGTATCTTTATCTTATGTAACACAATATTATTCAAATCTATAAACACAAATGCATCCTATCATATGCATGATCAAACAATTTCTGAACTTGAACTGTTATCGCTATCATCACTGTCACTACTCTGCTGCTGCTGCTGCTCATACTGCTTTAGTCTGTTTCTTTGTTCTGCAAACTGCTTTTGAAGAATGTCCGATGAAACCGAGGAGAATCTTCGCTGAGGTTGTGACACGGACGACCTTCTTCTGTTCTCGGTAGAGCGTGCTCCTGTTGTTGGCGTAGCCCATGGGAAAAAGCTCGATCTCTTGTCTAACGAGTTCTGTCGAGATGTGAGATGTTCAGTGCTGGAGGAAACTTCATTCTCCCAATCGTCAATACCAGCAATATCATCAAACGAATGCCAATTGGACTTGTTCCGCGATAGAAGAGCGTGTTTCAACTTGGAACCACTCTCTGGACCCATTAGGCTACAAATATCATTGAGATCGTCCTTCTGAAGTACATATAATTCTACCTTTTCTAAGCCTCGACAAACAATTGTTTCCTGTCTTACTCCTGACTTACTACAGAGACACGACTCCCCAATATGATTGCCAGCACCAAGAATGAGCCCAATGGATTCAAACTTTTGTTTATTGGCATCTGCATTGGCTCTTCCAGTCTCGTCTAACTCGGTAAAATCATCTGGAAGTGCAATTTGTACAACGCCAGAAGCAATGAAGTAAATTTCAAAGCCTATATCACCTTGACTGTAAATCGTAGGATGATGACGTAAAGAGTAAACTTGCAATATCAAGCAATGTGCAATACGCTTCTGTACAATATCTGGCAATGTGTCTAGAATTGGTACAAGCCGTATCACTCGTTGCTTTACCGCAAATGAGATGTCCAGCTGGAGCGGCTCGGGTAAGATACTGAGTGTTTCACGCTCATCCAAAGTCTGAGAGTCTCTCCAACGGCAGTGGTGAAAAAAGAGGATACTGGCTTGCATGTCATCTGGTATGTGACGATATGACAGGTACTGCTTCAGCTGAGTAATCTTTTCCTTGAATGAATTAAACCCGATCGTATCACTTTCGGCCAAGTAAGCACCAAACCCTCCAATGAGACCTGCGAGAAAGCATGCCCCTACAAGAACAACAATATTCTCCCAAATTGTCTCCAGCTCACTCATTGGCGATATATCACCATACTGTATGTGGAAGAATGGGTTGATAAGTGTGAGGTTTTGCGCACAACAGTTGAAAAAGAGACTACACTTACTCCGACCGTGCTCAGCGTAGTTAGTGAGAAGTGCAGAGCTCGTAGATAGCAATCAATCATGGGATGATTGCAAACATTATGTTCTCCAAGAGTCTCATCCCACTTTGCAAGACAACCGTCACTGCCTGGATCTCCATCCCATGGACAGTCGGAGGTAGCCCAAGTGAACTTAACATCCCGCTCCATATATCGGTGGATGATGAACCAAACACAAGCAACCCAGTGGTTGGTCAATGCATAGAAGAGTATAATCTTCGACAACATACTAGTAGCCAAACTTATTCTAATCCCTCTCAGAGCCAAGTGGTCATTGATCTTCTTGATAAAATGAGGAATACGAAAAGCTCGTAATAGACTGAGTAACCGGATTGGAATTGAATCTGGAGACGCTACTGCCTCAAAAATTGCCAGACAAGCCAGTCCGTCGATAACAATACCACTCTTAATGTATCGTTCGAGCATAGCCTTCTTGTCTGTACAGACCGAGCCATCCTTGGTGAATGGAAATTGTGTTGCCCTCAAATACATGTCAATGATGAAAAACAAGTCGACAGCCGTATCAAACTTCGAGACATGATGCACTGCATCTTCAGGCCGAAATGCCAATCTAAATAAAACAGCAACAGAAAAGTATAAAATCAAAGCCGTACATATTACATCAAAGCAGAAACGAAAGTTAGAGCCAGGCATGAATATGCTCAATACGGCACGAGTCTTCTCTTCTGTTCCATCGCTTGAATCAATCATCTTGTAGAGTTTTGTGTTATCTTTTCGACTTTCACGCAAGTTATCATGTACTGCCTTGTTCCGACGTGAGTTCTTATCATGAATCTTGGCAAATAACTTGAGCATCTCGCTACAGTCAATATCTCTTCGTCGGAACTCATTGAAAAGATCAATCTTACCCAGTTCAAAGATGTCACAAAAGCTGGATGCGCAAACTGATGAAGACCGTGACTGTTTCAAGAAGAGTGCGGTTTCGCCAAAGAAGGATCCAGATCCGAGTGTTGCCAACACTTTTGAATCACTAAATACTTGAACTTTACCTTGTTCTAAGAAGAACATGGACTGTCCAAAGTCTCCTGCTGCACAGATAATTTCCCCAGGTGAAAAGAGAGATGGCTTGAGGCATAAAGCTAAAGCTTTGACGACATCACTTGTGCAATAGTCAAAGAATGGGCAGTTCATCAGCAATCTTGTACGTGTTTGAGTGATCACCTCAGTCTGGAGCGTGTATGGTAGACGGAGAACAAAGTCGTCTTCACTGAGGTTGCCACCATGGGCACTCCACAAATATCTTGTAAAGTCATCTACTCTAGCATGCAAATCGTAGCTCAAATGGTGTTTGTGCTTACTTGGCCGAAAGTGATACGATCGGGTTTAATTCATTCAAGGAAAAGATTACTCAGCTGAAGCAGTACCTGTCATATCGTCACATACCAGATGACATGCAAGCCAGTATCCTCTT
>Ga0214479_101225_pt1 | contig 10824 bp, 7 predicted proteins | sample M1_20Mar14CPVII9_5_FD_165054 | JGI IMG/M metagenome (GOLD analysis project Ga0214479, IMG submission 165054) | Marine eukaryotic communities from Monterey Bay, California, United States - M1_20Mar14CPVII9sort6BwellE14 | ecosystem: Environmental > Aquatic > Marine > Unclassified | place: USA...
TTTATTTTGTTCAGATGCGCGATTCATCAAGTCCACCTCACGTCGACGCATATGATCCGCCATCTTGGCATCATTCTGGTATTGTGTTGTTGCCTTTTGTAAGGCGTTGAATTGTTGACTGGTTTGATTGTTCATCTTGACTTGTTATAGTGTATTGGTCTGTAGGTGATTGTATTGTGAGTTGTTGAGAAATGAGAGTGCTCGAAAAAAAAGTAAGCTCGACTGACTCGCGACTCGTCTTCCTTGAGAGAGAGCACAGAAAGAAGAGCATCACACGACAACTGAACAACACAACAACTAACAGAAACAAATCATAATCATGAGTAGTAATAGTAGCCCTGGTATCGATCTTGATATGAATCTGCTAAGCAGTAGTCCTCCGTCGTCGTCGATATTATCGAGAAGGAGAGGAGGTTATGATTGTGGAGGAGAAGAGAATGAAGAAGAGGCTAGGCAGCAAGAGGCGATGCAGTCCTCAACCTTCTTTGGTTTTACCAACAATGACAATGACAATAGGAATATGAATAACAATAGTAGTTATCAATCATCATCATTATCATCCACCACAATGGGTAGCAACAACATTCATACTCAAGTTACAAACAATAACAACAGCTATGAATCAAGTATGAACTTTGAATATGCACAGAATAAAACAACAAACTCAACAACAACTTTGGTAGATGAACGAATGATTGTAAATGGCAAGACTACACAAAAGTATACTGATAATAAACGATTGGTAGAATCCTGGAAAGAGGAGTTGTACATGATGAATGTAAAGAATTCCATTTTATTGGATGATTTAGTTAAGTTGGGTGCGGATGTGTAAAGTGTATAGAATAAGTTGCTCAGCTGTCTGTAAAGATCAGTATAGGTAGAGCGGTGATGGATAGTAATGTAATGTTAATGTGTGTAAAGACAGTGTTGTCGATATTATATTCTCTTTATCTCTTTCATACTTCACATAGTGATCGATGTGTGTTTATTGAGCAGCTGCCTTCTTCAATTCTGCTCTATGTGCCAATACCATATCAGCCAAGTCACGTGCAATATCCAAGGTTGCATCCGGTCTAGCAGCTGTTAATGCATCATTTCTCATTCTCTCCAACATGTCCGTGGATGCAAACCATTCTTCCACTCTCGAAGCAAGACCCTCTGGACTACCTTCATAACAACCGAAGCCGTTCTCTTCAACATACGGTACATTGCCCTCCTCTTGTCCAGGCAGGTAGCTTGATAGAATACAAGGTAATCCGCATATGGCCGCTTCTGCAATAGTTCCTGGCCCAGCCTTGGTAATAAGAATGTCTAAAGAGAAGATAGAAGAGGTTTACAAGTTGTTGAGAAAACACTAATACGTCTTCACCTACTGCTCATATTATGAAACAAATATCAAAGACTTACCGGAAGCACGCATGAATTCGTCCATGTTGTTTACAAATCCTTGAATGCTCACTTCAATATCACTGCCCCATTGTGTCTGTGGAGTAGAAAGCTCAGTAACTGCAGCTTTATTATTCCCGCATACAACCACCATTTGATAAGGAGAAGAAGATGATGATGCAAGTTTCTGTAGCCGTTCTCCCACTGCTTGTGCCTGAGATACAATCCCTCCCATACCATCACCGCCACCAACAATTAATACCGTGGGCATATCCTTAAGTCCTAATGATTCACGAATAGTAGGTTTGTGATGTACTCCTTGCATTTCCTCTTCCTCGTCTTGTTCCTCGGGTGGAGAGTCAGTATTGTAATCGGCACCAAACCTCCAAAATCCTCTTCGAATTGGTAACCCATACTGTACTATCTGACTTTCCTTTACTTTTCGATCCATTGCTGCATTCTTTAACACATCCGAGGGTACGAAGCATTTATCAACACCCGGATTAAACCACGTTGGATGTGCACCACCAAGATCGGTAACCACCGTCACAAATGGAGTAGTACGACCTTCGGTACGAGATGCTCCATTAGTATCTAACGAATTTAATATCTTCAATGGTAATTCCTGACATAGGGGATGGACTGATACTACCATATCCGCTCGTGGTCCTGAATGTATACCATAGGATCCTCCACCCAACTCGGCAGGACCTTGTCCATATGCCACAACACTCTCTTCCTTATCAATTACTTTCTCTGTATTCATTGGATCTCTACTTAAACACTCTTGGAATGGTCCAAAGCATGTTAATTCTAACATGAAATCATTTAACCATAATCCCACTGGTGTTGCACCAAACTCATAAAACCTAAAATCAAAATTGATATAGATATTAGTAACAAATTAGATATCGTACTATAAATCACATAACATAAGAACAATACAACGGCACTATTTATCATCTAACTTACCATTTCCATAAGAAATCATACTCAGCCATAATCTTATACAATCCAACATATTGATTATAAGGAAAGAATGGTCCATAATCTGTATATATATCAACAATATCACAATGTATAGGTATGGGAAAACGGTTTGGTTCAGTCTCATGTAATACATTAAAGGCATCACGGAGTGCATTGGCCGAGGCACGATGTCCACCTCCTGTGTCTGACATTAAGATTTGAATTGTTGCTATATCATCTTCTTTTGTTGCTGATAGTAAGGTAGATTGTTTTCTAGTAGAAGTGATTGTTGAGGAAGAATGATGTATTGAAGTTGCATGTTGTTGATGTATTAATGGCTGAAAGGCAAGCGTCGCTGATAGCAAACATGCAAGCCATATTGCAGACATAAACTTTTCGATATACATAATGATACTATATACTACTATGTTCCCTATCACAGTCTCCACTACAAATAATACTCCTCAGTCCTCAATCTCAACACACTGCAATCAACTATCAACTTTGTCGAGGCCTATCCTAGGATTGAATATCTTTTGTAGGAACTAACCTCTCTCAACAGAGTTGTATTGTGAGAAAGATTGTAGTACAAGCTTGCAAAGTACTCTGACGTTGCACGAATCATTGGCGTTGTATCGCTAAGATTCTAGCTGTTATTTTCAAGCGAGAAGAGTTGCTTTGTGGTGACGTAGGTGTCTGTTATTACATCAACTCTTTGCAGTGGCAACTCCTATTGATTGAGCTCGCTCGCTGGCAAGATAGATTGTTCTCATAATTCTGTAAAGAGATTAAATCAAATAAACAAAAAAGTATGGTGAGAGGCTACGCCGCCGCTGCTACGGCGTTGCTTGCCTTATCTGGGGTAAATTCGTTTGGTAAGTGCACCTTCTGTGTCTCTATGAGAACCAAGTGGATAAGATCTTTGTGTTGATGGTGTTTGATAGATATATGTTATTGCAAGGAGTGTCTCGGAATTAGGCAAAGAGATGGATAGATGATGTATTGCAATGGAATGACCGTAGGGATACGCGACATGTTCATCTCTCTTTGCAACAGTATTGGGTTTGCAGAATTTGCAATAGACTGAGTGTTATATCGAGAGATATAATATGCCCCCAGTACGATGAGAAACAATCAAGCAATACTGCATAGCTTTTATCAATGGATGACGGAGCTTAATTATTTGTACATATCATATGACATAATGACATAAAGGATACACCGCTGTATCGTTTGTCTTATGATCGGGGAAGTTCGACGTCAACAGTATAATAAGTTATACCATATCCATACAAGAGGACGATTTGCAGTATTGATGTTGTTTCATGTGTACTTTTTGTGGAGAGCAGCTAATATGTGGCGTAATTCATTATTTCTCAAAATTTACACTCACAAAATTCAACTCTCTCTACATATCTTATGCACAACTTCAATACCTATTACAACTTACAACACAGCCCCACAACATTCATCTTTTACACCCAAAACTATTGAACAAAGTAACAAGAAGAGTATCTTCGGTACAATCAAGAGTGCCTTCTTAACCAATAACAATGTTTACAACAGCGTTGTCACGTCATCTGCAACATCTCTCTCAGCTGCCACACTTGAAGCACCAAGTGGTAGTGATGCACCCGCCTCACTTGGAGAGACTGTTGAAGAATATGTTAAGTCACGTGGAGGTAACCGTGTTATTCGTAAAGTACTAATTGCCAATAATGGTATGGCAGCTACTAAATCAATTTTATCCATGCGTCAATGGGCATACATGGAATTTGGTGATGAGAATGCTATTAAGTTCGTGGCAATGGCAACACCTGAGGATCTTAAGGCAAATGCTGAATTTATCCGTTTGGCTGATTCATTTGTTGAGGTTGAGGGTGGTAAGAATTTAAATAATTATGCCAATGTTGATGTTATTACGAAGATTGCTCAAGAGCAGGGAGTGGATGCCGTGTGGCCTGGTTGGGGACATGCTAGTGAAAATCCCAAATTACCTAATACGTTAGATGCCATGGGGATTAAGTTCATTGGACCTACTGGACCTGTTATGAGTGTATTGGGTGATAAGATTGCTGCCAATATCTTAGCGCAGACCGCCAAGGTGGCATCAATTCCATGGAGTGGATCGTTTGGTGGTCCCGATGATGGTCCTCTTCAGGCTAACTTGAATGCCGAGGGAACTATCCCCGATGAGATCTTTGAGAAGGGTACCGCACGTAACGTCGAGGAGGCTGTCGAGGCCGCTGAACGTATTGGATATGACAATGGTATCATGATCAAGGCCTCCGAGGGAGGTGGAGGAAAGGGTATCCGTTTCGTTGACAATGAGGCTGATTTACGTAATGCCTACATCCAAGTTCAGAATGAGGTTGTTGGGTCACCCATCTTTATTATGCAACTTTGTAAGAATGCTCGTCACATTGAGGTTCAGATTGTTGGTGATCAGCATGGTAACGCCGTTGCACTTAATGGACGTGATTGTTCCACCCAGCGTCGTTTCCAGAAGATCTTTGAGGAGGGACCTCCTGCTATTGTTCCCAAGGAAACTTTCCATGAGATGGAGTTGGCTGCCCAGCGTTTAACACAGAACATTGGATACCAAGGTGCTGGTACTGTTGAGTATTTATACAATGCTGACAGTAACGAGTATTTCTTCCTTGAGTTGAACCCCCGTCTTCAAGTGGAGCATCCTGTTACTGAGGGTATTACTGGTGCCAACTTGCCCGCTACCCAGCTTCAAGTTGCCATGGGAATCCCACTTTACAACGTTCCCGAGATTCGTAAGTTGTATGGCCGTCCTGATGCCTATGGTACTGATCCAATTGACTTCCTCGAGGAACGTTACCGTGATATTGACACCCATGTTATTGCCGCCCGTATCACTGCCGAGAATCCCGATGAGGGATTCAAGCCCACATCTGGTTCCATCGAGCGTGTCAAGTTCCAATCTACACCCAACGTTTGGGGATACTTCTCTGTTGGTGCCAATGGTGGTATTCACGAGTTTGCCGATTCTCAATTCGGTCACTTGTTTGCCAAGGGTCCCAACCGTGAGTCTGCACGCAAGGCTCTTGTTTTGGCATTGAAGGAGGTGGAAGTTCGTGGTGACATTCGTAACTCTGTTGAATACCTCGTCAAGTTGTTGGAGACTGATGATTTCAAGGCCAATACCATTGATACTGCATGGCTCGATGGCATTCTCGCCGAGCAGTCCATATCTGTTGAGATGCCAGACCATGATGTTGTTGTTGCTGCCGCTATCTTCAAGGCATTTGAGCATGTCAAATCATCTACTGAGGATGTTATGGAAAGCTTCCGCAAGGGACAAACAGGAACTGGTGATATTCCAGGAATCAACTCCTTCAGTACTGAAGTCGCATACATGGACACCAAGTACAACTTTCAAGTCGAGCGTATCTCTCCTGATGTTTACAGGCTCACCTTAGCTGGAAATGTTATTGATGTCGAGGTCACTGAGACAGCAGAGGGTGCACTTTTGGCTACTTTTGGTGGTGAGGCTCATCGTATCTTGGGTATGGACGAACCTCTTGGTTTGAGACTTTCATTGGACGGAAACACCATCTTGATGTGAGTTTGATTGGTTTAATACTTGTGTTGTTTTATTGACTTCATATTTTTTATATCTCACACAACTTACTGATCCTAACAATCCACATACAGGCCTACAATCTTTGATCCCTCCGAGCTTGTCAGTGATGTAACAGGAAAGGTTGTCCGTTACCTCCAAGATAATGGTGCCGCCGTCGAAGCTGGTGAGCCCTACGTCGAAGTTGAGGCCATGAAGATGATCATGCCCATCAAGGCTAGCGAGTCTGGTAAGATTACACACAACCTCAGTCCTGGATCTGTCATCTCTGCTGGTGATTTACTTGCCAGTCTTGAGCTCAAGGACCCATCTAAGGTGAAGAAGATCGAAACATTCGACGGCACTCTTGACATTGCCGAGTCTGCTGTTGATATGGATGCTGATAAAGCTTTGACAAATGTTCTTGCTGGATATAAGCTTGATGCCGAGGCTGTGGCCGCACAAGCTCTTGATAGTGTTTCTGACAGTGCTGCTGCTAGTGAGATGATTATTGGTGCCATTAACGAATTCTACCGTGTTGAGTCTCTCTTTGATGAACAAATCTCTGATGATGTTGTCCGTACTCTTACCAAGGACAATGCCGAAACTCTCGATGTGGTTATTGCTGAGAACTTGGCCCACCAAAATCTATCCCTTCGTACCTCGCTCATCCTTGCCTTGATCCGTCAATTGGAGAACTTCCAGGAACGATTTGGTCAAGCTGTGCCTGATTCTGTTATCGAGGCTTTGGATACTCTCTCAGGCTTGAAAGGAAAGGCATATGGTGAAATCGCCCTTGCTGCCGAGGAGACTGTTCGTGAGTCAAAGGTACCATCATTTGATGTCCGTCGTGCTGATTTGCGTGCCAAGTTGGCTGATTCTGAAACTGATCTTGTTGAATTAAGCAAGAGCTCTACCCTTTCTGCTGGTGTCGATCTTCTTACCAACCTGTTTGATGATGAAGATGAGAGTGTTCGTGCTGCCGCAATTGAAGTTTACACTCGTCGTGTCTACCGTACCTACGAACTTCCCAAGGTTGAGACTGAAGAACTTAATGGACGTCTCTCTTGCAACTTTGAATTCCAATTTGCTGATGTTCCCAGTGCCGATCGTGTAACTCGTTATGGTTTCTCCTCCAAACTCAAGAGTGGTGAGGACTTTGCCAAGGTACTTCCTGACATTCTCAATGATATGGGATCGAAGATTGAAGGTGATGCAGGTGCTGGCGGCCCCGTCAATGTGCTTCAGGTTGGTGCCGAAGATGCTAGTGTCGAAGACCTTCAGGCTGCCATTAATGCCAACAAGGACAAACTTAACATGCTTGGTATCCGCACCGTGACTGTTCTTGTTACTCAAGGAAAGAAGGATCCCATGTACTACTCTTTCCCTCAGTGTGATGGATTCAATGAGGATGCCCTTCGTCGTGGAATGAGACCTACCTTCCATCACTTGCTTGAGCTTGGACGTCTCAGTGATAACTTCGAGCTTGAGCGTATCCCTGCTGTTGGCCGTAATGTACAAATCTATGTTGGATCCGAGAAGACTGCTAGACGTAATGCCGCTCAGGTGACATTCGTCCGTGGAATCTCTCACACTGCTGGCCTTGCTACCGGACCAGGTGCTCGCCGCGCCCTCCTTCAGGGCCTTGATGAATTAGAACGTGCTCAGTCAAACTCCAAGGTTACACCTCAATCATCTTCTCGTATCTACCTCCACTCTCTTCCCGAGATCGAGGGCTCAAGCCCCGAACAGGTTGCTGCTGAGTTCGATGTTGTAATTGATGGACTCAAGAGTCGTTTGGCACAGCGTTTGAACAAGCTTCGTGTTGATGAAATCGAAGTGAAGCTCCGTGTCAAGTCTGGTGACCAAATTATGCCAGTCCGTCTTATTGCCTCCTCAATGGAGGGTGAGTGGCTCAAGACATCTGCTTATGTTGATCGTCCTGATCCTGTCACCGGTGTCACCCGTGAGTTCTGTGTTATTGGAGATGGTAAGGATGGTATGTGCGTGCTTGACCCCTATGAAGGAGCCAACATCATCCAGACAAAGCGTGCTATTGCCCGTCGTACTGGATCTACCTACGCTTATGACTTCCTTGGTCTTCTCGAAGTTGGGTTAGTTCAAGAGTGGGATGCCTATACTACTAGCCTTGAGAATGGTCCCGATACACCATCTGATCTCTTTGAGGCTCAAGAGTTAATTGAGGGTGCCGATGGAGAACTTGCCCCTGGAAGCCGTCCTATTGGAACTAACAAGGACGGTATGGTTGCTTGGATTGTCAAGATGAAGACTCCCGAATACCCCGAGGGACGTGATGTTGTTTTCATTGCCAATGATGTTACCGTACAGAGTGGTTCATTCGGTGTTCCAGAGGATGAGATTTTCTTCAAGGCATCCAAGTATGCTCGTGAGAATAAGATCCCTCGTGTTTACATTGCCTGTAATGCCGGTGCCAGAATCGGTCTTGTTGATGACCTCAAGCCCAAGTTCAACATCAAGTTTGTCGACGAAGCCAACCCATCGAAGGGATTTGAGTACCTCTACTTGACTGATGAAGTATACGAGTCAATGGATAAGGATTCCGTGAACGTTGAAAAGGTCTCTGAGGGCTGGGCCATCAAGGATATCATTGGAACAACTGAGGGCATTGGTGTAGAGAATCTCCAAGGTAGTGGTAAGATTGCCGGAGAAACTTCTCGTGCTTACGATGAGATCTTCACTTTGAGTTACGTTACTGGCCGAAGTGTTGGAATTGGAGCCTACCTTGTCCGTCTTGGTCAGCGTATCATCCAAATGAAGCAGGGACCTATGCTTCTTACTGGTTACGGTGCCTTGAATAAGCTTCTAGGACGTGAAGTGTACACCTCACAGGATCAACTTGGTGGTCCTCAGGTTATGAACCCCAACGGAGTTACCCACGAAGTTGTTGAAGATGACCAAGAGGGAGTTGCCTCCATCATCCAATGGTTGAGTTATGTTCCCAAGACAACTGATTCTCCTCCTGCATCTCGTGAATCTGCCGATCCTGTCAACCGTGCCGTTGAATGGAAGCCTACACCAACACCATACGATCCTCGTCTTATGATGTCTGGAACTGACGATGCTGCTGGATTCTTCGACAAGGGAAGTTACAAGGAATACCTTGGTGGATGGGGTAAGAGTGTTGTCGTTGGCCGTGGCCGTCTTGGTGGTATCCCCATGGGTGCTATCAATGTTGAGACTCGTCTTGTTGAGAAGGTTATTCCTGCTGATCCTGCCGATCCTAACTCGCGTGAGGCAATCCTACCCCAGGCTGGACAGGTTCTTTTCCCAGACTCATCCTACAAGACTGCTCAAGCACTGAAGGACTTCAACAACGAGGGCTTGCCTGTTATGATCTTTGCCAACTGGCGTGGGTTCAGTGGTGGAAGTCGTGATATGTCTGGTGAGATTCTTAAGTTCGGATCAATGATTGTTGATGCCCTTCGTGAGTATGAGCACCCCATCTACATCTACTTCCCACCATTTGGTGAACTTCGTGGAGGATCATGGGTTGTTGTTGACCCTACCATCAACGAAGAGAAGATGACTATGTTCTCTGATCCTGAGGCTCGTGGTGGTATCCTTGAACCAGCTGGTATTGTTGAGATCAAGTTCCGTTTGGCTGATCAACTTAAGGCCATGCACCGCATCGATCCTCAATTGCAAATGCTTGATGCTGAACTTGAATCAGCTGACTCGGACGCTGACACTGCTGACATCAAGGACCAGATTGCTGCCAGGGAAGAACTATTGAAGCCTGTCTACCTCCAGGCTGCTACCGAGTTTGCCGACCTTCATGACAAGACAGGAAGAATGAAGGCCAAGGGTGTTATCAAGGAAGCCGTACCATGGGTCGAGTCTCGTAAGTACTTCTTCTACCTTGCCAAGCGTCGTATTGCCCAAGACAACTACGTTGCTCAGCTTAAGGCTGCCGGAGAGTCGACCTCGAGTGCACTTGATATCCTCAAGGGTATGTGCTCTGCTGATTGGGAAGACAATGAAGCTGTTCTTGATTACTACACATCAAATGATGATGCTATTTCATCCAAGATTAGTGAGATGAAGACTGCTTCCATCAAGGCTCAGATTGAAGCTTTACAGAAGGAGTTAGCATAAGTAGATGTTTGGGAATCAGTTTTGAGTGATCTCGTCTACAGTGTACAGAGTTGAGATTGGCCAAAGCTTGAACTAAATAAGTTATTAGTGAATAAAATGGATAAATATTATTATACTTATTATCAATCAAACTGGTTTGTCGTCTATTCTAAAGTACATAGGTACTCATATTAATAAAGACGACCCCTCTGCACTGCTCAATCGATATAATTAAGGCAGAATGGTTTTAGTATCACTATCTACATGGGAAATAAAATCACTATTTAAGAAATAGAATAGGAACATAAATTGAAGATGAAGTAGATGATACTCATGCCCAATTTAATTTAAGAAAATAGTTGCTGATGCATCATGCTGTTCGGTGTGTATAGAAGGAAGCACTTAATTTGCCCATCCTTCTAATCTGTTCAAAAATATAGATGTTCATCATCATAACCGCAGCTGTTTGATAGAAAGATGCTGTCTTTCTCTTCAAATTGTTTATTATTTGTGTAGCTAATCAATTTCCTCCTACCTGCCCCATATATGCATAAAGTTTATTTATTCTTCTTTCCTCTCTTACCGCCCTTCTTTGCCTCCTTCTCTTTCTTGGCAGCCTCCCTAGCAGCCGCCTCCCTTTCAATTTGAGTATATGGTGACCAACCCATTGCATTCTTGGCATAATCAGCACCCAAGGCACCATTATCAGGATTTACTAACCCAGTTGGTGGTATAAAGATTGCCAAAGAAAAAGATGTTGCCGC
>Ga0214479_101227_pt1 | contig 10807 bp, 9 predicted proteins | sample M1_20Mar14CPVII9_5_FD_165054 | JGI IMG/M metagenome (GOLD analysis project Ga0214479, IMG submission 165054) | Marine eukaryotic communities from Monterey Bay, California, United States - M1_20Mar14CPVII9sort6BwellE14 | ecosystem: Environmental > Aquatic > Marine > Unclassified | place: USA...
ATTGGTGGTAGGTTAATGTTCGTTGTTGATGTAGTAGATGGAGTGGTGGATGATGAGGTAGACTTTTTGGATTTGGATTTACCCTTTTTAGACTTTGACTTTGTTGCTGCTGGTTTGCTACTTGCTGGTGCTTGAGTAGAAGTGGCATCAATTGTCGATGAAGGAGTGGGGAGTTGAATAGGTGTATACGCCCTAACATCCAATCGTTGTACTGCATCCAATAATTGTATATCCAAACCACTACTGCTCTTATCATTATTATTATTATTGATCACATCTTCAACATCCGATAATGATACAATTTTTTGATATAATTCCGACCATACATCTTTTACATCCCTCTTATCATCTGTAGGGAGGACTACATTGCTCACTAACAATTCCCATAACAATACTAAACTTTCTTTAACTTTACCACTACGTTCTAATGCATGTATACGTAATGCACGTATGATATCCCAATCAGTTGTTGATGGAGATGAAGGAGATGTCAGTTTTAGAGCCTTTGTGTAGTTGTGCGTATCTAGCGCCTGATAGATGGGATGTAGCCTTTTGGAAGAGACTTGCTCGTTGGGGGGAGATGGTCGAGGTGATAGATTCATGATAGTAGATAGATAATGATATGATTCTGTGCAACAAAGATACCGTATCTTTTTTAGAACAAATAACACCGTGATGTTGACAATGAACTACTGGAGATATATGTTTTGTTCTCTAACGATAGTTATGCAGGCAGCAGTATAAAGATAAGATATCTGCAAGCCGTCGCCGACAATGAGAGGTTGAGAGATTACCAATTACCACTTACCACTTACCATTACCACTCTACTAAAATGTGAATCATTGGCGATCTTACTTGCATTTAATTTACAAATTTACTCAAAGTTCAACCACCACACTGATATAGGGGAAGGGGAGCTCTCAAGACAATACAAATATTGATTAGGTGACATAAATCTCCTCTATATTTACTTTGTACTTGGCGTACCGGCGGTATACACAGGTAAGGTCAGAGGTTAATAAGATACCTTGATATATATATGTGCACATCATATTTCTTTTTTATTTTTGGTTGGTTGATATATGGGGGGATGATGTTAGCAACTGCTGGGCTCAGTAATATCGTTTTGATATATGTTCTGGACGTAGTACGAAGAGGATGGGCATATTATTATGTGACGGCGATTATATTGAGTGATTTTATTTTTTATTAGAAATCAGGTTTTTACTGCAATACATAAAGGTGTTTTTAACATTACTTTGTTAAAAGTTGGAAGCGGTAGGGGGTTGCGGTGTTGGTTATTGAGAGAATGCATAAAGGGCATATGCTGTAGTATTGGGGGTGGGTTTGTATTGTTTGGGAGCTCGGCTCATATTCATAATAATATATGTACTTACTGACAATCCCCTTCCTTCTCATCCCATATTAACTTAACAGAGCTTTATATCATGGGGGGTAGTAAAAAGAAACAAGGTGTGGCAAAGACACCATTAGCAGTATGTCCGGCATGTGATAAAGTTTTAGCCTCCATGAGGAGTATGTTTGGTCATTACGGTGTCAAACACAGAAACGCAATTGATCGAGATGCCATAAAGTACGGCTGTCCCTTCTGCAGTGATAAAGATGACGATGAACATGTTTTGTTTGATACTATGGAGGAATTAGAATCTCACATGGAAGAATCTCACCCAAACGATTCATTACTAGATACCATGACGTATGTTGGCAGTGGTGGAACTCTTTCCACCGCTACATCAAAGAAGAAAAAGGCAGCAACATTACCCCATTCGACCCCATCACCCGAATCATCATCAAAATCAAAACAAAAGAAGAGTACGCCCCAGAAGAAAGCACCACCCAAGTTGGGCAGTGATGGTAAACCAGTGAAACAAAATTACAGCCATCCCTTCTGCAAGTGTCCTCAGTGTCCAAAGATCTTTGTACCCTCGGGACTGTTTGGACACTTTGGCCGTGTTCATTCTGGTCAGCTTGGTCATACAGTGCCATTTGAATGGGGTGATGTTTCGTTCGTATGTCCGTACTGTCCAGGTGATAAAGAAGACCTACCTCTCTTCCCTTCAATTGATCTTGCTGAGGCTCATGTTAGTAAACACCATCCCAATTGTCATTTGATACAACCTAATGCCATGAGTAGCAGTACTAGTTCAAAGTCAAAGCCATTAGTTAAGGCAAGGACAAAACCGGCAGTCAAAACTAGTTCTTCAGAAGGGAAGAAGCGTAGTAGTAGTAGTAGACGTACCTCGGCGGATGATAACGATGAGGAGGAAGAAGAAGAAGATGAAGAATTACCTTTGGGTATGAGGAAACCCCAACGTACACGTCGTCCAGTGGACAACAGTCTCTTGATCACATCGGCAGAAATGACAACTGTCCGTGGTGCTGCAATTAAGCCGCCGCCAAGATCATCATCTGTCCAAGATGAGGATGTGAAGGCATTGTATAATTGTCCAGATTGTGATAAGACAAACCTATCCAAACATGGCCTCTATGCTCATTATGGAATGAAACATGGAGGAAAGCTCGATATCACAAGATGCACGTTGGTAAAGGGTAGTAGTATACCATCTAAGAAGAAAAAGAAGAAGACATCTAATGTCCCTGGAAGAACTGGACCTTGGACAGATGAAGAGCACAAGGCATTTATGGAAGGTTGTCGTGTCCATGGGAATAAGTGGAAACAAATCTCAATCGACTTTGTCCCGACTAGGGATGCAAAGCAGGTTGGTAGCCATGCACTCAACTATTTTACTCAAAAGGGGGAGTGGGACAAGATTGGCGGTAAACATGGATATCAAGGTCCCGGAAGATTAGCAAGCTTGGCCATGGATGAGGACGAAGATGATGGAGAAGACGCCATGAGCGTTGAATCTGATGAAACCGATGATGGGAATTCAAGCCACTGTATCGTTTGCTTTGAGGGTGGTAATATCGTATGCTGCTCGAATTGTCCCAGGGCATACCATCCAAAGTGTCTTGCCAAGGACGGATCAGCCTATGGGGGCGGCATGGCTACGACAGGTGGTGCTGTTAATATTGATCTAATGCCAGACGATTGGCAATGTAACCGCTGCAAGAGAGACATCGTGGTATCTCAAGCAGAAGAGATCCCTAACTACGCCTTTGGCAACAAGAAGATCCGATCTGCATATGTTGAGTTTAAAGACTGTTCGGATTACAACTCTTGCTGCACCTTGCTCTCCAACATTCTTGATATATTGGCAAAGCTTCAAAGTTATGATTATGGGTTTGTGTTCAGCGAGCCTGGTAAGTTATCAAACATCGTTTCTGTGTAAATTTTTACGTATGTTGGTTGTATTCTCATCATTCCTTTGTTGCGCATATCTTCATAGTGAGTACCGATGATGTCCCTGATTATCTTGATGTTGTTCAAATACCTATGGACTACAGCACTATTGTGGATCGATTAGAGAGTGGCAAATATGTTGACTTGATTGAAGTTGGTGAAAGCAGTACCATGGAGGGTATCTTACTCCATTGTCTACAAGACATTAAACGTGTTCATCATAACTGCCAGCTTTACAACAAGGTCACGTCTTCCATATACCGTATTGCCAATATTCATGACGCTAAATGGAAAGCATACTTCAACCAGTATATCTTGGAAAAGTTACCGGAGAAAGTTCAACGTGAACTCCAACTCTTTTACAACAAGTGCAAGTTGGAGTTACAAGAGGGCGGTCATTCACAAAGGGCTCTTGATAAGGCGAAGGCATTAGCATCACCTAATAATCAGAGTCGGAAACGAAAGGCATCCGAAGAGCTTGATGATTATTATTATGATGAAGACGAGGATGATGTTGATGATGGAGAAGATGACGACGATGAAGACGAGCATACACAAATGCAGCCCATGTTGGCTAAGCCGAAAGAGAGTCATGCTGCCGTTCAATCTTCTGCTCTATTCTTAACGGAAGACCAAGTACGGTCATTAGAGCATGTTTTCTTCTCATCTACTGCCAAGTTGAGTCAAGAATCCAGCACTTCGTTACCACAAGATGTCAGCACAGATGCAAGTCCCAAGAGTCCCATTAAGGATGACATGACAAGTCAACCAGATGCACCCAAGACAGATACACCACTAAAAGGAACTACTGGTTCGCTTGGCAATGATGGTGTCACTTATCATCAAAAACAATGGTATGAACGTTTAGAAGAGTTGAAAAAGCACAAGATTGCTCATGGTACTGCCGTCGTTCCAGCCACAAGTAATGATAAGCTCTATCATTGGAGATCAAGAACAAGGAAGAGATATCATCTCACATTACATCATATGCCACACCTCAAAAAGGTAGACGGCAGCATGGATGAGCACCAAAGTGATAAACAGTGGCTCTTGACAATGCCTGAGATGAGAGGAGTATTCTCAATATCTTCTGGGGAAGGTGGGGGTGAGGATTTAAAGCCCCTCACGATGAATGAGAAGGATGTCAAGGATGACGAAGAGACTGTACATGTCATTCGTCTCAAACACAAAGTGAAGTTGTACTGTCCACCTTCTCAGGCAGGACCTCAAGAAGGAGAAGAGTATTCATCTCGTCTTTCCAACTCTCTCTTCTGGGATGAGTGTCTCGAGGAGCTACGATTCTTTCAGGATGAACATGGCCACACTGTTGTATCTCGAGACTTTCCGTTCAACTCATACCTCTCATTATGGGTTGAGATTCAAAGAGCAAAGTATTTATTGCAAAAGATTGGACTGGCGACTGATTTAACAGGAGCACAGATGCTCGTCCTGGATGAGTTGAATATTTGTGATTTGAGCTTGGTGCCCACTGTCGACAAGACCTTAAAGTCAGATGCAAGGGCTACTGGTCCTCCTCTTCACATTACAACAACACCCCAAAAGAGCAACAGTGGAAAGAATAGCAAAAGTAAAAACTCTTGGACGTCTCGAGTTGGTGAATTTAAGGAATGGTTTGCTACACTATCTCCCGAAGACAAGTCAAAAGCGAGCACCTTACTTCCACGTTTCAATAAGCCATTATACTCTTGGTGTTGGAGACAATGTAATGCAACATCGGCTGTCCTCTGCGAGACTCCAAACATTCCAGGCATGAACACCATTAGTGTCAAGAGGATGAAGTCTCTTTCATTAGCCGGATTCTATCAAGCCTTTCCTTACAACGATAGAAAGATTGGATTAGTGTGTGAAGATGACTATGAAGGCAGTGATGCATTTGATTCTACATTCCAGATACTAGAAGACTTTTCAATCAAGTATTGCTCAACTCTTCTCCCTAGTTGGTATGACTGTGATGAAGCATTTCGGATGTGGGTGAGCGCTTTGGAGAATGGTGTTACAAGTTTTGTCAGGGGCGAACCTTGTGTCTTATCTGCTCAACAGATTGAGAGGCTCGTCTTGATTGGATTTTGTAATGATCGAGAGGGGTTGCCTAACTTAACAAGGGGCGATGTTGTGTGGTTAAAGATGTTCTCAGAGCTCAAGAGGCATCAAAGGCTGTTCGGCTTAGGGCCAGTATCAAGTGATTTTCCTCGTCTACATCAGTGGATTGCAGAGCAAAAGGAGTTGTTCCTACTCTCAAGGATCGGATCGAAAGAGATTATGAAGCCATCCCGTTTCAAGATGTTGGTTGATGCTGGTTTAGACTTTTTCACAGGTGAATGCTTGCCTGGTACTGCAAGTATGAGAAAGCATGATTTGAAGCAGTTCCAGTTACTTACATCAGCTCCAGCCGAGTCTTTCCCTACCTCAAGTAGAAGAAGTGTTGGCCCACTTAACTTTCAGAAGGATAACGGCTGGAACAATCAAATCTGCCAAGAGAAGTTTGAGCAGTTATTGGCTAAGAATGGCCATTCTCTAATCCTAGCAAGTGATGATATAGATATCTACCGATGGTTTGTTGAGAAAAGGGGTGGTGCACTCCTATCTGAAATGAACACCTTGAAGTTTAACAAGGGGTGCTATGAAACTAATGGGATATATTCAAACTCAATTCTAAGATATGTCACATTTCAGACAGGTGGGCTATCAATTGAAGAGCTTGATCAGTCAATGTTCATTTGGTTTCATTACTATGAACGTCTCATGATGTTCAAAGGTAAGAACTCACGTCTTATTTTGTTGTACATACTCTATTGCAGTGAAGAAGAATATATGCATCTCACTTTATAATATTATGTCTTTTAAATAAAGCTCGTGAGGGTTACTGTAAGCTTCCAAAGGAATATCCCGACTTTCCTCTCCAACATTGGCTGATGCAACAACAAGATATGATTTACTCGTATAGCAAGAACCAGTCTATTGGATTGAGACCTGCTCAAATGAAGTTATTACTTGCTTTGGGAGTTCATGGAAGTAAGTTGGAATCAGTGCACCCTAAACTGAGCACTCGAATGAATCAACGAAAATACCCAGAGAAGAAGAAGAGGAAGCCCTTATTGTGATTTGATAGGGCATGGTATGATGTGGATGATCGGTATATTGTAGATAGATTATAATTGTAGTGAGAATTTGTTTGTCTAAAACTTATGTGTATCAAACTATATCATTATATGTGCAAACATTCATGGTATGTGCAACATTCAAACAACTGAATACTATTCATCTTCTCATTAAAACAAGAGACAACGCCCCTAGCACAGCAGAAACTAAAGCACAGACACCACGAAAAGTATTCCAATTAACCCAACTAATCAAATAATCCTCTTGCCAGTAAGTTTCATCTGAATATTCAGCCAACTGATTGTTCCTAGGCACATTTTGTGTTACAGTTACAAGAAACTGTCCGAAAAAGTAAATTAGAGTGGAGGCAAGTGCATAGTATCCTGCAACTGGATTACTATTATCCTTCTTTCTTAGAAGTGATACCGTCGGCACTGCCGATATCAAACCACCAAAGAAGATGACAATGAAGAGTGGGTTGACAATAATGACATTGATTGTATTCATAACTTCAATTCCAGTTGTCATATCTTGTTTGAATAATGCTGGCATTATTGTGTTTGAGAATATGATTATAATACCGGTTGCCATCGCATTCAATATTACAGACATGAGCATTATAATTTCGTTCATATTTAGTGTGGCATCAATGGCACTGCTTTCTGAGTTGGTAACATGATATATACTATTCGCAGTATTGCTTGATGTATCAGTAGTACTACCGTATGATGAACCCATAGTAGAGGATCTCCCTTTTCTTCTTCTTGAAATGAGAGGAGATTGTGATGTTGTGGGCATATGATATGTTGGATTTTACTGATTATTTAGGATGGAGTCGTGAACAATATTGCATAATTCTTCATCCAATATTGCTCAGGATCTTTTCAATCATACACCCAATCTATCGATACATAAATATATCGAATGTGGAGTCATAGCTTGAATATTCTGTTGAGAATAATGATGTTATGTTTTGTAGGTATTCAGTATCCCTGTCTATAACTTGGTTGAAATTAGATACAAAGCCCTCGCTGCTGCCAATAATCTAATGAACGATATCAATTAACCTAAGAAGTGATTGTGATGTACTTTTGCAAATCTGCGTTTAATAGCTAAATATCTATCTACTCGTGCTATTTATTTGAGTGTTAGAGTTCAATTTGTGTAGGTGAGGTTAGCAAATCCATCAATATATGAAGAACATACGCGTGAGATTTATTTATTAGTAGACAGGCATCTATATTTTGTTTATTCAGTGGTAGAATACGGCGTCCTGCAATATAAAACATTGAACATATCTTGTGTCAAAATTGCAACTCCGTTACAGCTGTTGCAATAATATCCAATCACACACGAAACTAAAACAATGGATCTAATTGACGATGAACTAGTGCTAAATATAGCATCGTTTTGTGATGCTCGTAGTATGCTTTCTCTTGCTCTGACAAGTAAAAAATACGGTAGTAAACCTCCTGCTACTGTTGACATCATCATTCATAGTGAAGGAGCAAGAAGAGCAGCAATTAAACGTAGTTGGTCATTAATGGATGAAGCTGCTCGACGTATTGTGTGGAAGTTTTCATCGACTCAATTGGGCAGTCTTGGTATGGGTATGACTTTCGACGGTCTATTGTTTGAAAAGAATGTTACATATAAGATGACAAAATCCATGATGCTGTCAAAGATTAAGGAGGAAAGTCTTACTGTGGAGATGGTGGAGGATTGTTCTAAAAGCATTCAGTCAAAAATCAGACCCTTTTATGGTCGTATGGCACCAAGAGAGGAGATGTCGTGGATAGGGCTTCTTCATCAAATGGCTATCGCAAGAAAGGGTAGGATGTTTGTTATTGATCTCCACTCTCTGATGACGGATGAAGATGTGATGAGTCGTTATGAAAAATGTAGGAGAGATCCTGGGGAGCGGATTAATGGCCAACAAATCAATGGTGTAACAAAGTTAGAACTAAGGGGACCAGAATGGAATGAGTTCTTACCACAAGACGATGAGGGTGGATATCCTTCATCTCCGTATGCGAATATTGAACGCCTTTTTAGGGATATGCTACCCTTCCACAACTCCGGGAGATCGTCATAGATCCAAGTTTCAATAGTCAAGAAAATCAACAGTTGGATACATCGTTTGTAGTATGGCTACTGTCTCCGCAGAGTAAATACACAACCTTGAGGATTAACAATCTGGACGTCATGTTTCAAGAACATGCCGATAAGCTGACAGAGGCATTCAATAATTCTACCTCAATTGAGTCTCTCTGCATTAGTGTTCTTTACATCGGATCAAGGGTGACAAATATCATTCCACTCATGCAAAGTATTGCAAACATGCCGAAATTGACTCATCTCCGATTAGTAATGGTGGCTTTTAATGTAATGGGATGGAATCCTGAACCACCTGGAGTTGGCATCAACTATGCAGAGGACTCTCTTCAGGCCCTCCAGACATCAACAACGCTTGAAGGTCTTGAGATCGTGACTGGGGATGAGGTCCTTGGCCCAGTGATGGGCCAATACTTCTCCAGAAACAATCTTAGAGAAATAAGCAACTGCCGAAGTCTCAATGCTGATTTATGAACTGTGACTGTGACTGTAAGATTGGAATTGCATAACACATGACAGAACATAAGGTATGTATATGGATTGTATTGAAAGGAGGAGTAGATATAATCTATAATCTAGAACAACATGACATTGACTTCAGGCTCTTTTAAAACACAACACCCAGCCAATCTATCCATATCTTATTAGATATTATGGCACTTCCTCTAAAGCAAAGAGTATCAACTTGCAAAATCTTCGTTTGATCGCTAGAGATAACTTAGAAAACTGAAAAACCTGCTGTTTTCTTCTTCAATGTTTCTAAATAAGGGTGTCTATGGTATACTACTGTATAATATCGCAATATCGTCTTATCTCAACCATGGTATTCAGAGTATACACACAGTTGGTATTGGCCGCCGCCGCCATAGCAATCCTATCTAAAAATTGCAATGCATTCACCACTACTCAATTTATTTGCAACTTGAAATCACCAGCCATGTCGATGATTAACAATAGCAACCACAATAATGAGGAACAAGATATCGTTAGTGGTCGTAGATCGATTCTATCATCCTTTCTAACTACCGCTGTGATAGGTGGGGCTTCTATCTTATCATTACCAGACAACGCACTGGCAGAAGCTGAGACTATGGAAAGGGGAGGTGTACAATTAACTCCGTTCAATTCATTGGCATTTAATTACCGTGGTACGTTCTTATTGTTTTGAGTATTATGTATATATTGCTTTTGGAATACTTGTGTGGTTGCAGTGAATGAATATGCTTTAATATATTTGCAAAGTTATGTGCATATATGTGTGCATATGATATGCATATGAATGTACTATCATATCTAATACATTACTCTCTTTGCCCACATATTAATATCATGCAATAACTTACAAAAACAAACACGCAAACAAACAAACAACCAAAACATTGGGATTTAAAAATACGTAATTCAGGAGGGGATAGTCCAACAGTGGATACATCTACAATTAATGAAGCTTCTATACCATACTCAGAGTTCTTAGAAAAGTTGAGTAACGACCAGGTTACCTTTGTTGAGTTCTTGGCCCCGAATGGAGATTCGGCTTACGCTACAATCAAAGGAGAAGATGGAAAAGACAACAAACCAATTAGAATTGGAGAAGGTTACCCTATCGAGGACCCTCTTGGCTGGTCATCTCCCGCTTTTGTAGTAAAGGCTGTTGCTAAGAAATCAGTGCCATACAAATTTACTGTGCCCCATCTATCAGATTCGTTTCAATAAAGACTCTTTAAAGATATGAGTAGGTGTTAGTTCTCTATTATGAACCAGAAGGAGATCAATATTAAAACTGGGATCGCTAATGATACTAAAAGAATATACTTAAGTTTCGATAAGTACTCAACTTTATTAACACTTATTAGAATACTGATCTCGTTTAACCAAACAGAGCTCCTTCAAGCGCAGTATACCTTTCATCCCCACCCAATTCCGAACTCGAAGTTGATTCATCGTCATCATCACTGTCCTCATCTTCTTCCACAAATGATCCATCATCCGTATAATACGATGCACTTGGTATATTTAAGGGGTTATCACATCTTGCAAAGTTTGCTAAGCTATACTTATTGGTCGATACGACACCTTCCTCAATAACGGAAGATAGTGTCTCACTGATATCATTTCCATCATTATCTCCACACATTAGCAGTGATGAGTTTAATCCTACACACGAGAATCGTTCTCTCCACGTTTGTTTCTTGGTAGAGTTGTTTGCGGCAGCACGGTGTGGGAACGACTTAGGCCTAGGAGTATCC